>Ga0180302_10000571_pt1 | contig 16483 bp, 12 predicted proteins | sample GuaBasSediGuay17_FD_121794 | JGI IMG/M metagenome (GOLD analysis project Ga0180302, IMG submission 121794) | Subseafloor sediment microbial communities from Guaymas Basin, Gulf of California, Mexico - Guay17, Core 4571-4, 12-15 cm | ecosystem: Environmental > Aquatic > Marine > Hydrothermal... | reverse complement strand
TAAGATGAACAATGAGGAACTTCGTAATATCTTAAAGGCTACAATTCTTAAGAAACTAAAGAGGAGAGGCAAATGGGGGCATGCTCATACAAGCTTTGATAGGCTGACTTCTGGGATTCCTAAGCATCTTCGAGGATTAGCCAAGGAAGTTGCTGAAGAATTGATTAAAGAAGGATTACTACTCGCCAAGCCTACTTCTTACGGCCTAGAACTTTCATTAAATCCAAGAAGAAAAGCTCAGATCGATAAAATCATTGAAGAGTATTTATCCAAATGAATATCAGTTTTCATAGTGCTATTGGGATATCCTCTCTATTCATTTAGGTTCATCCTTTTTTTCTCTTAGGAGAATTTTATTAAGACAGTAAATCACCATTAAGATTAAATTAATTTTAGGTAATGGTATAGTTTAATGGACATAATCCATACAGTATGTCTTAAAGGTCTTGAAATGTTGGGAATAGACTTATGGGGTGTTTTTGGGCAAGTAGTCACTAGTACTTTATCTGGGTTTATTGTAGAAGGTGTTAAAAAAGCCTGGAGTATATTTTCAGATAGTTTAAGGAGAGAAATATTTGAAGCTGTTGAAGAATCTGCTCGGAATATTTTAGGGAATGAGATATATGAGAGGTTTAAAGAAAAAGCTAGAGGTAGGAAAATTAAGAGTAAAGAAGATTTAATTGAGTTGCTTAGAGAATGTGGTTCTAAAAATCCAGATAAGGATGCTGAAAACCTAATTTGTTTGCTTCCAAAAGAATTCGCAAGAAAATTTAAGAGAAGTTTAATCGGAGAAATGTTCATTTTTATTAAATATGAACTTGAGAGGTTAAGTGCTACAATTGAAGACCTTGAAAAGAGAATTGATAACGTTATAAATTTACTTGAGAAAGAGATCAAGAAGCTAGAAAAGAATTTTGAGAATTTGATTGGTTTAATAGATGATTACAAAGCTAAGTTTGTTTACATGCCAATTAACATTTACATGGAAGTTCATAAAGATGAATTCGAGGAGATATTCAAATACGAATGGGTTAATAGAAGCATAGAAGGCAATAATGCAATTGAATTACTTGGAAGGGTTTTTGAGAGTAAGAGGATCGTTGCAATCTTTGGAGATGGAGGAATGGGTAAAACTAGATTAGCATTAGAGTTTGCTAAGAGAATGGCCAAGAAAGGAGTAAATGTTTATTTCGTAAACTATGATTTCAGTGAATATAAGGAACCTTCTGAGCTTGAGAACGCTTTGATAATACTTGATGATGCTTCGAAATTTGGAGACATATATGTTGAAAAGATTATAAGATTTTGCTTAGGTAAAGGTAGGGTTGGGAGAATTAATGCAAAACTGCTTATACTTGATAGAACTTACTTTAAAGAGCGTATAGTTGAGATTATTAAGGCTAATACGAACGATTATGAAATAATTGAGCTTAAAAGGGATGATAAAGCTTTAAGAGAACTATTGAGGAGCCTAGGTATCGAGAAAGATATTATGGACGAAATAATTGAGAAATCTATGGGTATTTTCTTCTATGCAATAGTTCTTGCAGAATATTATAAGCAAGATGGAAAGATTGATCTTGAAAAGGCTTTAGAGAATAGAATAAGCAAATACATAAACGAAATTAAAAGTTTGTTCAAAGAAGAGTATGAGGGACAGATAAGAGATCATCTTAGGCTAATTTCACTTATACAACCACTTAAGAAAAAAGATTTAATTGTTTTAGAGAAACTCAATGAAGACTGGGATTTTCCGATTAAAATTAACAAAATACTATTGAAAATTTTAAAGGAAAAGGCAAAGGGACTTATTTTTAGTAGTGATGAAGATATAAGCATAAAGCCTGATCCATTAGCTGATTATATTAGATATGAGTGGATGTTTGATGGAGAAAAGCTTAGAGAAGAATTCAGAGAGGTTGTATTTAAACTCTTAGAGTTCATCCCCTATAGGATTCCACAGAACATTTATAACGTTAGGCAGATAATTGATAGTAAAATTAAATCAAAATTGAACGAACTCGAGAGTGTAGAAGATATAGATTTATTTGATGCGTATTTAGAGTGGATTAGCTCAGAAGGTTTTAAACAGGGGAGTGAGTGGGTTACTTTACTGACTAGGATTTGGAAAAAACTCAACGAGGTGGAGCTTAAAGGAGAAGAGTTTTTCAAGGCTCTAGTTCTTTTTACAAGTCATCTTAGAGATTTGATTGTAGTGAATAACATCGAATATGCAAATATTGAAGAATGGGTTAAGCATGAGCACAAGTTAATTCACATCGCTTTAACTAATTTAATTGGTGGTTATCACAAAGCAATGGAAAAAATAGCTGAAAAAGAAAGAAAAGATTACAGAGAAGTCTATAAGAAGTTTAAGGACAAGGTAGAAGTTTGCTTAAAAGCAGTTGAGAAGGATGAAGAAGAATTAGCAGTAGGTTTAACAAACATATCTCTCATTTATGCACAAGCAAGAGATGTGGAAAAGTTGAATAAATGTTTAAAGAGGCAAAGGAATCTAAGGATTAAGGAGTGGTACGAAAATACTTTAGTAAATGTAGCTATAGGCTATGCTAAGGTTGATTGTGAAAAGGTTGATGAAGTACTCGATGAACTTAAATCTCTCAACTTAAATAAATATGCTGAAGCTCTTTACAGTGTGATAGATGAGCATAGGAAGGCTAAACGGTTTGAAAAAGTCGAAAATTATCTCAAGATTTTAGAGAAAGTGAACAATGATAAGTATTTGAAGGCTGTATGTAACATCGTTTTTGCTTATGGAGAAAGTGGAAAAATAGAGAAGATGAAAGAGTGGGTTGAGGGTATTTGGAATTTCAGACATGAGGCTGTGGCTAAAACACTCTTAAACGCAACAGCTTTTGACAATGATGTAGAAAGATTAAAGAATTATATTATTAGGCTAGTAGAGCTGGATTATCCAATTTGGCTTGCTATAGGTTTAAAAAACGTGATTAGACAGTACCTGTTAGAAAATGTTAGGAGCATTGAGTATTTTGACAATATATTTGAATTCCTATCGAAAAAACTTGATGAGTTAAAGCTTAGAGATTTAGCTTTAGCTTTTAAGTTGGGGGAGGCAATAAGTGAAGCATCCTACATGGCTGTAATTTTTTATGTCATAAGACATGAATTTGAAAAGGCTAAAAAATATGTTAAGTATGCTGAATACTGGAAACCTTGGGCAGTATGGGCATATTCAGAGCTAGGAAAATATGACTTTTATTACCTACTTAAAGCTTATAAGAACAGAGATTTATTATTTAAAGTTCCATATCTAGAATTCAAAGATAAAGCTAATGATAAAAAGACTTGGATTGAGATAGAGACAGAAAACAGAATATATGGGGGTTTGACTGATAAAGGCAGTATTTTAACCACAATAAACACGGTTCTAGAAATCTTAGGTGAGGAGGATGGTAGAAAGCTAATAGAAGAGATTGCCTCGATTGATGATAACCTCTGGAAAAAAATCTACAAGCATTTTAAAGTTAGATATGGTTTAACTAGGCACGATTAATGTTATTTAGCCAAGTATTTGCTCCATTTTTCAATTATTCCTTCAATTTCATTTTTTAACTTGTCAGCTTTATTTCTTATCTTCTTCTGGAGCTCAAAAACTTCTTGAGCCTCTCTGTTGTTCTTAAATTCATCCTTAATATCTTCAATAAGTTTAGCTATTTTGTTGGTATCCCAATTTTGGGAGATAATATTCTCTCTCCTATCTTGGACTATTTTGCTAAATCTAACTTCAGCTGTTTTTATCCCACAATTGGCATACTCTTTAAGGAAATCTTCAGCATTAATCTCTCCAAAGATAAAGTAGAGATAGGAGATTGTATGAGGTAAGTTCGTAGATCGACCAGTAAGTTCTGGAAAATGAATCTCTATATCATCATAATCACCGCTTATACCGTATTTCTGAATGACTCTCTTACAAATCTCTTTAACTATCTCAACTAACATCCAATGTCGCTTAAAGTAATTATCGTAGGACTCTAGAAAATTATCTAACCTTTCCCTTAAGTTATCAGGGAGAATGTAAACTAACATGGGATTTTCAACCTTTAGAGATCTCCAAATTTTAAATTCAGGACATCTATACCCATATGAATTAAAGTTGGCAAGAATTGCCAAATTTCCTCTTAATGGCTTTAAAACTTTGTCTATAGCTTCCCTAAGAAGCCTATCTTTTCTTTCTCTTTCAATTAATTTAACATATTTACCTGTTTGATGAGCGTAATATCCAGTAATTATCACTAAAACTATGGTAGCTCCAGCCATAACTGCCGTGGCTATTGCAGTAATTAAAGGTGTATAACGGCTAGTAACTGATATAGCCCTTGACATTATGATAGCTGATTCATATTGCTGTGACATAATTACCCCAATAACTAAAATCGTAATTACTATGATTATCTGCTTTTTGCTCATCTTATGCACCCTAGGAAGTTATTTGACAATTCTGACCTCAAGGCAGTCCACATAGTACGTGTACCCTCCATGTACAACAACTCGATCAAAGGTCTTATATTCGTCGTCCACAACTCCCTCTACCTTACCAACTTCGTTTCCTTCTTTATCGTAAATATGTAGTTCTAATTCATCTTTTTTTATAATTAGTTCAAATTTGTACCACTCATCCTCTATTGGCTTCCATCCACCCTCTACCTCTTTTAGAGTTTTTGGAGATCCTTTAATTCTCTTCTCAATAGCAATAGCTGATCTACTACCATGTCCAGCAAGAAAACCATAACCATTGTGATCTTTGTCTTCTATTGCTAAGCGATCTCCGGGTCCACTCATACGATCAGATGGTCGATATATCCATCCCGAGAAAATTATGCGCTCTAATTCTTTACGATTTATCTTTCTTGGTAGTTCTTTATAACCCCCATTGGGATCTCCAAATTTATCCTTCTTTAGGCTGTACTTACCCTTATATGCTACATCATCTGACTGTTCTATTATTCCTTGCCCATATGGTTCCCAACCTTCGAACTTTTCAAAATCATCGTAAAACACTACTTCTTCCACTCTTTGTTCAATGGAAGGCAATTTGGAAAGTTCAACTTCTTTAGACTCAGATTTAGACTTAATAAATTCCAAAATCTTATCAAGTTTGGGACTAAGATTTTCAATTTCAGATTTTAAGAGGTTAAATTTTGCTTCGAGTAAGTTCTTAAAATTCTCCTGAATTTTCTCAATTTCCTTTTGAGTTGTTACTAATTCCCAAATTACAGGTTGATTACGTAGCGCTATATTAAGTAAACCTCTAAGTAGCTGTTTATTCATTTTTTTGGGGTCATCTATTACGAAATCGTATATTCTTATGAATCCTGCATATTGTATTTTATACCAAGCTATAAAGCCGTGAGAATTTGCAGTGTCAGATAGATTGACAGCTAAAGAAATGATATGGGGTGGAGTAGTTACAGTTGTATTAGGTGTAGGTCTTTGTCCGAACCAAGAGGGTACTCCAAGCATATATCCATGTGTAGGTCTTGCAAGTCTAGTAGCATTAAGCATCTGCGCACCTCTTAAACCTAATACGTTCTGCTGAGGAGCATTACCAAGAGTTCTTACTTCCCCATTTTCGAATCCAACGTAAAATAGAGGAACATCACCAATCCAAACAACAGTATGTCCATAGTTTAAAAACTGACGAATTAAACTATTTGCAGTTGGTGAAGTAGGGTTATCCAGCACAGTATTAGGCATAACATCTTGTGAAAAGACTATAACTACTTCAGGGATATTGTAATTCAAAGAATTCTTCATGATGGTACTAAGATCTTTAGCATTAATAACCTCAAACCCGTGCTTAGATAAATAATCAGTAATTATTTCACTAACTTCCCTACTTACCCAATGCGTTGGATACTTTTTATCGTGATACACATACAGTCTAACCATTATTACACCCCCTATGTGCGAGATCGTCTTTCTAACTGTCTATCAATAGTAGTGAAAATGTCTTCAATATCTGAAGGAACATTATCAATTTTAGGTATGCTTAGTTCAGCAATCTTAGTCTTAAGATAATGTTCAAGTCGATTCTTTCCGTCCTCTTTATATCTTTCAGCTAACTGCTCATCTATTTGTTTTAAGTTATCATAAAGTACGCTCACAATGTTTCGAAGAATAGTTTCATTTCCTTCCCTGGCTAATAACCCTTCATCTTTTTCTTTAGCTTTATCTATGAGTTCTTCAATTCGATTTTTTATTCCACCCTCTAACTTAGCTAAGTAAGGTTCAATCACCATCTGTAGAGATTTTATTAGTAAATCTTTATCAATGTAATATAATATATCTGACTTTTTCAGTTGGAATGCAGTTTCATTGGGGATCAGACCACATTCTTTAGCGGATTCAATGTATTCTTCTCCTTTTTTATCACCATCTACAATGACCGCAATGAAAATGTCAAACTCCTTTAAAGTGTTGATGATAGCTTTTAAATTACCTTTACTGGCGAAATCTAAAAATCGCCAGCTGTAAAAGCTTAAATTTCTTAATTTTTGTTCTTGACGGAGTATTTGAACATATTTACTAAATATTATTTCATCACTTCTACCTTCTACCAGAATTACAACATCTGTAAATGCGATGATACCAGGTGAAATTCCAAGTGTCTGTGCTAATGCTTCAATGGCCATCCTATCTCTTTCCTTAAGGTTATAGACCTTAGTTGCCGGTTTAGATCCTAATTCTTCTGTCTGAACACGATCTAGCCTAACTACAGTTATAACGCTCCAATCTTGAAGAGCTCCAACGAATTCTGGTGAATGTGTAGTAATTAAGATCTGAATATCTAATTCTCTAGATAAATCTTCAAGAACTCTAGCTAATTTTCTAACATAATCTGGATGCAGATGAATTTCTGGTTCTTCAATTAAGAATATTTTCTTTCTTTTTTCCTCACTATGCAGAATAATAGAAGCGATTAAACCTTCTATTACCTGATCTCCTCCACCAAATAGTTCAAATCTAAATTGTTCATCCTCATACATTAGTAGATCTTCAGAGACATATGATTTAGTTATATCCTCGACTCTCCTAACATAGTTAAGAAATCTATGCTTTTTTGGTCTACTAACGACAGATTTTATGTGATTGATTAGAGCGTTGGATATTAGGGGTAAGGAGAAGATACCTTGTATCTTAATATCGGGATAAATTACAGCCTCAATTTCATAGGGGAGGATGTAAGGAGTGAGATAAACTACTCCATCTTTTAATATATCCACAATAACTCCAAATAGCTTAGAATTTAGGATTTTTCCATCTTTAACGATCTCATATGGAGTGTAGGTCTTCTCTCCTCCAGTCTTTTCATAAATTTCATCGACCTTTTTAGCAAACGATGTAGCATACCCTAATGCTTCTATTTTTGCCATTTTCCAGATTATTTTATCATTTAATCGTTCAATTCTTACTTCTACTTTAATTCCGTCAATTTCTGCCAAATCTTTAGCAAGTTCTGATGGAATTTCATCTTTGCTAAGTTCTATGACTGCTGAAATTATTATTGGCTTCTCATAATTACCGAAGAACCATAACTTTTCAAGCTGTTGTTTAATCTCGTCAGGTAAATTGCTCAAATCCTGCTCTATTATAGGTTCCTCTAATCCCTCAGATTGAAGCTGACTTAAATTTTCAAATATTAGCCTAATAGCAGTGAATATGGATGTCTTTCCTGAGTTATTTCTTCCTATGAAGACATTAAAGTCACGAAAGCTAATTGAGAGATTATATATAAGCTTCTAAAATTCTCTACATGAATCTCTTTAAGTTTCATCTTAGATCCCTACTATGCTATTGTCAATAATTATTTAATCTATTACTCTCAAGAAGTATTTTTAGCTTTATCTCTGATCTAAATGCGAATTATTAAATTTATTTATGAGTGACAGAATAATAGCATAGTTACTATTCCTCCAATTAAACTTCCAGTTATACCAACTAAGATTGCTTCAAGTACCCTTTTAACTATTTTTAATCTCCTATATCTACCAGCTAATTCTCTCCAGTATTCTCCCATTTGCAACCCTCCTCAAGGATTCTGCAAGCGTCTTTATCTCCCTTTAGACATTCTTCATACAACCATTTTGCAATTAAATAGTCCTCATAGTCTTCAATCGTGGGACATGTCTTCAATAACATTTCTTTTACTGGTTCTATCTCAATTACCTTCTTTTTTGACAACCCTACAGTCCTTAGTTCGTCAGATATTCTCACTAATTCAAACATATTATTCATCTCCTTTACTTCAAACCGATTTGGATATCTAGATTTAAATAAACTCATTTTGGAGTCACCTCGATAAATTTCTTGAGCAAAACTTCGATATAAACCTTTCTGAGCTTACATTTTTCCCAGAATAGCCATTTTTCCCAAAACATACATCTTTCCCAAGACTTCCAGTTTGGACCTTTCACTCCAAGTATTTAATGTAAGGGATTACAAGAATTCTTTAATTATATTTTTCTCTTATGGAAATGTAGTGACTTAAAGGATTTATGACACTCTAAAAATTGCTTAGGATATTGTAGCTATAATGCATGCATATAGTATATGTTAAATTAGTGAAACAGCTTGGGAGACGTGTTCAATTAAGCGGAAGCTGAAAGATTTTTAATATTTGGCTACTGAATCTTAAAGAATTTTCTTACCTAACCTATGGATGCATTAAGAAGGGTAAGTTAAAAAAGAGGGAACGGTAAATTTTTTTGAATCATCTAAATATATATACTGTGTGAAGAGTGTAAACGACTATAAGCAACGCTACGTTGAAAGAGGTTTTGAGGATGAGCTTATAAGATCACTGGATGAATACGATTCTGTTAGCATTTTAGGTTTACCCGGAGTTGGTAAGACAACTACAGCGATGTACGTTTATGCTAAGCTTAAGGAGATAGGAAAAAAGGTAGTATATTTGAGTTCTGGAGATTCTAAGACTATTTATCTTACTTATGAAGGGAAGGAGGCTGCAGTTAGGTGTATATCTATTAGGAGTGAGGAAGGAAGAGGAAGGGAGTTGAGTGAAGCTTTAGCTTATGTGGTTGTTAAGGCGATAGAAGGAAGCATTTTTGACAGGTTGAGGGGTAAGGCTAGGGATGCTTTAGACTGGCTTATTAATAAGTTTGGAGGAGAGAGGGCCGAGAGAATAGAGAAAGTGAAGGTTAGACTGGTAAGGGGAGGGGAAGAAGTTAGAGAGGTTGCTGAGAAGCTTCACGAGTGGTTTGAAGGTGTTTTTGGTGAAATAATTAGGGTAAAAGGTGTTAAAGATAAGATTGAGAAGTTTTTGGAAAAAGTGCATGAGATGTATTTAGTGGATTTTTTGGTAGCGCTAACAGTTTTTGTGATGGGCGGTTTAGGGTTATATTCGATTATTAAGGCGTTTAAGGAATTGTTAGAAAAGGAACCGGAGATAGAAGAGGATATAGTGATAATAATTGATGATCTGTCTGATTTTGACGAATACGAGGTAGTGAACTTTGTAAAGTTTTTGAGAGGGAAGAAAGTAAAGGTTTTGCTTGTTAAGAGGTTGGAGAGTTACGATAAGTATGTAGAGGTTCTTGAGTTTCTTACGGATAGGTCGAAACAGATTGACATTGATTTTATTCTCTTTAGAGGTGCCAAGGATTATTTTGACGTGGATTTAAGGGAAAGGATATTTCTGATGGGTTTTGCTGATAGAGGTGAGTTTGAAGAGATAGTTAGAGCGAACGGATACGATTTTGAAGATTTTGATCTCTTATACAGGGCATCTGCTGGAGTAGTGAGTGTAGCGATCTGGATGCTGGAACTAGGGTATGGGGTTAAGGATGTTAAGAGGATTTTGGAGGAGGCGGGTAGGGTATATACACATTATGAGATTCTTAGGGAAGAGAATAAAGGCAGGAAGAGGAAGATGCTCGAATCGAACAGGACTATACTTTTCAGAGCTATATGCGACATTTACGAAAGATTACTCGACGATAACGTGTGCCACATAGCCTTGCTTTTTAACTGGATTGCTGAAGATGAGCTTGAAAGGTTTTGTAAGGACGAAAGGATAAGGGATAGGTTTGGAGGAGTGAAATGCAGAACTCGTTTCATCAACCCTTCGCTCGTGGAAAAGTGTGAAGAGGAGTGGGTGAATGGAAAGAGAACGGTTTACAGGGTAAAGGGAGAGTGGAGGAAGTTATCACACCTTGTTGAGAGCTTTTTAGGACTTAATGTTATCGAAGAGCTTGAAGAGAGGAGAAGAAGGATAGAAGAGGATATAAAGGTTATTAGGGATGTTCTCGTGGACATCTACGATAAAGAGCTTGAGAGAACTGGTAAGTTTACTACTAGGATGGTTTACTTTGCTTTAGAGAATTTGAGGTGGTTGCATGATAAAGGAGTAGAAAGGCTGAAATCTAGCTTCGCATGGGGTTCTGTTGCATTGCGAGGATATCCAGGTTGGGTTGGTAAAATCTTACCGATAATCTTGAAACTTCTTGAAAAAGTAGAGTCTCGCGATACTTTGCTTTACGCCTTAAACTTTGTAGGAGATTTAGTTGAAGGTGGTGTTGGGTTGTTTAATAAAGAGAAGTATGGGAAGATAGCTGAGAGAGTAACTGAATTCTTAGAGAGTGTTGAGAATGATGAAGTAACGTGTTATTGGAAGGCTAGGATTTACTCGTCACTTATAGAGAAACTAGATTATTTTGCATTACCATACAAAACCTACATTATAAAATCTGGAAGGTTGAAGGATCTGGCAAATATTGAATTTTTGATAAGTAAAGGTCAAATTGAAGCAAGAAGAAAGCCAGAAAAAGCTATTAAAACGTTTAAAGAGTGTTTGGAGATTTTGGAGAGATTGGAGTATGACGAGTGCATGTGTGAAGTATTTAAGCCATTAGGTGGTTCTCCGAAAGAGAAATTTAAAGATAGGCTTAGAGAATGGAAGAGAGCAGTTTATTACAATCTCGGTGTAGTATACTTTTATTATTCTGACTTGAGTGAGGCTGGTGAATTCTTCGAGAAATCTCTAGAGTTTACTAAATGGTTTGAGGACGAGTTGGTAACAAAAAGTCTTATTGGTAGGATAAAGGTTTTGAAGGATTACAAGTTTGAGTTCAAGGTTAGAGAGGAGAAATACGATTTTGAAAAGCTTTGGAACTCGTGCCTCGAAAAATTATCTGAGATTTATCCCAAAAACTTAGCTCGCCTATGTGCGGAATATCTTATAAGTTCGATTGTGTGCAGTAAGTTTAAGGATGATGATAGAAAGTATCTTGAATTCATCGAATTAGATGATGACACTAAGGTATTGTTTTACGGGTTGAGCTATATACTTGGTGCTAAATTGAAGGGATTGGAAGAGACGATTGAAATTCTGAAAGATTACGATGTTGAGTATATTCAGGATGACCGTGCTAAAGCGCAGGTTAAGAAATTCTACGAATCTACCTTAGACAAGGGAGAATATGAAAAAGTGAAGGAAGCACTAGTTAAAGGGTTTGGAGAACTAGGAGTACTTACATTCAGCTCAGATCAAGCACTAGTGAGGATCATGTTCTTCTATATAGTGGGGGATTTAAAATCTGCTAAGGATTTAGCCTCTGAAGTATCTTCCTTACACCCACCAGTTTTAAGTAATCTCTTTAGAGAACTTGCTGAAGGTATAAACGAAGAGATTAAAGCTAAGAGTGATGCTGAGAAAGAAGAGGCGCGGAAGAAGGTTAAGGAGGCGTTTGTCAAGCTGTTTTATTGGCATGTTTGACGTGTGTAACTGGGGGTGAGATGGTGGTAGAGGAAACAGTTAAAAGTTTGGTTGTGGTAAGAGGAGTATGGGATTAAAAATAACGATAGTGGGAGTGGGTGAGGAGGCTCATAATGTAGGGTATTACTTTTGCTTGAATTGGCGGATTCTGTTCTCATAGAGAAGTTTGATGCAAGGAATGGTAAGATTAACGGTAAAGAAGCAGTTGTAGTGTTAGTGGACGGGGATAAAGTGCAATTAAGGGAGTTTGTGGAGTTGGTTGAGAAGGAGAAACCTGAGAAGGCGGTTGTTGAAGAGATTAAAGTAAAAGAATATACAGGAGGGATAAGGGATATAGAGATTTAGAGCAAGTTTTAAAACTGCTCAACCCTCTAAGATTGTTCAAGTTAGATTAAAGATACTTGAAAAGCAAGAAGAAACAATCAAAGGGATAAGAGCTACGAGGGAAGAGAGAACAAAAAGACTATCTAAAAGATAGTAGCACAAAAGATATTTCAATAGAAATAGATGTGACTGATCCTAAATCTTCAACAACTGAGTATTATAGAAGCCTACTCCCATAATTGAATTCCTTTTCAAATCCATGCCTGGAGAGTTACTGTATCCTTAATAAGGCGTTAATACATGTATCTAGAAGGAGTATCTAGAGAGGTTTTTGAAGTTACGCTGAGCTGGTGAATACTGGCATAGTTTATATTATTCTATATTATTCAAGGACAAAAATATGTATACACTGATGAATGAGAGCATTGATATAGAAACTGCGATTAATTTGATTAAATTTATTAATCATTTGGAAAATATAAAATCTTCAACAAATCTTCTCGCAATCTTTGCACCACCTCTACTATAGAACTCATAATACTTCTTAACGGCTTCTGGTAATTTATCATTCAAAGCATTAGAAAGCTTTTCATCCTCTTTAAAGCATGGTATTACCAAGTCATCTGGTAGTTCTTCTAAATTAAAGCATAACAATCTAGCTGGAAAGGAAAAATCGAAAAATATTAATCTTTTCTCTCCAACTGCCGTTTTCAGAACTTCTTTTATGTTATTAACATCTTCTATCTCAAATTTGCCATTCTTAACTTCGAATATATATCTAACTCCATCGAATTCAGTTGTAATATCATAGCTTCCGACGAGATGATATTCGAGAATTGTATGATTACATAGCTTTAAATCAATTGCAACTATATCTTGTGCTATTCTTCCTAACTCTTGAGGATTTTCTCTTTCCTTAATTTTCTTTAGATAAAAGCAGTAATAGTATTTGAGCATGGTTACACCCTCCTAATGATGGGACCTTTATCAATCGACCAATCAACTATTTCATAAAGTATGGCATCTCTAGGAGCATATTGTTTAATTAAGCTCCAAAGTTCATTATCGGCAGTTGCCAGTATGACTTGACATCTCTCGCATATCATAGGTAGGAAATCTCTCACGAATTTCTCCTTATGCTTAGAATCTAAATGCTGTTGAGGTTCATCAATTATTAGAAGATTAAATTCGCTTCTTTCTAATCCATAGAAGGAACTAGCTGAACAAGCTGAACTAATAGCCATTTTAGCCATATCTCGCCCAGATGTGCTAAATATCCTTATATCATGCTCATTTCCGTCTTTATCAGTGACCTTTATGAAGTAACGTTCCTTCTTATTCGGATTGAATTCAATTTTTATTTTCTTAAACTCTGGATGATCATAAAGTGCTTCAAAGAATTTATTAGTCACTTCGTTGAGATCACTCAGCTTTTCTCTTATGAGCTCATCAATAAAGGAGTTAATGAGCTTATGAAGCCTCAGGAAAAATATCCTCCTACGCTCGTATTGTGATAATGTTTCTTCTAATTCCTTGAAGTATTCAACTGCACCATCAATAGTGAGTTCTATTTCCTTCATTTTCATTTTAGCATCTTCATACTCCTTTAAGCTTCGTACTTGTTTTTCAAAGTATCTCCTTTGATCTTCAAAGGCTTCCTTTTCTATCCTCAATTTCTCAACATGCTTTTCTATTTCACTTAAGTTAACTCTAAGATCTTCAATTCCTGATTCTTTATTTTCTTTCTCTTTTTCTAAACTCTTTAGCTCTCTTTCAAGATCTTCCACTTTCTTCTTTATATCATCTATTGATAATCCCCAAGTGTCTATTCCAAGATCTGCTAACTTTGATCTTATTCTATGCTCGATATTATCTACTTTGACGATTATACTGTTTATTTCTCCTAATTTATTAATTGTCTCTGTTCTTTCTTTTTCCTTTTCCTCTATCTCTTCTTTAAGTTTATTTATTCTGTTAACAAAATTGTTAATCTCATCTGTTAGATCCTTAATCCTTTTTTCTAATTCTTCAACGCTCTTAAGTCCATACTTTCTCAACTCAGTGTTAATCTCCGACTCTAAGGCTTTAGCTTTGTTAAGTAGATTCGTTTTCTCTCTAATCTTTTGTTCAACCTTTTTTAAGCGTTCTTCTAGCTCTTTTATTCTCCCACTTAACTCCTCTAATTCCTTGGTTATTTCTTTCTCATCTTCCTTTAAGCTGTTCAGTCTAACTTTAGCTCTAGTCAGTCCTCCTTTTTCACCGCAAATAATACAAGAATCCTCTTTCATTAGAGGTATGGCCTCCTCTATAATTTTAATAATTCCTAATTTCTCACCTAAATTTTTTTCTAATGTTTCTTTTCTCTTTCTAAGATTTTCAAGCTCGTTACTAAGGTTTTCTCGTTCTTTATCCAAATCTTCACTATATTCCTCTAATTTACTTCTTACCTCCTCTAGTTGCTTCTTTAGTCTTAGGATTTTCCCATTTAAAGCTTCCAAGTCTTTTAATTCTCTGTCTTTCTGGAACTTACTCCCTTCCAATTTTCGCATGTCATCTTCAAGTGTTCTAATTAGATCATTTAGCTTAGAAATTCTAGCATTTAAGTTTTCTCTAGTTTTTACCAGAACATCCTTGGAAGGATATTCACTAAGCTCCTTAAAATCCTTCCAGATTTCTTGTAAGACTCCTTTAATTTTGTTTATTCTATCCTCAATACCTTTAAGTTCACTTTCCAATGATTTAAGTTTCTCCTCCAATTCTCTTTTTTCCTCTAGTTTTTCTTGCATTTTGCTACTATATGGGTTTTCTATAGATCTTATGAATTCCAATAGATTTTCAAGGTTTACTGGAATCTTATCTAACTCACAATTAAGTTTTTCAGCTAGATCTTTCCTGATATCATCAATATTAATACCTTCTGCATTAACTTTAGCTTCTTCAAATTGTTCTAAGGCTTTAATGTATATTTCCTCCAAATCTTTCCTCCACTTATGGGTCTTCTCAACAATTTCTCTTTCCTTATTGAGAATTTCATCTGCTACATTCTTTACTGAGTCTGCAAGTTTTGTCCAAAATGTAACGTTAAATACAATATCAAGAGCCCTTAAATCTTCTTCAGACTCAAATCTCCTTATCTGGGAGGTAGTTATTACTCTTATGAAAGGCGTGAATTCTAGCTCACCAACTGGAAGATTCTTAAAGGGCCCCTCGTCATATGGTTTGAACCCAAATCCTTCTTCGGTCGTAGTTTCAGCTTTCATTATGTATGGTTTTCCATTATGTTCATATTCTATGACGACTGTAGCTTTTGTTCTTCTTATATTTACAATCTTAATATCTCCAAAGATCTCCTTAATCTTTATCCATCTGCTTCTCTCACTTTCGTGATGTAAGCTGTTACAACATAGACACCATTGAATTGCTTCAAGTATGCTTGATTTTCCATGATAACTAGGACCATAAATTGCAGTTAATGTAGGGGATAATTCAAGCTCTACCCTATCTTTAATTCCTTTAAAACCCTCAATAATTACATGCCTTAATATCATCATACAAGCCTCCTTAACTGTGGTATTATTCCTTCCTTATAATCCTCAAATCTCCGTTCAAAATTCTTCACTTTAATTTCTAAAGCTTTAATAACATCATCAGACTTAGGAAATTGTCCCATGGTGGCTAGCTCCAGTATTCTCCTCACTTCTTTCATCTCATCCTCAGAAAATTCACTCTTAGCTTTTTCAATGAACTTTGAAATATCTTCATTCATGAACTACACCTATAAAAGTTGTTTAAAAATTAAGTATATAAGATTAATTTTTTAGAGTTAGCTTATATTAATTCTTACAAGTGTGTCTGAAGCTCTGGAGCTAATGAAAAACGCATACACAAGTTTATTTCCACCGTTAAAAATAAGCCTATATTATGACAACGATAATATGTGAGGATAATTCCTTTGACCTATTGGATTGAGGAGGAGTTTGAGAAAATTAAGAAATTCATAGAGTCGGCACATCCAGTATTTGGTAGGAGTATAAGTGACGAGATTGAGACGATTATAAGACTTTATCCGGAGATATACCGTGAAACTAAGGAAAGACTTGTGGAAAAATCGCTAAAACTTGCAAAGGAAACTAAAGATAAGATAGAAGCTGTGAAAAACGAGGTGTTAAATAAAATACAGGTGAAGAAGGTTCGACAGAATCAGGATTTCATGAAAAAGCCTGTGATTGGATGTGATACTTCAAGTAATGCTTTACCAATTGCCACAGCAAAGATGTATGCTGTTTCCGGCATATCAGTATTCGTAAAGGAGAGGGAAGTTAAAGATGCAAAGGCTTTGACTGATGTTATAGATTCAGAGAGGGTTGTTAATTTATTTGGCAG
>Ga0180302_10000570_pt1 | contig 16486 bp, 14 predicted proteins | sample GuaBasSediGuay17_FD_121794 | JGI IMG/M metagenome (GOLD analysis project Ga0180302, IMG submission 121794) | Subseafloor sediment microbial communities from Guaymas Basin, Gulf of California, Mexico - Guay17, Core 4571-4, 12-15 cm | ecosystem: Environmental > Aquatic > Marine > Hydrothermal... | reverse complement strand
AGGTCGGACTCTACCTACGGGGGGTGTTGGCCGCCTGAGGGGAAGGTCCGCTTAGTACGAGAGGAACGGCGGGCCGCGGCCTCTAGTGTACCGGTTGTCCGGTAGGGCAAAGCCGGGCAGCCACGCCGTGGGGGGATAAGGGCTGAAAGCATCGAAGCCCGAAGCCCTCCCCGAAAAGAGGCGGCCACTCCCCCGGACGCCTTGGGCCGGCAACGGCCCTTTACCGGGGGACGAGGGCACCCGTAGAAGACGGGGTTGATGGAGCGGGGGTGTAAGCGCCGAGGTTCCTTTGGAGCCGAGGCGTTCAGCCCGCCGCTCCCAATAGCCCGAGTGCATTAGACTACCAGGTGTTACCTAGGTGCATACACTGTAGCTGCAGAAGAGCGGCATATGAACCCACCTTATTCTCCATTTTCGAGAATTTCTAGCTCCTAGAATATTCCTAAAACTGGGCACTTTCTCACCTAGCTGTGAAACCAATATTAAGTCCTGTTAGGGTTAATAAAGTGGGGGGAAGGGTAAGCCGGGGGGCGGGCGCCGGTCCTATCCGGCGACGGATAGGGCTGGGGAAACTCCACCACCGCCACGGGGCCGCGGGCACCGTGAGGTGCAGGGGGAGACCCCTGGCTCCGGACAGAAACGAGACCCCCCTCCACGGATGCGGATGATGCGGCGCCGTTAAAGCCGTTGACCATGTGGAGGGAACGGGTGAGACGACCGTTCCCCGCGGGGAGGGTCAAGCAGGGCCCATGAGATCCCCGTGGTGAGGCCCGGGTAGACCCCAAGGTTGATCCCGCTAGAACAGAAGGTGGGGTACTTCCGGCATACCCTTCTCCCGCTTTCGAGTAAAGTTTAAAAGTATTAGGTGGTAAAAGGTTACATTGGTGTGCACGCATGCTGGCCTTCGTGCTCATCAGTACGGAAATAGGCTCGGAGAGGGAAGTGCTCGAGGAGCTGAAGAAGATCGATGAGGTAAAGGAAGCCTACGTAGTTTTCGGAGTATATGACATTGTTGCTAAGGTTGTTGCGAACAACGTCGATGACTTAAAGGGGATAGTCAGCAATAAGATCAGGAGAATAGGACATGTTAAGACTACGCTCACGATGATCGTTGCTGAAGGTTTTGTAAAGTAGCTGGGAATGCTAGTTCACGTAGGCCTAGACGACTTTGACTCTCCGTTAGGTAATTGTACGACCTACGTGGGCGCTCGGTTAGCGATATTTCTGGACAGCCTGGAGGGAGTGGAGCTTCTCGATTACCCGTACTTAGTGAGGCTTAACCCTAACGTTCCTTTTAAGACTAGGGGAAATGGGGCTGTAGCCCTAAGGCTAAGGGTCAGGAATTACTGCCTAGAGGAGCTAGCTGGCATCGTTTTATCGAAAATTGAGGAGCTCATTGAACTGAGGCATCCGAAAACGGATCCAGTAGTCGTTTTTAAAGTGGGAGAAGTGGGATCGGCGATTAAGAGCCTTTACTGGAAGGCCTTGAGGAGCGTAGTGGCTCTATCAGTGGTTGAAAGACTGGCACAAAAGGAGGACGTATTAGCATTTAAGTGGAAGAGGGGGAGAGGGCTTATAGGGGCGCTGGCAGCACTTGGGGTAACTTTTAACGATTATACCTTCGAACTCCTATCTTACAGGCGTCAGATGGCTGAACGAAGGCTAGTTAGGGAGCGTCTGGAGGCATACGATGCGGATTACTCCTCCTACACCTTTGCGAACGTCGATTACAGGAAGGAAAGGGTGCTAGTAACTCCTCGGGGACCCGATCCAGTGTACTTCGGTATAAGGGGGGAGAACCCCCTTGTTCTGCTCGACTTCATATTGAACTATGTTGACGATGACGTTAGGAGGAACATTGACTTCTGGGTCATTTTCAAGACGAACCAAGCTACTGGCGTTCACTTCGAGTCAAAGAGGATATCGGACGTTAGACCCTACGATTCCGTATGCATTGAGGGAACCTTAGCATCCAAAGTTAGGATACTTAGAGGAGGACATGTCCTATTCAGAGTTAAGGATCGTGAGGGCGAGGTCATCGAGTGTAGCGTGTACCGGGAGACCGGTAGGCTGAATTCGCTTGCGAAGGTATTGTCACCTGGCATGTTCGTAAGGGTATTTGGGAGCGTTCGGCCGAGCTCGCCAAAACATGGCATAACGATAAATGTCGAGCAGATCGAAATCCTTGAACCTTCGCACGTGGTGATTACCCACTCTCCGATATGCCCAAAATGCGGTAAGCGGATGAAGTCGGCGGGTAAGGGGAAGGGGTATAAGTGCCCACGATGCGCCTATTGGAGAAAGGATCTCGAAAAAACGGTTATCAGGCTTCCACACATAGTGGAGCCAGGCTTATATTTACCCTCCTCTAGAGCCTATAGACATTTAACTAAGCCTGAGAGTAGGTATGGTGTGAAGCGGAGTCCTGTGGAGTTTAAAATAATACCGTGGTATGGGACGTTTAAAATTCAGTAGCTGAGGAAAGGTGTTAAAGGATAAATACAAGTGGATAATGAGGGTGATCGTGGGGTGTGTCAGCTGAAGGTAAGCATACTTGGCGCGGGTAAAGAGGTTGGACGGAGCGCTATACTTGTCGAAGAAGGGGATTCCAGAGTGCTTTTTGACTATGGCGTCGCTATTTCAGAGGACGAGCCCGGGTTCCCTCTTCACGTGAAGCCCAGAGATCTCAGTGCAATTTTCCTCAGCCATGCGCACCTAGACCACTGTGGAGCTCTTCCACTGCTATACGTAAGCGAGCAAAAGCCGTTATATATGACAGTTCTCACGCTTGAAATAGCCAAGATACTCATAATGGATTTCCTAAAAGTATCGAGGTATTACGTGCCCTATGAGGTCGTTGAGCTTCAAGCCATGGCTAAAAATGTACGGTTAGTTGACTACCAGGAAGTAGTATCTGATCAGAGCTTCACAGTAGAGGTCTACGATGCAGGGCATATACCTGGAAGTGCCTCCTTCCTCCTTGACATAGACGGGAAGAAGGTGCTCTATACGGGCGACTTCAACACACGCGATACGTGTCTCCTTGAGGGCTCGGCTCCACCAATGCACGAGGCAGATATAATCATAATGGAGGCGACGTATTCCCTTTACGATCACCCTCCTCGGGATGTTGTAGAAAAAGCCTTCATAGGGTGTATAGAGGAGGTGCTCGATGGAGGAGGCGTAGTGCTAATTCCTTCCTTCTCTGTAGGCAGGTCTCAGGAAATATTATGCGTGCTTGAAAAGTACGACGTCAACGATTACCCAGTATATGTCGATGGCATGGCGCGGGTGATTTCCGAAATATTGCTCGAAAATGATAGGTTTCTAAGAGATCCTAGCCTCTTCCGCAGGTCGCTTGAGGGGGTCACGAAGATCTCGAGCGCTCGGCAACGCAAGGAAATTTTGAAGAAGAAACCTTGTATTATAGTATCGCCTGCTGGCATGCTGAAGGGAGGTCCTGCAATATATTACGCGGAGAGAATAGCTAACGATCCGAGAAACGGGATTTTTTTCGTCAGCTTCCAAGCGCCTAATAGCAACGGCAAGTTGGTCCTCAGCGAGGGAATACTGCCCCTAGCTGCGAAGAAAGGTAAGGCGGTAAGAGCAAGGGTAGAGTGGTTCGATTTCTCCTCACATTCGAGTAAGAGAGATTTAGTCGACTTATTAAGCAGGGCGGACACCTCAGCGAAGGTGGTGATAGTTCATTGTACTGAAAGGGGAGGGGAGTTCTTCAAAAAATATATTGAGGAAAGCTTGGATCTTGAAGTTTTCCTGCCTAACAATGGTGACGAGATAGTTTTCCCATACTAGAAATATACTCAAAAATGTCATGGGCCCGCGGGGGTTCGAACCCCGGACCTCCGCCTCGTGAGGGCGGCCTTAGGGCGCTGGAACGCTATCCTAACCACTAGACGACGGGCCCAGTTTTTAGACCGAGATCCATTAGTATTTATGTGCCTTATTTTAAAGTTTCTATTACTACATGAGTGTTAGTTTCCCTTACTCCCTCAATCCTTGAGACTTTCTTTAGAAAGTCATCGAGCTTAGATTGGTTGACGACGGCAATTATATCAACGTTGCCCGTTACCCTATATACCTTCTCTGCCGATAGGTTCTTGATCTTAGCATAGGCCTGAGTTCGAGCCTTTGGCTCGATCCTTACTAGCACGAAGACTTCTGCAGTTTTTACTCCTAGCAGTTCAAGAGCTTTCTCCGTGAGGTCTATGAATCCTCTCCCTGTGCGTATTAATCCTTCCTCTCTAAGCCTTCTTAGATGTATGTTCAGAGCTTGGCGCGTAATGCCAAGCTCTCGTGCCAGCTCGCTCTGCGTTTCTCTTATAGTAAATACATGAACTGGTTGACTTTTCCTGAAAAGGAGCTTGAGAAGCTGCATCTGTTTCTCAGTCAAATGGAGGTAGTCTAGACTCACTTAATATCACCATGTACAAACGTAAATGTATAGTAAGTCCTTTATCAATTTTACTATAGTTAGCTAGCGATAAGTGTGGAAAGGTTCGAACGTAAGTCTTGCAAAACAGCTAAGTATTTGATGAGCGTCTGTGAGTAAACATGGAAAAGCTATACACGCTAAAAGATGATCTAAGCTACTTGGAGTTTACGTTAAAACTATTCAGAAATGGGATAAGGAAGGAAAGATTAGGTGTGTTAGGACTGTAGGTGGAAAGAGGAGAGTTTCCGAATCAGAAATAAAGTGAATTTTAGGAATTCTTGAAGGAAGGAAGATGGTGGGTTATGCGAGGGTTTCATCTCGTACTTGAGAGGATAATTTAGAGAGACAAATAGAGCTAATAAGACGTTATGCGAGGGAAAGAGTATGGGAAATAGAAATTTTTAAGGACATAGGATCTGAATTAAAAGAAGATAGGAGGAGTTTTCAAAAACTGCTAAAAATGGTAATGAATAGTGAAGTTTCAAAGTCGTTATAGCGTATCCAGATAGACTAGCAAGGTTTGGTTTCAAGACTTTAGAGGAATTCTTCAAGAGTTACGGAACAGAAATAGTAGTTATAAATAAGGGAAACACAACAAGAAGAGCTAATCGAAGATTTAACCACGATAATATCTCCGTTTCGCTGGTAAGTCGCATGGAATGAGATCACACAAGTATAAGAAGGTGGTGAAGGTGCAAAGAAACTCTTACAAGATTGTTAGCTATAAAGTAAAACATTGTTACGACGTAAGAGAGTTTCTTAGTAGTTACAGGTATCTTCTACAAAGAGCGATAGATATAATTTGGGACAGCACAGAATAGAAAAGAAGAAAATAGGTTAATTCCAAGGTCTAGAGAGTTTAAAAGAACTTTAAATGAACTTGCCAAAAAGTTTGGAGTTTATAGAACTACCATTAAGTATTGGCTTAAAAAGTGGAGTATAAAAAGACAAACGATGAGGGTTTCCATTCTTCGATGAAGGTGTGGGAGGAAGTAATCTTCCCCAATCCTGAGGAGGAAAAGAGTTACCCGAAAGGGGCGAGACCGATGATTTACTCCCGATGAACCCTGAGGGAGTTGAGTTGATGTGTCCCAGGATGGATGTTCGCATTAGTGAGCGAACATCCGCTGAACCCGGGGTAGGAAAACCATATCGTAAAATTATTTCAAACTATGGATAACTGTATCTTTTTGAGTCCTCTTAGGACTATTACATATGTTGATGCTGTAGCAGAAGTAAATTTACATCTATCCTCTTTGAATACCTAGTGGATGCTGAACCCGATGAGGTCTTGAGGGTTATGAGCCTCCATGAATCCAAGTTCGATGAGGAGGAGTGCTGAACAGGGTAATCGAATAGTAATGTCAGCGATAAGGTGCTCCCGCAATCGGGCTTGGAGGACACCCATCCGTAATGAACCCATCCGTGGCTAATACAGAAAGATACAATTTAAAACACGAAGCTACGGATGAGGTGAACGATTAGAACTTAAATTTTAGATCCTTGAAACCATTAGTATTTCAACTTGGCTCACTTCGTTAATCTCTGACGCAAGGTTTTCTATGACTGTGGTTCCGCCCTCAAAGTCCTCGGGCATCAGAAATTGAACTTTCAGAGCCTTTAATCCGAAAGCTATAGGCTCTTCCTTATAATCATTTATTTTTATCTCTATAGGTAGTTTTTCCTTAATGGATTCAAGAACCTTATTTAAGTCAACGCCTATCTCACTAGGGAATATTCTGGCGAGCACCATTACTTTAGCCATTCTATCACCGAAGCTTACAAGCGAATTGCTCTAGAAATATATCAAGCTTTTGGTTTTAACTACATCTTAAGGACCTTTAAACCCGCACTTGGGACAAATATAGGGATTCATGAGCTTTCTACACTTTTCGCAACGCCAGATGGTCGCCTGTCCACAGTTAGGACATTTGAAGCTTACTCCTCGCTCGTAGGGCGGTATTGGATGCCCGCAGGAAGTACACGTAGGGACTTTCAAAGACCTAGCCTCTGCTCTCATCGATGCCATGATCCTCTCCCTCTACAGCCTTAGAAAACACCAGTAAGGTGTTAAAATACTTTTTGACTAAGAGAACTCCACATTGAGAGAACTAGTTGTAACTATATGCTTGATATTTTAACCGGCTTCTGAAGTATACTACCAATTATCTTTTCTAAGACGTTTACTGGATAGGGGAGCCGTTTAAAATCGCTTCGTCTAATCCTGAATACATATTCCGAACTTCCGTCGGGAAACCATACTACTGTGAAGGAGATTAACCTCGCGGGGGATAGTAATTGCTCGGCCATAGCTCTAAGATCATGTTTTTCCAGAACTACTTTGATGTTTTTAAATCTTCTATAGACGAGTGCTCTGGCGATTCTAGCCTCTAGATGCCTTATATAGCTCCGATAGACCTCCTCAATTCCCCTTAAAATAATAACTAGGATGCCGCTAACCTCTAAGCTCCTAACGTACTCCGCGTCCTTAAGGAATGGGAATCCCTTCTCAATTTCATAGAGCGTCTTCGATACTTCAAAATCCAGCATGGAGTACTTTCCGCTTTCTATGAGAGCCTGACATTTAGTGCATGGCACTCCAGTCTTTAAGTCGAAGACGCAGAAAGGTGTTTTCACCACTTACTCTCCCCTCCTCAACGTGATTATTATGGTGCTTATTCGTCGAGGTATCCCTCCATGCATTGCAATCATATCGCTGCCTATCTCTACCTTCTCAATTAGGACATTTCTCATGAAGTACTTCCTTACACGCTCTGCTATTTCAATGGCTTTGGGGATTCTACTTCCCCGCGCTCTGATCCTCACCACGTCATATCCTGAGTGGAAGAAAACTAGGCAAAGATTTATGTATCTTGAAACGGGCTTTTTGCCGACTCGTACTATAGCCGCGCTCATTACTTTTCCCTTGTAGGTAGAAGGTCTCTGTCTCAAGTGTGAAAGAAACAGGTCGTATAAATATTTTGTTAGGTTTTACGAGTCAACTCGTGCAACTCTGTCAGTCTCTCACAACGCCAGAAGACCCTCTGCTTCGGCGGGAAGGCGGATGATATCATATGTTTAATAATTAGACGGTTTATTGTGAACGTTTATGAGCTGTCAACGAACTAGACATGGAGTGTTAATTGATGGTAAGACTTATTAGATTCTCAACAGATTCTTTCATGGGCTTTCGAGAGGGAGTTGGATTTCTATGCCGCTGAAGGAGATTACTCTAAGAGTTGCTGAGCTAGGGCAACGAGAAGTAGGTAGGTGGAAGGTTCGAATAGACCCTGAAGTCATGGAACAAATGGGCTTAAGCGCTGGCGATATCGTAGAGATTATAGGAAAGAGGCGTACGGCAGCAAAGGCTTGGCACGGCTATACAAGCGATTATGGCACGAGGGTCATAAGAATGGATAGCATTACGAGGCGAAATGCTGGCGCAAACATAGGCGATAAGGTAGTCGTGCGCAGAGCCAGCGTCAGAGAGGCAGTATCGGTGAAAATAGCACCAGCTCAAATGACCATTTCAATAGACGATAACTTCATTTCCTGGATCAAGAGAAAGCTTTTGGACAATCCTCTTTGTGAGGGTGATTTTATACAAATCCCTGTCCTAGGACAGGCAATACTCTTTCAGGTGTTATCCGTAAAACCCAATCAAATAGTGGTTGTGAAGGAAAGTACGAAGCTTATAGTTCTTGAGAGGGCTGTAGACCTAAGTAGAATTCCACGAGTAACGTACGATGATATTGGTGATTTGGAGGAGGCTAAGCAGAAGATTAGGGAGATGGTTGAGCTTCCCTTAAAGCACCCCGAGTTATTTAGAAGGCTTGGAATAGAGCCTCCCAAAGGCATTCTCTTATACGGTCCACCGGGTTGTGGTAAGACTCTGCTGGCAAAGGCTGTAGCAACAGAGAGCGATGCGTACTTTATCGCTATTAATGGTCCTGAAATTATGAGTAAGTTTTATGGTGAAAGCGAGCAAAGATTGAGAGAAATATTTGAGGAGGCTAAGAAACACGCTCCCGCGATAATTTTCATAGATGAAATAGACGCAATAGCGCCTAAAAGAGAAGAAGTGACAGGAGAAGTAGAAAAAAGAGTAGTAGCACAACTACTAGCACTAATGGACGGCCTAGAAGCGCGCGGTGATGTTATAGTTATAGGGGCAACAAACAGACCTAATGCTCTAGACCCTGCTCTAAGAAGGCCGGGAAGATTTGACAGAGAAATAGAGATAGGAGTACCGGACAAGCAAGGGCGATACGAGATATTCCTAGTGCACACCAGGAATATGCCTCTCGCAAGCAACGTTGATCTGAGGAAATTAGCGGAAATAACTCATGGATTTGTTGGTGCTGACCTAGCTGCACTAAGTAGGGAGGCTGCAATGAAAGCACTTAGACGATATCTGCCTGAAATAGATCTCGAGCAGGATAGGATACCGACAGAGGTGCTTGAGAAAATTGAGGTTACAATGGAAGACTTTATGAAAGCTTTCAGAGAGATAACGCCAACAGCTTTACGCGAAATAGAAATAGAGGTTCCCTCAGTTAGATGGGATGATATAGGCGGACTAGAGGAGGTTAAACAGGAGCTCCGCGAGGCCGTTGAGTGGCCGCTAAAGTTCCCAGAAGCCTTTAAGAGGCTTGGAATAAGACCGCCTAAAGGAGTGCTTCTCTACGGTCCACCGGGTTGTGGTAAGACTCTGCTGGCAAAGGCTGTAGCAACAGAGAGCGATGCCAACTTCATAAGCATTAAAGGTCCTGAAGTGTTTAGTAAATGGGTTGGCGAGTCGGAGAGAGCTATAAGGGAAATATTCAGAAAAGCGAGACAAGTAGCTCCCGCCGTAGTTTTCATAGATGAAATAGATGCGATAGCGCCTATGAGAGGCTTGGGAGTAGGAGATTCAATGGTAACTGAAAGAGTGGTGAGTCAGCTTCTCATCGAGATGGACGGTATTGAAAAGCTTGAAGGGGTTGTCGTTATTGGAGCGACAAATAGGCCTGACATCCTTGATCCAGCTCTCTTGAGACCTGGAAGATTTGATAGAGTGATATACGTTCCTCCACCAGATGAAAAAGCGCGTTATGAAATACTCAAGATTCATACAAGGAACATGCCCTTAGATAGTGATGTAGACTTAATGGAGATAGCCAGGGTCACGGAAGGATTCTCAGGGTCTGATTTAGAAGTGCTTGCACGTGAGGCAGGTATGCTCGCACTTAGAGAGGATATAAACATTACGAAAGTGTCCATGAGGCACTTCCGTAGTGCCCTCAGCAAGGTCAAGCCCTCAATTACTGAGGACATGATACGCTACTATAAGCTATGGGGTGAAAGAGCTAAAAGCCTTAGGGAGAGAAGGGTTTCAAGCCCCTCCTACCTCATATAGGACCAATCCATACTTAAAATTATAGGTGATTAGAATGAACTTCGAAATATTACTGGAGATACTTGAGGAACTAGAGCGTCACGGAGGAGCTGCCAGAGACCTCGAAATATACCGAGTCCTTAGGAAGCGATACGATATAAGCACAAAAGAGTTCTACAAAGCTCTCATGATACTGGAGCTAAGAGGATTGATTTACGTAGAAACAATTAAGAAGAACGAGCGACTTGTACAGCTTTTGATGAAGAAGAACAAGCTTTAATTTCTCTTCCTCAGATATTTTAATAAAGGGAGTGGAGGCTAGGCTTCTAATGGGAGTAAACCTGAGAGATCTTATTACAACCAAAAGAGAGTTAAGTTTGGAGGAATTACGCGGGAAAATTATTGCAATAGACGCTTATAACGCACTTTACCAGTTTCTTGCAATTATAAGGCAACCCAATGGAACTCCTTTAATGGACTCCATGGGCAGAATTACAAGCCACTTGAACGGGCTTCTCTATCGTACAGTAAACTTCTTAGAGTACGGGATAAAGCCAGTTTACGTATTTGACGGCAAGCCTCCTGAAGTCAAGAAAATGGAAATACTCAAGCGCATGAAGCATAAGGAGGAAGCGTTGAAGAAGTACGAAGAAGCTTTAAGAAGGGGGGATTTAAAGGCTGCTAAGATGTATGCCCAGCAAACTTCAAAGCTTACGGAAGACATGGTGAACGATGCAAAGAGACTGCTAGACCTCCTAGGAATACCTTGGGTTCAAGCGCCTTCCGAAGGTGAGGCCCAAGCCGCATATCTTGTTATCAAAGGAGATGCCTGGGCTACTGCAAGTCAAGATTACGATTCCCTGCTCTATGGTGCACCCAGGCTCGTAAGAAACCTCACGATCTCAGGCAAAAGAAAGCTTCCACGAAAAGATGTCTACATTGAGGTAAGACCCGAACTCATAATTCTAAGCGACGTCTTAAAGGACCTTGGAATAACAAGAGAGCAATTAATAGATATTGCGATCCTAATAGGAACAGACTATAATCCCGAAGGAGTTCCCGGAGTAGGTTCTAAGAAGGCGCTAAAAATAATCAGAGAGTTTAAATCTCTACAAAATGCCCTAAAAGTCCTACCTAAGGAAGTTTTTCTTGTAGATCCTCAAGAAATCAAGAAGCTTTTCTTAAAGCCTGAAGTTACCGACAAATACGAACTTGAGTGGCGCGAACCGAATGTTGAGGGCGTTATAAGCTTCCTTTGCGGAGAACACGACTTTTCAAGGGGTCGCGTTGAGAATGCCCTACGTCGTGCTGTTAAAGCTGTGCGAGAGCTTAGAATACAGACAAGTCTTGATGCTTGGTTCTCATGACAGGGTTCAAGGAAATCTACGAGGAGGAGCGCAAAAGGTTAGTTATGAGACTCATCGAGGAAGGCTACGTGAGGTCCCAAAAGGTTGCTAGGGCTATGCTTAAGGTACCTAGAGAGTGTTTCGTTCCCACTAAATACGCTAGATATGCCTACGAGGATTCTCCTCTACCGACTCTTTGCGGTCAAACTATAAGCGCTCCGCACATGTGCGCATTAATGTGCGAGGAACTTGATTTAAAAAAGGGGGAAATTGTTTTAGAGATAGGTACAGGTAGCGGATATCATGCTGCATTGTGCGCGGAGATAGTAGCTCCTCAAGGCTCTAAAAATCCCGGCCACGTATATACGCTCGAGATTTTCTGGCAACTGGTATGTTTCGCTCGCAGGAACTTAGAGCGGGCGGGATATTTGGATAGAGTATCTGTCTTTAACGCCGATGGTAGCTTCACGTTACCTTTTCGAATAAATTTTGACAAGATATTAGTGACGGCTTCTGCACCACGGATACCTGAGACCTTAATAAAACGGCTTAAGGTAGGCGGTAGAATGGTAATTCCCATTGGAGGAACTTTCATCCAAGAGCTGATAGTCGTGGACAAGGTTGCGGAGGATAAATATATCACTAAAAGTAGGGGTGGATGTGTCTTCGTTAAGCTGTTGGGCAAGCATGGCTTTAAAGACTGGTACAATTTTATATGAGAACGAAATCTAGAATCGTTGTGGAGGAATTAGTAGCAAGAGGACATCCGAATGTTCAAGCTACACATAGGACAACTTTTGAAATAACTAAGGAAACTTTCTTGACCCCTAGAGGAGACTGCATCATAGCAGTCTGTGCAAGTAAGGGCGCTGCAGATCTGTCTACGGCTTTTAAGGAAGCAGTAAAGCGGGATGGTACGCTGATCGTGATAGAATTACACGCTGGAGACCTATACGAGGAGATAAGGGCCTATGGCAGTAAAAGTTTGATACTAACATCACCTTTTTCTATGGTTGTGAGGAAAAGCGATTACATAGATCCTAGGACAATTGCCATACGGGCCAACAAAGCCGCAGCAGACCTTAAGAGAGAACTTATAGACTTCCTTAAGGATCCGCGTACCGTGGTGAGGATTGTTCTTAAAGCCTTTTTAGAGGATTACTGAGCAACTTTCCGCTAATTCTTCACGGGCCCGGCGGGATTCGAACCCGCGACCCCCGGGTTTCTTCCATACACCAGTTAAAAGCCTCACCCACCCCTTTTGGGTGTCCGGTGCTCTTCCAGGCTGAGCTACGGGCCCAGGCTTTAATTAATCTGGAGGAAATTATATTTTTTACTGCTTAAGCGATCGAGCTTCAAAGTTTATAGGAAGTCGTCAAGGGTTCCCGTTAAGGGTTCTTTTTTCTCTTCACTTATCTTTTCCAAGGGCTTTGAATTCAGTTCGAGGCTCTCATAGATTTTCCTAACTATTTCCTTTCCCATTAGGGGTAGTGATAACAATTTAGTTGGTGGGGTTCTTGCAAGATCCCTGATGGTCCTAATACCATGGTTGTATAGTATCCTTGCTCTTTTTCTACCTATCCCCTTAATCCTGGTAAGCTCAAGCAGCTCTTCCCTTACACCATGTTTAACTCTCTCACGGAGCTTGAGTAAGGTCTGTATGTGCCCGAAGTGACCCGTTATCTTTGCTAGCTCGCATGCAGAGTAAAGAAGCCACTCTGCAGTCTGAATTAGATGGTATAGATCTCCTGGGCCTATGTCATATTTCTCTAAGATCGAGTTTTCGTCTACTTCATTGATCCATTCGTGAAGTATCAGGGCTGTCTTTAAGCGAGCGAGATAGAGCTCATAATCACTTTCGCTCAGCGGTATGTCGGTAAGGGATAGAATCCAGGAGGGGTGATCCTTTATCCAGGCTTCGAGCTTCTTGTTTTCTCCTCTCCTTAAATAGTATATGGGAATCTCGGGTGCTTGTGTTATAAGGTGAAGGTATTTGAATTCAACAGCTTGGGGCTCAATTCGTTTAATACCCTCTGCTAGTAACGCAGCAGTATAGGGATCTATATAGAGCTCAGAGACCCTTCGACCAAGTAAAGTAGCCTCTAAATGTCCTTCTTCGTCTAGTGACACGAAGTTGTATTCGTGAAGGAATCTTAGTATCCTTTTAACATGAAAACGTATGGCCTCTAGCGGATATTGATAGGCATAGAAAGTTTTCCCTAAAAAGGCCAATAATTCGTCCATGGAGTGTATGCTCTCAGTTGAAACTAGCGCCAGCACCTGTGAGCGTAACGAGGGCTCGCTACTCAGTTTCGAGGATATTTCTTCAGGCTCGGAATATACATAGAACTCGAAAATGAAGTCCTTTTCCCGCTCGTTACGGGCTATAGCGATAGCTTCACCATGGTCATCATATTTGGGCCTTCCAGCCCTACCGCAGTTATGTACTAATATACCTCCTACGAAGTAGTTTTCCGTACCATAAACACTTAAGTTGAAGACTTTTATTGGATGTTGAAGAGTTTTTACAGTTGCTTTAGTCACGATCAATGGTTTTAGAGCGAAGTTCTTGGGATCGAGGAATATGAGAAGATCGCCAGGCTTGAGGTACTTAGCCTGCAGCCAGATGTATTTTAAGGGTATAGTGTGCCCGTTATCTATGACAGCCACCTCATGCTCCGGTGTTATCCTCAGAACAAAACCGTTTTCAAGCGAAATTTCTAAGATTGTACTCGTCCTGCGCACGTATTTTTTACTCACTGGACTTAAGACTACTTTTCTACGGAGAGGATCCATTGAATATACCTGTACATCGCTTTCTTCCTCCACTACTTCTCCTATGGCCTTCTCCCCCTCCTCGGTTAGCACTAGTGCATCGTAGGGCAGACACATCTGTTTATACTCCATTACAGGAATTTCCTCGTGCATTCCGAGCTCGCTATTGTACCTTCGGTAATCGCTTATGACTACTCTCCTCGCGGGAAGGTTTACTCCGGCGGCGAGAGTCGGTGTAGCAACTACTGCCTTCAGCAGATGTTTTCTAAAGTTTTCTTCTATAAGTTTTCGAGATCCATATGAAAGCCCTGCATGGTGAAAGGCTACTCCTCCTTTCATGAAGATTGAGAGATTTTCAGTGAGGTAGTTTCTCTCGCTCCGAATGAGGTCTTTAGATATCTTAATTAATGAGCTCTTTTCCTCGCTTGTAAGGAGTTTGTGAACTACAGGAGCGAGTCTTCTCGCTAAACTTACTGCTCTTTGACGGGTACTTGTGAAGATTAGTACCTGTCCCCCTCCTTTAATACTATCGATAGTGAGGCTCGCTATCTCGTCACCAATTTTTGAAACGGGCGTCAGAGTTCCATCAGAATAGTGTATCACCCAGTCTAGGAATACCCCTTCTCTGAGCTCTACAGGCCTCCATTTGCTCACAACGAGTTTGGCGTTCAGCCATTCTGCAATTTCTCCCGCATTACCTATAGTAGCACTTAGAGCGAGTACCTGAAGATTTTCTACTGTACCAAGCAGTCTTGAAAGAACTATTTCTAATGTGGGGCCACGTTTCGGCTCATTTATGAGGTGTATTTCATCGGCTACTACTATTCCTACCCTTTTCAACCACTCAGCTCGATGCCTTAAGAGGCTATCAGCTTTCTCATTTGTTGTGATTATTATATCATAGTCCTCAAGCCACGGATCCGAGCTATCGTAGTCTCCAGTTGTAAGAGCGATTTTTAATCCAAGGCTTTTTTCGTAGAAGGAGAATTCTTCAAACTTCTCTGATGCAAGAGCTCTTAAGTGTGTTAAGTAAAGTGCCTTAACTCTTTCTTTTAAGACCTTGTTCAGGATGGCTATTTCTGCAATGAGAGTCTTTCCAGAAGCTGTGGGAGCGCTGACAACTAGGTTATAGCCCTTTAGGACACCCGCTTTAATAGCTTCAATTTGTGGAGGGAATAGAGTAACTATACCTTTTTCTAGGAGTGCTTGTTTAATCTCAGGAATTATAGGAAGATCTTCTACGTTTATCTTACTCACCGGAGGGTTCAAGTCTTCTTTATAAATCCTGGTAGGGGCTCATATATTTCTCCTTCATTTTTTAGATGTTTTAAGGCCTTTTCCACGAAGGCTCTTTCTAAGCCTTCCTTCTCAGCTCTTTCTATCAGCGTTTCAACTCTTATGGGCTTACCCTTATTCTCATCAGACAGCTGTTTCAGAATCTCCATGAGCTTAATGAATTTCTCACGTTGTGAGAGGGGCTTCCCCGTCATAACTATATCAATGTCTATAGTCTTTGTCTCAACATCCATGCCCACGCTTTGGAGGAAGTGAAGCATTAGCTCTATAGCTGCTTCCGCATCATCAGCGGTCACTTCACTTTTTAGAGCCATCTTGGCGTGGGCTTCAGCCAAGCGTATGAGGGCTTCAAGTTGTCGGGGAGTTATCGCTATTGGAGAGTTGGGATCTTCGCTGCGTTTTCTCATATCGACATAGAATTGTACGAGTTTCTCTTCAGCCTCCCTTGTAAGCCTAGGATGAAGGTATTTCCTAGCGTATGCAATGTATTTCTTGAGTAGTGTAGGAGGTATTATATCGCGATAAATATCTTCGATGCGACCTCCGTGAAGTCCTACTACGTGTTGAGCCAGTGCCTTATCTTCTTCTTCTTGAGGTCTGTCGGTGATGATGAATATGAGGTCGAAACGTGAAAGTATCGTGACGGGTAAATCTATGTTCTCAGCTATAGTTCTTTGAGGAATGTATCGCCCATAGGCCGGGTTTGCAGCAGCTAGTATCGAGGCCCTAGCATTCAGCGTTGCTACAATGCCTGCCTTAGTTATGCTTACCGTGTTATGGAGTATGAGTCCATGAGAAACGAAAAGGTGATAAGGCTCCACCGTTATGTCATAAACCCACTCCGAATCTTGGTTATCTAGTACTTTAACTTCCTTTACGGACAAGAACCTTATATTGCCGTTGATTATTGAATCGAGCTCGTTAATTGTTTTTTCAAGTCTCTCAACACGCTTTCTTGCTCTTATAATTAGCTCCTGAACCATCTTCGGCTCCTTCTTGACTAAGAGTCTATATCTTAAAGTTGAATACGGTATTTTCATCTCTCTCGAAAGCTCAGATATTTTGATGAGTCGTCTGAGAACTTCGATATCACCTCTTTCTAACGCTAAACGCAATTCAAGCATTTTTGATTTCGCTGACCTCAGGTACTTGTAGGCTCTTTTTCTGCATATACTGTGTTTTCTCTTTACAATGTTCGATAGATAGCCATCGTTTATGTCCAGTTCATTTGTGATTTGT
>Ga0180302_10000569_pt1 | contig 16493 bp, 15 predicted proteins | sample GuaBasSediGuay17_FD_121794 | JGI IMG/M metagenome (GOLD analysis project Ga0180302, IMG submission 121794) | Subseafloor sediment microbial communities from Guaymas Basin, Gulf of California, Mexico - Guay17, Core 4571-4, 12-15 cm | ecosystem: Environmental > Aquatic > Marine > Hydrothermal... | reverse complement strand
GTAAATAATCTTCACATAGCAAGCAATAAGGACATAAAACCTCATTTAGCCGCTTATACTGTACTATTAGGTGACCCATTATTGAGGATTAAACCGCTAATAACCACAAAACTTTGTCTCTTAAAAGTAATAGAGCCTAATAAGAAGTACACTATAGAAGTGTTGGCAGAAACTCCGGTAATTTATTTAGAAATTCCAGTTAATGTGAAATCAGACGACATAAAGAAGGTTGAGGTAATAGATAGAAACATAGCGAGTTGGAGTTTCGTAGAGAAGTACGGAGATAAGAGTTTGGTTTGTATATTCATAACGAGGGAGCTATCCTTAGAAGTAGGGGACTTTGAACCAGGCGATGTTATTAAAGTAAAAGTGATAATTAAAGAGTCGGAGTGGGTCATTTACCTGATACCTGCAATTGTAGTAGCTATTGCTATTATAATTTACTTAATTGAGAGAAAGAAATCAAGACGTTAGAGTGACTACATAACGTGTTCTGAGCTTACCAGGTTTCTTCAATATTTTCACTCCCTTATAATCTGGTAAGTGTAAATGAATTTGTATAATGTTGAGGTCTATTTTACCCCTCCTTGCTTCTCTCCTTATCTCGTCTAAAAGGAACTCTATGACTTTCTTAATAGGTTCCCCCTTTGCCATTAGTTCATCGACTCTTTCGCTGTAAATTTTAATGACCCTTTCATCACTATACCATCTTATCATGTAAGAAGCATAGAATATCATTAAAAGAGATGCCAGTGTGACATAATAGAGCATAGAGTCAATTCTAAGAACCATGACTAACAGCATGCTTACTACAGATATCACAAGCCCGCATAACGATAGTATAGATGACAGCTTGTTTAACTTTACCACCGTTGAATATTTTGGATCTTTGCGTGGCATCTCATTAATCTCACTAATCACTTTACGAAGTGTTTTAGGTTTCACTGGCAATCCAGAGATTTTGGTATTCTTAAGCTCTCTTTCAAATCTAATGTATTCAGAAGTCCTTCCTATTCTGCAGGAATCTAATGCTTCTATCATACGAACAATGGCTTTAATTCTCTTTATCCTTTCGCTCACAATCTCTTCCTCCTAGAAGAAATCTTCAATACTAACTCTTTTAGTGCTCATTAAGGAGTTTACCTCCCTCCTTATAACTCTCTTGAAATCTTCTTCTAAAAATGTTCTCATTCTTGGATTATAAAGAGCTGCTGCTGGGTGGTATGTGGGAATGACTTTGATCAATACATCATCTACCTTTATGAGAAATATCTTCCCTCTAACTTTAGTTATACTGGTAACCTTTACACCGCACTTAGAAAGGATATGCTTTGTACTGTGCCTACCTAAAGTTACAATGAGTTTAGGCATTATCAATCTAATTTGTCTGTCTAAGTAAGGAGAACATGCGTCAATTTCATCAGGTAGGGGGTCTCTATTCTGTGGAGGTCTACATTTAACTAAATTTGTAATGTACACCTCATCTCTCCTCAATCCTATGCTATTTAGTAGCTCTGTTAGGAGCTTACCAGCAGCTCCAACAAAAGGTCTTCCCTCTAAATCTTCCATCCTCCCAGGAGCTTCTCCAATGAACATAATTTTAGCATTTAGTGAACCTTCTCCAGGAACTGGATTCTTTCTGTTTTTCCAAAGCCTACATTTCTTACACTCAAGTATTTCTTCAGTTAATTTTTGATATTCATTATCAAGCGTCTTCATATCTCGATTACCACTATAGCTTTATCCTCTTTAGCTATAACCCTAACGGTTGAACTATTTTTAACTATATTGAAGTATTCAAGCGGAAATTGGTCTACTAGTGGTATTGAAGAAAGAACACAACCTATCACTATTATTGGTTCACTTTTAACGTTTACTATCGCTAAAGGCGCTAGCTCTTTTTTGGCTAATCTGTATATTACATAAGAACCTACAGTGCTTCCCTTACCGTAAGGAAAGAATAGTACCTTTCCAGAAATAACCTTTCCTTCAAGTGGATGGCCCTTTTCGACTATCTTGCCAGTTTCTGGATCAACACCACCATAAAATGATATTGGTTCTTTAGACACTAAAGCCTCTCCAACAGCTTCACCACAAACGAGACTTCTACAGACAATAGATTTCTTCATGTGAAAGCCCCCCTCAATATCTCATTAAAGGGCATTAATTGAACTTCATATCCTTGAGATGTTAAATAATACGCTGCTTTAGCTGAATCGACGATTACTCTCTCAATACCCATAGCTTTTAGGTCGCATACTACCATGCATGTATCGTTATAGATTTCCAGATTATACCTCCTTAGTTTCATAAGGGATAAGCTATTACTCATCGTTCTTGGAACGAAGACTATCATTCTCTTATGCGCTCTCCCTTTAAGTCGTATTGCTTGTATAATTTTATAAAGCTCCTTATTAGAGAGATGAGGACAACCTAAGGCAATAGCATCAGGCTTTTCAATTTCAACTGATATTTTTTCATAATTATCCTTTAACTCTTTTTCATCAACTTCCAATTTTTCCAGTTCCTTAGGAACTTCTTTTGGAGCTTCAGGCGATATTCCCTTTATCAATGCCAAGCCTATACCTCCAGCAGTCCCTAGACCAGCCAGAAAGAGTCTTAAGTCATAATCGCTCTTAAAGATTTCATGTACTCCTGTTATGTAAGGAACTCCGCTCTTAACCATAGAGCCTATATGAAATCCTACTAACCCAGGAAGCTGAGAAAACCATGACTCCTTAGAAAGCTTACAAAATACACTCACCGTTGGTTTTCTAAATTCATTGGTCCTTAACTCGACATAAGGAGCTCTTCCAGCTATTGCCTCAAATAGTGCCAGAGGACCTCCTTCTCTATTTGTCCTAGCTCCTAAAACACTATTGGCGTATAATATGGCGTTGCTCTCTCCCCATGCTATTTGTTCTTTAAAGCTGGGAGGATTTATTAAATAAGGCACACAGCTTAATAATGGCTTAGCTCCCATAGATTCGAGATATTCTATAATTCTAAGTTGTTTTTCTACATAGTCTTCTGATAAGTTCATATATTTCCATAGCTTTAAATCCATACCAGCTGGGTTCAGAGAAGTAGGCACAGAAAAACACCCTCCACTCTTGGAGAGCTCTTCTATTAACTCAAGACCTGCATCTCCTATGTTCTTGTAAGATATTCCTGAAACATGGGCTTTATTCACCTTAATAAGTCTGCTAGCTCCTAATGCCTCTCCAACTTTAACTATTATTTCAAGAGCTCTCTGTTTCACTGCTCCTTCATAACCACTAAGTATCCTTTCCTCTTCCTTACTCAAGTACATTGAACTCTAGCCTCTCCTTTCTGATGTCTCGATAGGTAACGGATATATCACTGGTGTTTGAAGCCCCTGTGCTCCTCCAACAATGAGAATCACCCTAACTCCTTCCTTTTCTATTATACTCTTTAGAGTTTCAAGGTAAAGGTAACTGACTAATGCATCGGTATTGTTAGCACCTAGTATCTCAGCTATCATCTTAAGAGATATACTTGTAGCGTTGGCTCTTAGAAGTATTGCCTTAGCTTCTGCCTCTGCCCTTACAAGAATGGCTGCAGCCTCAGCCTGGGCTGCTATTTTCTTCTCCATTGCACTAGCATTAGCCAGTATGAGTGTTCTAGCCTTGCTATATTCAGCAGCTTTAGCCTCCTGTTCTGCTGCTAGTTTCTTATTTATAGCTGAAATAACCTCTGTGGGAGGTTCAATGTTTCTGACTGCTACATCTATTATTTCTATACAGTTCTTAAGAGTAGGGTCAGTAATTAATCTCCTAGTAGCTGCATCCACTATTAAGACACTTATCTCAGAACGCCTCTCTATGATTTCGGTTAAAGTGAAGTTTGCTATTATGTTACGAACAACTTCTCTTATGGTTGGCACTATTGTTATGCTCTTATAGTTTAACATTGGGTAGTTTTTAATGAGAGTTTCAACAGCTTTAAAGTTCTCAATTACTTTGTACCTAACGGTTATATCAACCTCAACTTTAGCTCCGTCTTTGGTAAGTGCAGAGACTGCTGGATAATCACGTGGTGTCTCTTTTCTCATTGTGATAGCGTCAACGGCTGTGTAGACCTTAATTATATACTGCCATGGTAACTTTATAAACACTTGAGGACCAAATTTAATGTCAACTATTCTCTGTTGTACAGGGTCTACTATTACAGCTGCTTCACCAACGTCAACTGACGATATGCTGAAAGCGAAGGTTACTCCTATAATTATCATGATTATTATGATAGCGGCAATAGCTATTCTCAGCTTACGTAAAACTGGACGACTCATACTAATCCCTCAGATAACTTCTAGCATTGATTTTTATTTAACGGAAATAAATATATTCTGCGAGTTCGCTATTTGAATCGGATGTAGCATGTCAAAATCAAGAAGTACATCTAGAAGAAGTATGTCAAGAGTCGAGGAAACAAGTTTTGAAGAAGAGCTCAGGAGGAGGCTTAGTGAGGAAAAAATGAGGGAGATAGCCATAAGACGTCCACACTACGACTTAGAGGACATTGAGGGAGTAGGCAAGATCACAGCTGAAAAACTCAGAAAAGCTGGTTATGTCACTCTTAAAGATATAGCTTATGCTTCAGCCCATGAACTCGCTGAGGTATTAGGCTCATCTGAAGAAAGAGCTAAGAACATAATATACAGTGCTCAGAAATTGTTAGGAGGTGGTAGGCTCTTCATAACTGCAAAAGAATATTATGAACAGAGAAGAAACATATCTTACATAACTACTGGTTGTAGAGCTCTTGATGAACTTTTAGAAGGTGGGATAGAGACAAGAGCTATAACAGAACTCATAGGCGAATTTGGTGCGGGTAAGACGCAAATTTGTCATCAGCTCTGTGTTACTGTTCAATTGCCTCCTGAAAAAGGAGGGCTTTCTGCTAGAGCAGTCTACATAGATACTGAAGGTACATTTAGACCAGAAAGAATTATTCAAATAGCTAGAGCTAAGGGAATGGATCCTGACACGGTTTTGCAAAACATAATTTATGCTAGAGCTTACAATAGTGACCATCAGATGCTATTAGTCGATGAAGTTAAACGGATAGTTGAAGAGAAAAATGTAAAATTACTGATCGTTGATAGCTTAGTTACGCATTTCAGAGCTGAATATCCAGGGAGAGAGAATTTAGCTGTAAGACAACAGAAACTCAATAAACATATAAGTCAATTAATGAGACTCGCCAGTGTCCATGATGTTGCTGTTGTTGTGACTAATCAGGTAGTGGCTAGTCCTGATGTCTTTTGGGGAAATCCTCTCAAACCAGCTGGTGGTAATATAGTAGCACATGGCTGTACCTATAGAATATGGCTAAAGAAGAGTAAAGAGGGCAAGAGAATAGCGAGAATCATAGATTCTCCTAAGCATGCAGAGAAGGAAGTGGCCTTTAGAATTACAGAGAATGGAATAGAGGACATATAGCGTTTTAAAATGGAAGACATTAGACAAATAATATGATAACTAACACTACTCCACTAAGACATGAGGTTCTACGTAAAGCTCTTCACATCTTACTATCCACAGTCTTACTACTTCCCTTCAATGAGTACTTCGTGGAAACTCTGCGTAACTACTGGGGTATAAGTCCAAAGGAGTACTACGCGGCACTAACTATAGTAGCAGCTTTTGTGAATGCAGTACAAATAAAGAGACCTCTAATGAGAGAAGAACTTTTAAAAGTAATGAGATCAGCTAGGAGAAAGGTAATGGACGAAATAAAGAGTCTCTTTTTGAATAGGACTAGCTCTAAGGTTAAATTCGTATCCCTAGTCGATAAATTAGATGAAGCTCTGACAAAGCTTGAAACATTGTTCTCTAACCAAATAAGAATGCTTGAAAGGAGCTATGAACGAGTTAGTGGTTACATAGGAGTGACATTTGGAGTAGTTGGAGCATTTTCTTCATTCATACTCTTTGAAAAACATGCGTTCTATGGAATTCTAGCACTCATGATAGTAGACCCGACCGCAGCCTTAGTTACCAGATCGATAGGCAAAAGATCTCTCCCAGCCTCAAGAACCAGTGTAGAGGGGGCTTTAGCCTCTACAATAATATTTTTCCTAGTTTTGTCACTGTTAGGAATTGATATTCTTAAATCTCTGCTCCTTTCGATAGTAGCGATGTTAGCAGAGGCTTATGGGATAGAAGATAATATTTTAATACCACTAATTGTATCACTCTTTGCAACTCTACTAGGTGTTTAAAGTTGCACGAATCATTTATAGGTATAGATTTAGCTGGAAGTACAAACAGACCAACTGGCATAGCTATTACTACAAACAAAATTATTCATCTCCTCGTAGTATATGGAGATGAAGAGATAATATCGCTAATCTCAAGATTTGCCCCTAAAGTAGTTGCCATAGATGCACCGCTGACTAAACCTGATAAAGGAAAGACCACTAGGTTAGTTGACACACTTATGAGAAATTTAGGTTTTAAGGTGTTACCACCTGGATTTCCTGGCATGATGAAATTGACTGAAAGAGGAGTCAAGCTAAAGAAAGCTATAACAGTTCTGGGGGTAAGGGTATTAGAAACTCATCCTCTTTCAGCTATTAAAGCACTGGGTCTTAGCAATAGGAAAGAGTACTTAAATTTCATGTACAAAATGAATTTTCATATAAAGGGTCAAATAAACAACCATACAATAGACGCTCTTGTCGCTGCTTACACTGCACTATTGTACTTAAAAGGAAAATCGTTTTGCATAAAAACTCATGACGGAGAGATCATCCTCCCAATTATAAATAATATGAAAAAACCTTTTAGACTCTCTCGAAGATACAGACATGTGAGCAGAAAACATCCTAGAGTTGCGGTGGATGTAGTCATACTATCAAATCACAAAGTAATTTTAGTAAAGAGGTTAAATGAGCCTTATAAAGATCATTGGGCTCTTCCAGGGGGCTTTGTCGAGTATGGTGAAACTGTAGAACATGCAGCTATTAGGGAAGCTAAGGAGGAGACAGGTCTAGACGTAAAATTAGTAGCACTAGTTGGAGTATATTCTAATCCTAAAAGAGACCCTAGAGGACATGTAATATCAATAACATTCTTAGGAACAGTTGTAGGAGGTAAGTTAAAAGCTTCTACTGATGCTAAAGAGGTTAAGGCTTTTAATATCGACAAAATTCCTGAGAAGCTAGCCTTTGACCATGCCATAATACTAAAGGACTCTCTTAATACAGCTAGAAAATTAGGTTATTTGAGTTAGGAGCTAGGGACTCCAATTACTTATACTTTTAGTCTCAAGCCTGATACTCTTAACCTTAGTAAGGAGAATGAAGTGCCACCTTCTACCAATTCTTGCCGCGACTACTGCATCGATTTTGTTGCCACTCTTTCTAAACCTATCCCTAATTGATAACGCTTTTTTAATGGTCCCTTTTTTAATAAAGACTTTCTTTCTACCCTCTTTAGGGATTAGTAGAACCATGTAATTACGTCTTTCCATTAGTATAAACCTACCTATGCTTAGTTTAAAGCTCCACCCCCGTCTCTTCATGTACTTGATTAACCTATCCTCAATTTGAACGTGTGCATTTCTCACATTCCCACAGTTAAATCGGACAGTGAAAGTTAATAAGTTTTCATAATGTAGGTTATGCTTAGTATCGATAGATAGATCAACCATGGGGGGTCACTGTGAAGATCAGTGTGGTCATACCAGTGAAGAATAATGCAGACCTTCTCTTTAAACTAATTAAAAATTTATTAAGTCAAACACTGAAGCCTCATGAAATAATAGTAGTTGATGATGGATCAACTAATGGGAGTCCTGAGATCGCAAAGGAATGTGGAGCTAAAGTACTTTTTACTAATGGCAGTAAAGGTCCCAATTTTGCTCGATCCTTAGGAGTTAGAAATTCTGTTGGAGATATCATAGCGTTTATAGACTCAGATTGTGTTCCATCAAAAGACTGGATAGAATCGTTAGTGAAAGATTTCCAAGAACATCCAGAAGTCAGTATAGTAGCAGGTACAACAGTTGCTGCTAATCCTGATAATTTCTTGGCCAGATTTCTCGATTGCTCACTATTGACTCCAACTCCCAAATACAAGGACTACTTACTCCTCAAAGGTGACTTCAATATAGGCACGATCGTGGCTACATGTAATATGGCTATCCTAAAACACGTGTTTGAAAAAGTGGGACTATTTGATCCTGAGTACAAGCATTACGGAAGCGACGATATGGACTTCGTCTACAGAGCTCTTAGGAAAGGATTCATAGTCTTATGCAGTCCCAGACCCCTAGTTAGGCATTACCACAGAACTACGCTAAGCAAAGTAGTTAAGAGGTACTTCCAGTATGGTCAAGGATTCGCCATATTCCTAAAGAAACATCCAAGAAGCACCTTTTCTATCAGTATTGTTCTAATGATGACACTATTAATAGGACTCCTTACATTATCCCTACTAATAGCCTTCATAAACCCAACAGCATCCATACTAACTCTACTCCTAATACTCTTGCCATTATTAATACACCACACACATAAAATCCTTAAAGAAAAGAGAGTCGAAGTCTTGCTCTACCCCCTCTTAGACCTCATCCTAATAATAGCCTCCATCGTCGGCTTCCTGTATATGTTACTGAGAAAATCTCCGAAGTCTAGTCCTATTTAAGGCAATAATGGGAAACAAACCAATAAGATTTAGTTACAATACCGTACGTTTACTTAACAAAACATCACTTGAAGTCAGGAAGACGAAAAGATCAATTCCAGAATTCAATCTGGGATCAACTGAATAAAACTCAGTCCTTTTAAGATAATCAAGAGAACATCAATAACTTGCAACTTAATAGATGTATAAAAGAGAAAACATGCCTAAAATTTCACATAAAAGTTTATCTTTTGAAAATAGAGCCCCGGGCGGGATTCGAACCCGCGACCGCCCGCTCTCTCGGAATAAAGAGTCATAACTTACGAGGCGGGCGCTCTACCAGCTAAGCTACCGGGGCTACTTATGTCTGTTAGGAGAGTAGATTTCTGGTATATAAGTTTAACATGACTGTTTAGACTTGTTATGCTTTTGTTGAATGTTTTGGAGGATTAAATGTATAAGAGGTCACGGCTTTGTGTCTCTTTGAGTATAAGTATGTCATCTGAGACAAAGTAGTCTGTGCTTACTGTGTTATCATTTAGTTCCGGTATTATGGTATCTAGCCCGTTTTTAACTATGAAGGTCAGTATGTGTTCATCTCCAAATATTCTTTCGCAGATTTTTGAGGCGTAGTCTCTGGCTAGTTTTTCGTTGATTATTCCTAATGAACGTAGGTATTCACATAATATGAGGTAAAATAGAAGAGAGTTGAGGGTCTCCTGATCTTCGATTATATAGGCTATTTTTGAAAGTGTTCTTTTATTGAGCACAATTATGTTAGAGCCTATTGGATGGTAGCTAAGGATGTAGTTGGGTAAGTCTTGTAACCCTATCATTATTCCTCCTCTGCTTAAATTGAGAACTTTTTCAACACAGGTTTTAACTAAGTCAAATATTTCAAGTATTGATTTACAACGTTTGAGTCTTTCTATGAAGTTGTTCACTCAGTTCACCTACAATTTCTTTTTGTAAGACACAAAAATATATTTCGAATAGACTTAGTATTATTTATAACATGAGATATATTAACATTGATCAAGCTTTGCTTAAACATCCTTTTATGAATTCCACTAACCTCTTTACAAAGATTTTATTATCTGCTAAGTAACAGTAGGGGTCTGTTAAGAATGTTAGGTCTCCTATTGCAACTACATTTCCAACAACGACTATAGGGCTATATACTTCACGTGTTTCACTGGTCGACAGCACTGTAGTATTACTGGTAAAAGCTACTATTGAGCCTCTTGAAACTACATGAGTCGCAGTGAATAATATGAGTTTAGTTAAGTTCTTTGCTAGTGGTTCGCTTTCATTGAACTTTGTAATTATTATATTTCTATAAATTTTGAAATTATTTTTCATATCATAAAGGTATCCATCTATAAAGTAAACTCCTAATTCTATTGCTATTGTGTTTATGTAGATTGCGTAAACTCTTGAAGGGTCGTATATTAATATTACTTTGCCTCCTTCTTTAACAAAGTTAGTAACGCTTTTGATTTCATCATCACTGTAAGGAGCATTAGGATTCGCAATAATTAATGCTTTAACCTCTTTATTAAGCAAAGATAAAAACTCCTGTTTGTCACTTACAAACTTAATTTTCAAGCCAGACTTTATAAGCTCAGATAGCAGAGTTCCTATTTCACTTGTCTGAATGTCATTTTTGTGAGAGAAGTCTATAAGAACTGTTCCTACAGTGCCCAGTTTACCACTTAATGAATGTTCTAGGTTCTTAAGTTGCTGAGCTGTCAATATCTGATAATCTTTGGTCAGGTTGATGTAAAGTGGAGATAAATAGTAGACCTTAAGAGGAGCAGCATTTGACGAAATAAGTTCAGTTAAGTTGGGCTTTTTTCTTGAGATCCAAAGCAAAGTTCCAGGCCATGTTTCATTTAGTTTTCTAACGACACTAGTTAAAGAGATTATTTTGTACTTTTTAAGATTAGTCAGTTTCATCATCATCTCTATAGCGTCATTCATCGTACCAAGCTTGTCAATTAGACCATATTCTTTGCAGGTAGTTCCTAGATAGAGCTTTCCTTTAACTAGCTCCTCTAATGGTACCTTTAACTTATCCCCTCTCCTCTCCTTAATTGCATGCAAGAAGTTGTCTAAAGCTATCTTAACAACGTCGTACAGCTCTATTAATGAAACCCCTAAAAGTTTGTAAGGTCCGCTTTCAAGAACTTTCTCTGTAGGTCTAATTTGATAAGGAACTATCACTATAACACCTATGTTCCCAATAAATGAATCGGGTTCAGCCATTATTAAGGAGGCACCTAGAGCTATGTAATATCCTCCTGAAGCTGCTACATCTTGTACTACAGCTATTGTAGGCTTCTTTTCACTTAACATTTTAAGGGCATTGTAAATATCCTCTATCATTGAAACGTATCCTCCTGGTGATCGAACTCTGACTATAACTCCTTTGATTGTATCGTTTCTAAGAGCGTATTCTATCATTTTCAGATAGGCTGTTCTATCAGAGTCGTATAATACGTAGCCGTTAATGTCTATTATCCCTATAACTCCTTCTTTCTCTTTGAACATGTAGAGAGTAGCAAAGACAGAGATTGTTATGATGAGCAATAGAAAAGTTATGATAATTTTCTTTCCACTTAGGAAAACTTGTCCTTCTTTAGACATTTCTACTCCCCTATAGGTTGCTTTATTATTCTAACCTTCACTATTTAATAATTAGCCTTCAAATAAAATGACAAGTAGAAGAGCGTCAGGACATATGGTTTTTATGTTAAAGTTCTGTCGATAAGGATAAATAGTGAGATGTCTCTAACATCTTGAACATCTTTTAGTGGGAGTTTGATGATATTTCGTATATCAAGTCGTTTCATAAAGGAGAAAGAGTGCTTAATATGCGGAAAAAGATCTAGGGTTATTTCAAAAACGTTAGGTGTCTGTGTCGACTGTTTAAGAGAAAATCCAAATGAAGCCCTTAAAATCGCAATGAAAGCACATGAGACTAGTAGAGGGAAATACGGTCTGCCTCGAGAACCACCCAAGGATCCAAGAGGAGTAAAGTGCCTCTTTTGTGCTAATGAGTGTCAGATTCCTGAAGGCGGTTATGGTTTCTGTGGACTGGTTAAGAATGAGGGAGGAAGACTAGTCCGATTAGCTGGCTACCCTCGGAACGGTATACTGGAGTGGTATTATGACCCACTACCTACAAATTGTGTTGCTGAATGGGTCTGTCCAGGATGTGTAGGCGCTGGATATCCAAAGTTTGCTTATTCTAACGGGCCGGAAGTGGGTTACTATAATCTCGCAGTCTTCTATGGTGCTTGTAATTTAGACTGTTTATTTTGTCAAAATTGGCAGTATAGAAAACTGACAGCTGCTCTTAGACCAACAATGAGTGCTGCATCTCTTGCATCATTGGTTCATGATAGAGTATCTTGTATCTGCTACTTTGGTGGAGATCCAGGTCCTCAAATGCCCCATGCTCTTGCTGCAAGTAGAATCATGATTGAAAGAACTAAAGAGAGAATATTCAGAGTATGTTGGGAGACTAATGGTTTAATGAATGAGAATTTTTTAAAAAGGGCTGCAATATTGTCATTGAACTCTGGGGGCATACTAAAGTTTGATATCAAAGCATGGTCTCCCTCAGTGTATAAAGCGCTAACTGGAGCAGACAATAAACGGCTCTTTAATAATGTAAAATTAGCTGTTAAGCTGACAGAGGGCAGAGAAAATCCCCCTCCAATTGTAGTTAGCATATTATTGGTCCCTGGTTATGTCGACCTTTATGAAATAAGAATGATAGCTAAGTTCATAGCAGATCTAAACCCTAAAATCCCGTGTAGTCTGCTAGCCTTTCACCCCGATTATATGCTAAATGATCTGCCTCCAACAAGTAGTGACCATGCTATGAAGGCATTAAAAGTCATGAAAGATGAGGGGGTTGAGGAGGTACATATAGGTAACATATGGTTGTTAGGGAATTACTATAAAATTTAGTTATTGACTCTCCTTTAATTGGAACCAATTCATAAGATCATTGAATATTATTTTAGGAAGGGCATTTCTATTTGAGTAGTTAGTTACATAGACCTTTACGTTAGGTAATCGTTTAATTTCTCTGCACAGAGGATATCTATCGGCTCTTATATGAATAGTGGCTACTACTGGCTTCTCTGAGTTAAAAGCTTCTCTTACAATTCTATTGAATTCTTCAGAGAATAACTCCATAGGACCTATCTCATCGATTATAATGAGGTCAGCTTCAGCTAAGGCTCTCTTAATAGCGCCTACTCCAACTTCCTCTAAGTCGTTTAGATCGACAATGTATTTCCCTATTCTGTATCTACCACCAAAACCTACTTTAGCTAAAATTCCTTCTCTGTTAGTTAGTATATCAACTACCTTAAATCCTACTCTCCTTCCTCCCTCTCTCATTTCATACGTTATCATACCACCAACTTTAAGACCGATATCTGAACACATTTTAGCAACTTTCTTGACTACAGTAGTTTTGCCTATACCAGGTCTTCCAGTGACTAATATTTTGATCAAACTCCTTCCCCTCTTATCTTTATCATAAACTCAATACACTCAATTATCTCCTCTTTGGAGATTAGCTTCCTGTGATTAGTTATAATTTCCTTCAAATCACTCATAGTTAAGATTGGTGTTTTCCCCTCGCTTTCAAATTTGGCTAGCTTAACCTTAGCTTTTTCACATATTCTGATAATGTCCAATGTTGAGTATTTGTCAGTCATTTCTGCTAGCTTATCAAAATCGACATCATTGCTTAACCTTATATTACTCAAGTACTTTACAAACAGCTCTTTTCTCAACTTTTTATTGGGAGGTGGGACGTAGATGAAGCGTTCAAACTTTCCAGGACCGAAGAGAGATGGATTTAAGTGTAGTGGTCTGTTAGTAGTAGCTAAGACTATGACCTTATACTCTCTTTCTGCGATTCTCTCCATTTCGCCTATTAAAGTTGAAAGCAACTTATTTTCAGATACATTTTTAATTTCTTTAGGAGCTACCAATTCAATATTATCCAATAAGATTAAAGAAGGCACTTTTTCAATAGCCTTTTCAAAAGCTTTTCTCAGCTCCATCGAGGGGTCTTCACTCTTAATTAAATTAGCACATGAGACTTCAATGAACTCTGCTTCTATTTGATTTCCAAGAGTTTTAGAAAGCAACGTCTTTCCACATCCTCTAGGTCCGAAGAGCAAGACTCCCTTTAATGATTTCCTGATTCCGTACTTCTCAAAGAGTTCAGGATACGTTAAAGGTATTTCAACACACTCTATGAGTTCTCTCTTGATCTCCTCCATGTCAATTACATTATCCCATTTCAGCGACGCAATCTTAACTTTACTCGGAACTACGATTAAATGCTTATACTTTTCTTTAAACTTCTCATATTCTCGGAGCATTTCAAGGGTTATACTAGGCTTCGACTTCTCAATTACATTGACAAAGTCCTCCATTCGTACAAGAACGTGTTTCTTTTTAGTTAATGACTCTCGAGCTGCAGTTAAAGCAGCCTCTCTACAGACCATCACTATATCTGCTCCTGAAAATCTTTTAGTGGTCTCGGAGAGTCTCTCTAAATCTACATCAGAGGCAAGAGGCATGTTCTTCGTATGCACTCTAAATATCTCGAAACGTTCCTCTTTAGTAGGTAAAGGAACGTATACTAGCTTTTCAAATCGTCTCGGTTTGAGCAATACAGGATTTATTTCATGGGGAACATCAGTAGCCGCTATTACTACAACATCATGCCCCTCCAAACTATCTAATTCATGTGCTAAAATCTCTCCAAGCTCGCCTCTGGCCACTCTTTCAACATCATCAAGCAAAATTATGAAGGGAGCGTATCGCTTAGCTTTAGCGAATAACTTCTTCAGTTTTTCGGACGCCCACTCCCCTGCTTCGACGAAATATTCTCCACACTTGACGTACACAGAGTTCTCTCTTATGCTGGAGTGGACTGCCATTAATAACATAGATTTGCCACAACCAGGCGGTCCAAAGAGCAGAACGCCACGAGGGACTTCAAGAGAGTATTTTTTGGCCACTTCCTTTCGCAATAGTGGTAGCATTACTGAGTCTTTTATAAAAGACTTAACTTGCTCAAGACCTCCTATTTCGCTAAAGGATATTTCTATCTCTTCTACCTCTTCAGGCACTGTCATTATGCTGCTATATTTTTCAATCAGGAAACTAACTCTTTCAACAACATAGGTTAACAGTGTAGTTAAGACTATAAAGAGAGCATAGTAGCTTAGGTCCAAGTAGTACCCTACTGTCATGTACATAACAACTACACTGCCGAAGGAGAGTAGAGTAGACGAGAGTGCGCCCGCTACAATTCCTCTCCATGAATATCTAGAAATTAAAACGGACTTACTTGCCACGTATCCGGCTATAGCAGTAAATAGAATTTGGTTCATGATTAATATGATGTTCTTTAACATAGTTCCAGCAACAGCCTCTACTAACTCTGTAGATGAAAATATGTTGAGCAGGCTGACTGGTCCTCCTACTGCACTGATTTGTTCAGAGATGCTTTTCTTTGGAACAGGTATGAAATACAAGGCTATGCATTTATGACTACTAGCAGACCCGACACTTAACACCATATTCGATGATATGACTGCTAATGAGTAAAGTATAGTAAACGTAAGTGCTCTTGAAGGATGAATTAAAGAACTGACTACTAAAAGACAAGCCATAGAGATTAAGTCTAAGTTATTCTCAAAGAATGTTAACGACACTAACGCTAGCAGTATCACGACTAAACTCCAGTTACCAAGCATCGCAAAAATTAATAAAATTATTGCAATAGCCACTACAGTCCACTCATAACTTATTTGGGATAGAGGAAACACTATCGAAGCTAAGAGAGCTATATAAGGTCCTGAAATACTAAAGAGGCAGAGCACAGCTGAAGTAACTACGGTTAACAGAGAGAGAGGAGGTGGGTAGAACCTCAAGGCTTGATGTATTATGGTTCCTGAGGACGAAACTATTAACACATGAGCTATTTTCAAGGGTGCTTTTTTCAATAATCTTTTAATCATTTAATCACCTTGACAGGTAGATAAAGCTAGGAATGGGTAAAATTTATAACGTTTAGCTAAAAAGTCACATCTATGTTCAGTAAAAGCCTCTATAAGAGTAGATTAGAGAAAGTCTTTGCTGAAATGGAACAGAGACAAATAGAGTGTCTATTAGTCTTTAATAAGAATAATCAATTTTATATTACTGGAAGTGATGTTGGTTCTTGCACCTTAGTAATCAAGGATGAAGAACCTATTCAGATAGTCTATTTATTAGAGAAGAGCAGAGCTAAATTAGAGCTCAAACTAGGAGAAACTTTTACGATTAGCTCATACCCGTTAAAAGGTCTTGAAGAATTGTTTGTAGGACAGCTCCACGAGGCCATAGGACATATCCTCGAGGAAAGAGAAATTAAAAATGGAAAAGTAGGAATTGAAGCTAGCTCTGTGACATATAGCACTTACATTAAAATATCAGAGTCTCGCAAAGGCTACTCACTAGTAGACGCTTCTAGCATAATTTCTGAACTACGTAAGGTCAAAGGCAATGAAGAACTAGAGTTGATCAAGAAGGCTATAAAGGCATCAGAAGAGGCAATGAAGATAGGCATAGAGAGTTGTACTGAGGGAACTAGAGAGTGTGAAGTTGCAGCTAAGATAGAGGCATCAATGAAGAGCAAGGGTTTTGGAATAGCTTTTGAAACTATTGTAGCATCAGGAAGAAGGTCAGCACTACCTCATGGTTTTTCGTCTACTAAAAAACTGAAAAGAGGAGATCTGGTAGTTCTAGATC
>Ga0180302_10000568_pt1 | contig 16498 bp, 22 predicted proteins | sample GuaBasSediGuay17_FD_121794 | JGI IMG/M metagenome (GOLD analysis project Ga0180302, IMG submission 121794) | Subseafloor sediment microbial communities from Guaymas Basin, Gulf of California, Mexico - Guay17, Core 4571-4, 12-15 cm | ecosystem: Environmental > Aquatic > Marine > Hydrothermal... | reverse complement strand
TATGGGAGCCACGTTGACCCGGTGCTGAGCAACCTTAGACAGCAGCTCCCTCATAACCCTGGGAGCAAACTCCACCGCGTAGACCCTGCCCTTAACGCCCACGATGTCGGATACGTGGGAGCAAGTGGTGCCTGAGGCCGCGCCTAGATATAGCACCCTGGACCCCGGCTTAATGGGGAGGGACTCGAGGCCCTTCAATATGGAGGCGGCTAACTTGGAGCGGTAGGGGTCCCAGATCCTATATTCGTTGCCTCCGAACTTGACCAGCTGCTCGCCGTATACTTTAACGCCGGGCGCGAGGTTTAAGGTCGCCAGCCTGCTGCCTAGCTCGTCCCTAACCCAGTATATAGCCTCGAAGCTTTCGTGGGGCCCGATGGACGTCAATCTGGGCACCTACCCTATTAGCGGCGAGGTAGGTAAAAAGGCTTGAGCTTAACGCCTCCTCTTCTTGGAAGGCTTAGCCTTCCTCGGAGGCTTCTTAACCTTCTCCTTGGCCTTGGGGGGCGGCTTAGCGTAGACCTCCTTGATCTCCTTGATCCTCTCGTTGAGGTCCTCCCTCAGCTCGTCGGCTATGTACTCGCCGGTGAAGTAGTCCACCCTGGCGGCTATGGCTAGCTTGCCGGCCAGCGCTCTGGCTATCTTGCCTCGCTGCCACCTGGGGGCCCTGTGGATTTCAGGGCACTGGAAGATTACCCCGTGCTTAGGCGGCTTGGTCCCCGTCCTAAGCGCCCTGAATAACGCCTTCTCGGCGCCCAGCAGCTGGATGGTGCTGGTGGGCATTTTAGCCAGCTTCTCTAAGCCGCCGGCGAGGGCTATGAGCCTGGCGCCTACCAAGGGGCCCACGAGGCCCTTTATGTTGGGGGCCACGTAGCTCATGGCGTTGGATATGTAGCCCTCGAGGGACCTCCTAAGCGAGTAGAGGGCTAGGGCCAGCGAGGCTAGGTCGGCTAGGGGCTTGATCCCCGCCTCGTCTAGGTCGGCGCCTATGGAGGCCGCGGCAGCCTTAGCTATCGAGGCCGCCTTGTCGGGGGGTAGGCCTAGGTCCCTTAAGGCCTCCTCGCTCACCTTGTCCCTTAGGCCTAGCTTGGCTACGAGCTTAACGAAGCTCTCGTGGTCTGGGAGGAGCTGGTTGACCTCCGGGAAGTGGTAACCATACCACTCCCTCACCCTGGACACGAGGAGGTTTATGACTCGGTCTACCTCGTCGAGCGCGGTGACCGCCTGGGCTACGAAGAGGTCCTGTTTCTCCACGGCCATCTTGACCTTGCTCCTCGAGAGCTGGAAGGCCACGTCGTGGAGCAGCTTAACGTAGTCTTCCTCGCTCGCCGCTACCCCTGCCTCGACGGCCAGCGACGGCATCTTAGACCGGAGCTGCTCGGCTACGCGGTCGGGGAAGGTGACTGTGGCTGTGAGGCCCAGCTCCCTGGTGATGGATTTAGCTAGCCCCTCGTTCTCAACCACCAGCCTCTCAAAACCTAGCCTCCTGGCTTCCTCGCAGGCCTTCCTAACCTCCTCCACGAGCTCGCCTCGCTCCACCGACATTAACCTGGAGGCCATGCGCTCGGCCCCCTCGGGGTAGGGGGCCTTAAACAGCACGTTGCCCTCATCATCGCACAGGAAGACCCCGAAGAACAGGGGTACTAGGTGTGCCTCCTTAGGCATCAGGGCTTCCCTCCACCTTAACGTGGAGGACTGATGGATATAAGCCCTCCCACCCTCCTTTAAAGGGGCTCAGCGTGAGATGGGATCGCTCATCGAGTCGCGCCTAGCGACCTACTTCATCGCCCAGGTTGATAATAGAGAGACGCTTTAAAGCTGTGTCTATGAGGCCTCGAGGCTCATCATCCTCTTTAACACCTCGCTGGGCGGGGAGGAGGCCTTAGCTGGGTGTAGGCTCCGCTTGGTCTCGAGGAACACGGGGAAGTCGAAGGGGGAGGCCATGCCTATGAGGAAGCCCACGTGGTCCCTTAAACCCGACACGAGGCTGGCTATCCTATGCCGGGGGTAGCCGGTGACCGAGGACACCTGGTCGTGGTCAGCCCCAGCCATAAGCCTGAACACCACGTGCGTGTTGCACTGGCTCAGCACCGCCTTAGCTACGTAGGCTGGGCGCTGGGTTAGGATGAAGAAGCCCACGTTGAAGCCGCCCAGCTGACTTAGAGCCGACACCAGGGAGCTCCACGACTTCTCGGGGTCCCCGTACTTAGGTACCCCCGGCGCCATCTCGGGGGCGTAGAACTGAGCCTCCTCGACAACCACGCTTACAGCGAACTCTTCGCCCCTAGTGGCCACAGCCCTAGACGCCAGGTAGTCGATGATGGAGGACGCTATGCGTTGATGCCACTCCACGCGGCGCTCTCTGCTGAGGTCTACGACTATCACCTTGTGCTTCTTCACCAGCTCCACCACGTCAGGGGGCTCCTCGGGCAGCTTAGCTAGCTCCTCTATCAGCGAGGAGGCCCTGTTAAGCGCCGCTTTAAGCTCGGCCGCTATCCTCGCCTGGTCCCTGGAGACCTTGGACATCGCCTTGGAGTAGAGCAGCTCCAATGGCCTCTCAGAGCGGCGTAGCTCGTACCTAGTCTCCTCAAAGGCCTGGGCCAGCACCTCGCCGGCCTTCCTACGCCTATCTAAGCCCAGCGAGGAGACGAAGGAGGAGGCGTCCACGTCGGAGATCGACTTAAACATGGAGGCGTCTAGGACCAGCGCCCCAAGCTGCTTTAGAGGTGGGCCGTACTCGCCGTACCTGTCCAGGACTATGAAGCGGGCGCCTAGGGCCGAGGCGTAGGCTATGAGGTTCAACATGAAGGTGGTCTTGCCGCTCCTCGTCTGGCCGTACACGGCCACGTGACCCTTAAACATGGAGTCCACGTCGAGCGCCACGGGCACCCCTGAGTAGGGGTCGCGGCCCACCTCAACCATCAACCCCCCTCCCCTCCAAAACTCCTTAACCTCAACCTCCGAGGCGGCGTAAACTGGGCCCCCGGTGAGCGGGGGGAAGTCGGGGCGCTTAAACACCTTAACCCCTCCCTCCTCGACCAGGTAGCCCAGCGACTCAGCCTTCATCACCACCACCTCCTGTTCACGGCCAAGCTTGACGCCCCTCTTAGCCAGCGCCACACCTACGCCTAGCGGGGCCATCTCAGGGTTGACCGTTGAGCCATCGAACACCCTACAGAGCACGGGGACCTCAGCTAGAGGATGTAGGTAGGCACAGTAGCTACCCTTAGCCACCCTCTTACCCTCAAGGAGGAGGAAGCTAAACTCGTCGACGCTAGTAGGGCTCAAAACCACCCCTACTTCCTCCAAGCCGCAGACCCTCAACTACACATGGGCCTAGAAGCCCTTAAAACCTAGCTAGCCGAAGGTTAACGTAGTTAAGCGTTGAAGGCTGAGGACGCCTGTGAAGGCTGCTAGGCGGATTGAGGGCGCGCTAGGCCTAGGCCGCCTCTACGGCTTGACTAGGGCCTCCCTCAACTTGTCTAGGAGGCTTGAAGATAACTGGTAGAGGCTAAAGCCCTTTAAGGTTAAGCCTAAGGCTAGCCCCTTCACCCTATAGCCTCTCAGCCTAGGCGACGGCGCCTCAAAGCCTCTCTCCAAAGCTTAACCTTACGTTGTACCCCCCAACCTTCCCTTTAACCTCGAGCTTCACTCCCTTCGACCATGACTCAACCTTGAGGTGTTTAGACCATAGGGGCCTCACTAGGTAAGCCTTGAGGGCGCCAAGGTAGACGTACAGCAGGTGGTCATCGCTAAGCTCCATCGAAACCAGACCCACGCGCTTTATCAAGGACCAGCTGGCGATCAGAGGTTTAAGCCCAGCCAGCCAACAATGAAGCCCTCCTCAGTTCAACGACGATATAGGAGAAGCCGATGCTAAGCTCGAGATAAGCATAGCCATACCCACCACTACAGCTCCAAGGTCCCCACGGCCAGCCAGTAAACCTGCCGGCGCGCCAGAACTATGGAGCCCACGAAGAGAAGAGCCTTAAGCTTGATCGAGCCCTCCTCAACGTTGGAAGGCTCAACCTCGAACTTCACCCACGCTCAGAAGGCCTAAACAACCTACCACAGCAGTAGATAATTCTCAGAGGCTCTACTAAAAAGCCACGACCATCACATTAAGGCTAAACGCAGCCACACCTAGAGAAGCCCTACATGAAGAAAAGCCGCTCAACCCAGCCGCGAAGCCGAAAAAATATTAACCACCACACCCTCCAAGGAAGAGAGGAAAATGAGCATTAGGAAATTCACCTACAAAGGCAAAACCCTAGAGGAACTACTCAAGATGCCAATGGACGACTTCATAAAGCTACTCCCAGCTAGGCAACGAAGAAGCCTACTCAGAGGCCTAACCGAGGAGGAAAGAAAGCTATTAGAAAAGATAAGGGAATACAAACAGAAAGGAATAAACAAGCCCATCAAAACCCACTGCAGAGACATGATCATCCTACCCGAAATGGTAGGAGTCACCCTACTAGTACACAACGGTAAAGAATTCCTACCCGTACACATAACCGAGGAAATGATAGGCCACCGACTAGGAGAATTCGCCCTAACCTGCAAGAAAGTAGAACACGGAGCACCAGGACTAAGAGCCACAAGGTCATCAATGTACGTCCCCTTGAAGTGAATTGAAAGAGGCAAAGGCGAGGCGTGGAGGGCTTTCAGCCCATCTCTACTTGTCTCGCCATTAGCATAGCAGCATACAGCAGCCGTGATATCGTAGTCAATCTGTAAACAGGTAGACCTCTCTCCCTGTTTGCGCCCCTTCACGGGCGTGTCTTTTGACGGACAGGGAGTGATAAATAGGGGGGTTTGCTGGCCCTCCACACCCTTCATCGCGGTTGCTCTGGCCTTCCTACGCTAGCCTTAGCTAGCGTAGTGCATCCCCCAACCATTGATGGAGAAGCTCTTTGACCTCCGCTGTTCATTCCTTGAAGATGTACGGTGAAGTTATGGCTCCTAGGGCTAGTAGAGCTGAGGCTGCTATGAGCGTTGACGGTGGGTGTAGGGTGTAGAGTAGGCCTCCAAGCATGGAGCCTAGGGCTGCTCCTCCATAGAAGGAGATGTTCATGTAGGCCTCCGCCCTCCCCCTCATGGTTGGCTCTACTCGTTGGGCTACTAGCGACCTCTCGATGGAGTATGTTAGGGCCCCTGCTAGGTTTAGTAGAGCTATAGATAGTAGGACGCTGAGCTTCAGGTTTAACATGAACAGTAGGGGTGTAGTGGCTTCGAGGGCTATGAGTAGGGGGTACGCCTTGAAGGGTTTGGTTAGCCGGCTGCTTATGGGTATGGCGGCTGGGAAGATTAGGGAGGCGAGGGCCTGGATTAACCCCCACTCAGTGTAAGTTAGGAGGCCCGTGTACCTGGTGACGTAGAGCACGGCGAAGAGCTCAAACATATTTATGGCCGTCAGCAGCAGCGTGGCCCTTAAAGCCACCAGCCTCTTGACCGAGCGGTGTAGGGACTTAAAGTCCTTGACCACCCAGACGTAGGCTTGGATCAGCGGCTTTAAGCCCACCTTCGCCCTCACGGCTAGGGTCTCGGTTAACGCGGCCAGCCTAACCATCGACGCAGCGAGGGTGGTTAAGCCGGACGCAGCGAGGCATAGCCTAAGCCCATAGGCCCCATAGAGATCCCTTAAAAGGCCTCCCAGCGTAGGGGTGGCTGCGTAGGGTAAGTGGGAGACCACCACCGCCCAGGTGAAGGCTTTAACCGTGTCCTCGCCCACGGTGGAGTCCATTATCATGGCGTTGAAGGCGGGGAAGTAGAAGTAAGACAAGCCCTCGAAGACCGCGGCGGCTATGAGCTCCCAGGCCGTAGAGGAGGCCGCGTAGATTAACTGGGCTACGCCTAGCAGCGCCGTGCCCATCCATATGAGCTTTTTACGGCCCACGGCGTCGGCTAGCCTGCCCCCAGCTATGAAGGCGGCTACACAGGTAACGCTGCGCACAGAGGCAGCTAGGCCAGCTACATAGGCGCTCCCAGTCAAGGCGTAGATGTACTCGGAGAAGAAGGGGTAGGCGAGGCCCATGGAGGCGCTGAGCGCGGCCGACGTAGCCAGCAACACCTTCACGTTTAAGTGTAGCCGCGCCATGCCTCCCCACGCCTTGAAGGCCCCCGTAGGCTTAGGGGGTTTAAAAGGCCTGTGTAGGTAGGTGTGGAGGGTTGTTTTGAGGGCTTGGGACCTGGTGGTTGAGGCTAGCCTTGAGGCCATGAAGAGCCTGGCTCAAGCCTCAGCCATACTAGCCGTCGAGGCGAGTAGGGCTAGGTACCTGAGCGCGGCGTCAAGGAGGCTTAGGGGGCTCGTGTCGGCGCTAAGGGAGGCTTTAAGGAGGGTTGGGGTGTCGCCGGACGAGCCGCCAAGGGCCAGCGCGAGCTCGATACTAGACGAGGCGTTGACCGCGGCTTTAAGGGAGGCCCAGGCCTCGATAAAGGCTGGCCGCGTGGAGGCTGCCTTAGGCGCCACGTCGAGGTTTATGAAGACCGCCAGGCTCCACCTACTAGCCTATGCCGAGGCGCTTAGGTTGATGGGGCCTAGAGGGGTGGAGGCCTCCAGGGTCCTAGAGGCTGAGGCTAAGAGGCTTAGGAGGTGGGAATGAAGAGCGGGGGAGCGTCCCACCCCCCTTCATCCCCACTCCAAGCGGAGGCGTCGGGAGAGCCTCCTCGATTAAACCGGAGAGGAGAGGTGCTGAAAAACCTCACGTCAAGGGGGCTCGAGGCCGTAAAACCTGGCCACGTTGTCGACCAGCACTCTCCAGGCCTCCTCAGCCGTCAACGCGCCGCGTTTAATCAGCCCCTCGAAGGTGGAGGCTATGGACCAAGGAGCCACCACGGCCCCAGGCCTCCTAGGGTCGTCTAGGAAGTCGGACTCCACGAGGAAGCTTAGCGGCCTAGGCCCCCTCAAGGCCTCGAGGAGGTCCCTGGACCTAGCAGGTATGGAGGCCGCTAAGCCTAGGGAGGAGGCTAGCGCCCAAGCTGAGGGCTCAGCGTGGTGTAGAAGCGCCTTCGCCGCACCCTTAGCCCTAGCCCTCCTAGCCACGTCCTCAACGGTCCTGGGGCCTCCGCGCTCCACGTGGATGTGGACCGGGCAGTCCAGGTCGTGGGCGAGCTCCAAGGCGTGGTCTAGAACCCTGTTGCAGGCCTCCACCACCGCCCTGGGCGACGGGAAGTGGGGGCGCCCAACCTCGCCTAGCCCCTGCGCCAGCCCATCCTTAACCATCCTGGCCGCGGCGTCGTAGGCCTCCTTAACCAGCCGCTCAGCCTCCTCTAGGCTTACGCCGCTCTCCACGAGCCTAACCAGCTCGGCTGGGTGCACGCCTATAATGGCCGCGCAGGCGAGCCCCTCCCTCCTCATCTCCTCCACGGCCTCCACGTTCAGCTTAAACACCTCCACGTAGTCCTCAACCCTCTTAGCTAGGCCCCGGTAGCTCCATGAGAGCAGCGAGGACACCGCCATGAACCAGCCCCCGGAGGACTTGAAGCGCCTAGCTAGCTTGGAGGGGCCTATGCCCTTAACCGGGTTGACGTGGCCGTGAGCGTCGCCCACCAGCAGCAACTCACACCACCGCCTCCAGCACGGCCTCCAAGGCCTCGCGGTACCCTTCAGCCACCCTTGATGGGTCAGTGAGCGTAGCTCTAGGTAGCGGGGGGAGTTTAAGCTTAGCTTTAGGGGCCGCGGCGTGGGCCACGTCGCTGAAGATCGCCGTGTAAGGGTCGGGTCTACGCTTAACCGCCTCGAGGAAAGCCGAGGCGTCGTAGATTAAGGCTAGCCCTGGGGCCACCGCCACGACCAGGTCCACGTCGTCGACCCCCCTCCAAGGGTACACGGCGTCGTTGAAGCTCTCGATCACGGCCAGGTCGAAGCCTCCCCGCTCAACCAGCCTAAAGCAGGACTCCACGGATCCGTGGTAGTGCACTTGGTGTAGGTCGAGGAACTCCTTGAAGCTGCGCACCGGTAAAACCTCCCCGGCCGCCAAGGCGTCGAGCAGCCTCCTCAGCTCCTCGTTCAGGTTGGCCTCGTTGTAGAACACTAGATGGCTCAGCGAGCCGTCTAGGCACGCCGTGAACCTGCCGATCGCCAGCCACTCATAGCTCTGCACGCTCGGCGAGGCTAAAAGCCTAGCTAACCTGCTTGGAGGGGCTAGGAGGAGGTCCACGGGGTTAAGGGCCTCAAGGGGTAAGTCTACGCTGCAGACCTCTGAGAGCCTAACTATGTCCTCGCAGACCAGCCTCCCCCTAGATAGGCAGTACTTAAAGGAGTCGTACTGCCACCAGTAGCTATGGCCTGAAAGGGGCTTAAAGGGGCAGGCCTTTAAACCCCTCCTCGAGGCCTCGTAGAGCAGCGCCGCGGCAAACGTGGTCTTACCAGCGTCCTCAGGTAGGACCCCGCATACGAGGAGCCTCTTCATAACGCCTACTGAGCTAACGTAGAGAGGCGGCGGGTAATAAACCGCAGCCCGTAGTTAACTTTTAAAACCCGTGATTAGCTAGGCTCCTAGCCGCTCCGGGCGTGTAGGCCTTGCCGCACTTCGGCTACTCGGTCCAGGGGTTGGACCCTGAGCGCTCAGCGCTAGCTAGCGGTAGGGACCTTAGGGTCAGCTTCAAGAAGATGGTCGAGCTCTGCTCCGCCATAAGGGGCTTAAAGCTCGAGGACGCGATTAAGCTGCTCGAGGACGTAATAGCCATGAGGAGGATGGTGCCCTTCAGGAGGTTTAAGCGTAAACGGGCCCACCACGGCAGCATAGACGGCTACCCCGCCGGCGGCTACCCAGTCAAGGCGGCCAAGGAGTTGTTAAAGGTGCTTAGAAACGCCGAGAACAACGCCGAGAACAAGGGCCTAGACACCTCTAGGCTCTACGTGGTCCACGCCGCCGCCCAGAAAGGGTTCAAGATACGCAAGTACATACCGAGGGCTTTTGGCCGCGCGACGCCTTACTTCCAGGAGTTGGTCCACGTGGAGGTGGCAGTCGCGGAGAGGTGAGAGAGCGTGGACGTTAAGAAGATGTTTGTGCAGAAGGCTGCGAAGAAGCTCGATATAGACCTCTTCCTGGCCAAGGAGCTGGAGAAGGCTGGGTACCTGGGCGTGGACGTGCAGAAGACCCCTCTAGGCACCCACATAACGATCTACGCTGAGAGGCCTGGGCTAGTTATAGGCAGGCACGGGATGACGGTGAGGGAGCTGGCTGAGAAGCTTGAGAAGCAGTTTGGCCTTGAGAGGCCGCAGATAGGCGTAGTGTCGGTCCCCGTGCCGGAGCTGAACGCCAAGATAATGGCGATGAGAGTCGCCTCAGCGCTCGAGAGAGGCGTACACTTCAGGAGGGCGGCCTTCGTGGCGCTCAACAGGATCATGGAGGCGGGGGCCTTAGGGGCCGAGGTGATCATTAGGGGTAAGCTTAGGACAGAGAGGGCTAGGTACGAGAAGCTTAGGGCGGGGCTCCTATTAAAGGCCGGGCAGATATCCGAGGAGTACCTCGATGAGGCCGTCGCCCACGCCTTCCTCAAGCAGGGGAAGGTGGGGGTTAAGGTCAGGATAATGCTCCCACAGGCCAAGGAGGCAATTAAGCTCCTCGATAGAGGAGAGATCGTCCAGCCTCCAAGCGGAGAGGGGCAGGTGGCTCAGAGTGGCCATCCTGAGGGTTAAGGAAATAAGGAAGATGCGGCCTGAGGAGCGCTTAGAGAAGCTCAATGAGCTCTACGCCGAGCTGAGAAGGCTTAGGGCTAAAGTGGCCTCGGGGGGAGCCTTAGAGAACCCAGGTAGGCTCAAGGAGATTAGGAGGACCATAGCTAGGATCCTAACCATACAGCGGGAGGAGGAGCTCGGCATAGCTAGAGAGGCTAAGAAGAGTTGAAGATAACCCCGCGGAATATCGTTAAACACGAGCTTATAGGGCTCGAGGTGGAGGTCGTCGAGAGCAGACATCGAGGCTACGTGGGCGTTAAAGGCGTAGTGGTAGACGAGACCATGAACTTGCTCTTCATAGACACCGAGAAGGGGGTTAAGGCCATACCGAAGAAGCCATCGACCTTCCGCTTCAAGCTGCCCGACAGCACGCTGGTCGACGTTGAAGGCTGGGCCATACTGGCTAGGCCCGAGGATAGAGTTAAGAGGAGGATTAAGAGGCGCTGGTAGGGGAAAAGCTTTAAGCGAGCCGCGTAAGCCCTAGGAGGGCCGAGCATGTCTAAGCTACCTAAGCCGGGCATACCTGGCATAGAGCCACCACCAACCACCTGCGAGGACCCTAACTGCCCCTTCCATGGCACCTTATCGGTTAGGGGGATACTCCTTAGAGGAAGGGTGGTGAGCACCAAGAGGAAGGGCACAGTCACGGTGTTAAGGGAGTACCTACACTACGTGCCCAAGTATAAGAGGTATGAGAGGAGGCGTAGCAAGATAAGCGCCCACTGCCCACCCTGCATACCGGTCTCAGAGGGCGACGAGGTTATCATAGGGGAGTGTAGGCCCCTAGCCAAGACGGTGAGCTTCGTCGTCCTCGGCAAGGCTAAAACCAGCTAGAGAGGACCTCCACTCTAAGCCAGCCCCTCAACGCAGGCCTTCTTTGATTGACACCCTTCTTCAACTAGCACATATAGGGAACCTTTATAGTCTACAGGCAGAGGAGGCTCTCCGCAGCTGGGTGGTGGAGGCTTGGCTAAGCGTGGAATGAAGGGTGCCGTGGGGATAACCTATAGGCCGGGAATAAGCCCAGGACTACCTGTAGGAGCATACGTTAGGTGCGCTGACAATAGCGGGGCCCAGGAGGTTAAGATCATAGGGGTGGTTGGGAAGAAGACGAGGCATCGTAGGCTGCCCACCGCCGCCGTAGGGGACATGGTAATAGTGTCAGTGAGGAAGGGGAAGGTGGAGCTTAGGAAGCAGGTGTTAAAGGCAGTGGTGATAAGGCAGCGTAAGCCGTACCGTAGGATGAACGGGCAGTGGGTACAGTTCGAGGACAACGCGGTGGTCATCGTCGGCCCTGAGGGGGATCCTAAGGGCACCGAGATACGCGGGCCCGTGGCGAAGGAGGCCGCTGAGCGCTGGCCTAAAATAGCGGCGCTGACGACCATGGTGGTGTAGCATGTCGTTAACCAAGTCCAAGAAGCCCTCCAAGCAGCGCTACGCCCTCTACAACGCGCCCCTACACATTAAACATAAGATACTGGCGGCCCACCTCTCCAAGGAGCTTAGGAGGCAATATGGCACTAGGTCGCTGCCGGTTAGGAAGGGGGACGTGGTGATGGTTATGAGGGGGGACCATAAGGGCAGGCAGGGCAAAGTAGTAAGGGTGGACACCTCCAAGGTGAGGGTGTACGTGGAGGGGATCATGGGGGAGAAGAGCGACGGAACCAAGTACTACATACCGCTGCACCCCTCCAACCTAATGATAATTAAGCTCGACCTCTCAGACAAGGCGAGGAGAAAGATACTCGAAAGAAGGGCTTCCGCAGGCGCCCCAGCGGCTGCTTAGGCCGCCGGGGTCAATGAAGGCTAAGGTAAGTGAATACGGCAGATACCTACCTTCACATGGCGTGGAGGGTTTTTACTCCTGCCTTGATTGAGAGCGGGGGGTTGTAGGCGTGAGCTTTTTACGCTGAGCGGCGTTAAGTGGCTAAACTCCAAGCCTAAGCCCATCCCATGCGAGCTCAAGGAGCTTATCGAGGTCGAGAGGAAACTAGAGAGGTGGGACGTGACTGGGGACTAAGGGGTTTAAAGTCAAGGGCGGGGCCATTAAGAGGTTTAATGACGGCTTTCCCCGTATAAGCGATGGAAGGAGGACTTTTCTTGAGCATAAAGCTTGAATTTACCTATGAGCGTGCTTGCATCGCGCGGAATGTCAACGGGATTCCCCGCGAGACCTTAGAGTTAACGGGCAGTAAGTAAAATCGCCGCGCCCTAGTCCAGCTCTGAGACACACTAAGCCGATGAAACATAGCTTCCAATTAAAGAAAAATACTAATACCCTCACCGTGAAGTAGGGTAGCAGGCTTAATGGTGGAGATATCATGGCTAGGATGGGCGGCAAATCGCACCTTAAACGTCTCCCTGCGCCTACGTTTTGGCCTATTTTAAGGAAGGAGTTTAAGTGGACGGTTAAGCCTAGCCCAGGCCCCCACCCCATTGAGAGATGCCTGCCGCTACAGGTCATTATAAGGGACGTGCTGGGCTACGCTGAGACCGGCCGTGAAGCCAAGCTCATTATCAGCCGCGGGGAGGTTAAGGTGGACGGCAAGGTCAGGAAGGACCGTAGGTTCCCCGTGGGGTTAATGGACGTGCTCGAGATACCCAAGATGGGCAAGGCGTTCAGAATGATACCGCACCCGCAACACTACCTATTCCTCCACGAGATACCGACCAGCGAGGCTGGCTTTAAGCTGTGTAGGATTGAGAACAAGACCACGGTCAAAGGCGGGCACATCCAGCTTAACCTACACGATGGCAGGAACATACTGGTGAAGGTGGAGGACCCGCGTAAGCCCATCGAGGACGTGTATGGGACCATGGACGTGTTGAAGGTGTCGCTCCCCGACTCCAAGATCATCGAGCACTACAGGTTCGAGCCGGGGGCCATAGCCATAGTGATAGGCGGGAAGAACGTGGGGAGGGTCGGGAGGATCGTGGAGGTGAGCGACGCGGTGTTTAGGAAGCAGCGCCTCGTCACCCTCGAGGACCGCAAGGGCGAGAGGTTCATGACCAGCTACCTCTACACCTTCATCATAGGCTCCGAGGAGCCAGCCATATCGCTCCCCGAGGGCTGGTGGTGATGTCGGCGGCCGAGGCCAAAGAGAACCCTATGAGGAGACTCAAGGTGGGCAAAGTAGTGGTCAACATGGCCGTGGGGACCTCGGGAGAGAAGCTCATGAAGGCCGCCCAGGTGCTAGAGATGTTGACGGGGCAGAAGCCGAGCTTTAGGAAGGCGAAGAGGACCATCAAGGACTTCGGCATACGTAAGGGCGAGAACATAGCGTGTATAACTACGCTGCGCGGGGAGAAGGCCGTGGAGTTCCTTAAGAAGGCGCTGGCGGCCGTAGACTTTAAGCTTAAGAAGAGCAGCTTCGACCCCCACGGCAACTTCTCCTTCGGTATAAGGGAGCACATTAACCTCCCCGGCGTCAAGTACGACCCCGACCTAGGAATCCACGGCTTCGACGTCTGCGTGAGCATCGTTAGGCCGGGCTACAGGGTGCAGTGGAGGCGTAGGAGGAGGACCAAGGTGGGCAAGAACCACAGGGTGACGAGGGAGGAGGCCATGGAGTTCATGGTTAAGGAGTTCGGCGTAACCCTAGTCTAGCGCTCCATTTATAGGGAGAAAGGGCTTAGAGCTTACCGAGAGGGTTTGGCCTGGAAGGTCTATAGGTGCCCTAGAGGCCACTTCCTCCTGCTTAAGGAGGACGTGGAGAAGGCTGTTTGTCCAAGCTGCGGCGAGGAGGTCGAGTTAAAGGAGCTTAAGCCCAGCGGCCCCCCTGAGGAGGAGTGGTTGGCGCTCAGGGACGCGATGGCCGAGTACGTGGCTAAGGGGTTTAAGCTCATAGTGTATGGGGCTAAGGCTGAGGTGAGAGAGACCGAGAAGGGGCTAGTGGTGGAGCTAGCTACGTAGCAAGCCTTCACGCCTCAGGATCTCCCTGGCCACGACCACGCCTGAAGCTGAGGCCTGTACTAGGCCCCTGGTTATGCCGGCCCCGTCGCCTATGGCGAAGAGGTTCCTCACCTTGGTCTCAAGCCTATCGTTCAGCTCGAGCCTAGAGCTGTAGAACTTAACCTCGACGCCGTAGAGCAGCGTGTGGTTGGAGTATATCCCGGGGGCTACCTCGTCGAGCGCCTTAAGCATCTCAAGTATGTCTGAGAGGTAGCGGTAGGGGAGCACGAAGCTTAGGTCGCCCGGCGTGGCCGCCTTCAACGTGGGCTCCACCAGGTTACGCTTAATGCGCTCCCAGGTGCTACGCCTACCGCTCTTTAAGTCGCCCAGCCTCTGAACGATGACACCGCCTCCTAGAAGGTTAGCGAGGCTGGCGATGTATTTGCCGTAGGCTATGGGCTCCTTGAAGGGCTCAGTGAAGGTGGTGCTGACGAGGATCGCGAAGTTGCTGTTGTCCGTCCTCTTATTTACGTAGCTCTGCCCGTTAACCGTGACCACCCCGTCGTAGTACTCGGTTATGACCTCGCCGTTGGGGTTGAAGCAGAAGGTCCTCACCTTGTCGTCGAAGGACTTAGAGTAGTATATCAGCTTAGGCTCGTAGAGCACCTCAACCAGGTGCTCGGTTACGTGGGCTGGGACCTCGACGCGGACCCCTACGTCGACCGGGTTGTTGATGAGGCCTAGGCCTAGCCTCTGAGCCTCCCTCCTAAGCCAGTCCGCTCCTCCACGGCCGGGGGCCACGACGACGTACTTGCCCTCTAAGACCTCTCCCCCCCTCAGCTTAACCCCCTTAACCCTCCCATCCTCGACAAGGATCTCCTCAGCCTCGACGCCCATCCTGACCTCGACCTTGCCCCCTAGGGCCCTCCTCATAGCCCCCGTCACTTCGACGCAGCGCTCAGTGCCCAGGTGCCTAACCTTGACGGGCACGAGCTTGAGGCCAGCCAGGGCAGCCCTACGCTTAAGCTCGTTGATCCTATCCACGTCGGTGCCGTAGAGCTTCTCCGGGGCGCCGAACTTCACGTAGATCTGGTCCACGTACTCTATCAGCGACGACAGCTCAGCCTCACCTACGTACTCGCTAAGCCACCCACCCACCTCAGGCGACAGCGTCAACTTACCGTCGCTAAAAGCACCTGAACCGCCCCATCCACATAGAAGGTTGCAGGGGTTGCATTTAACGCAGCCAAGCCCCCTATTAGCTGGGCAACGCCTACGCTCCACTTCGTAGCCCTTATCCAGCATCACCACGTCGAGGCCGCCCGTAAAGCTAAGCTCCAAGGCCGTGAATATCCCAGCGGGGCCGCAGCCAACGATGATCACGTCGTGCTTCAAGCGCCGCACCGCTTCAACAGCTATAGAGAGAAATTTAACCTTTTACGCATTAGCCGTCTCGCCGTCGAATGATGGAGGAAAGCTAAAAACCCCTCCTCCCAAACCGCAAATTAAGGGAGGGGCCGTAGGCTAGCCTGGTAGACTGCGAGGCTTGGGCCCTCGTGACCCAGGTTCAAATCCTGGCGGCCCCATACCTTCACCGAGCCCTTCCTTGAAGCCTCAGTTTATAGGTTCTCTAAGGCTAACCTCCTCTCACTAGCCCTTAAAGCCTAGGTGCCGTTAAGCCTAAGGCTATAGGCTAGAAGCCTTGAGAGGCTTAGTTGAAGAGGACGGTTTACGTGGCGTAAGGCCTACTTCAGCGGGCGCTGCGTTAAGGCTTCCCTTCGCTAGGCCTCACTTTTTCCTTCGGCTCCCACCTAAACCTCCAGTAGCCCCTAGCAAAGTCTTCGACGGCTAGCTCAAGCTCCCCCGCCAGGACATCGCTTATCAGCGGCTCGTCTGCGAAGAGCGAAACCGCTACGTCCACTACAACCTCCTTAGATTCCACGTCTCCAGCCAACACCTTGGCTTTAGCGGCTCTAGGTATAAACCACACCTTTAACGGTCCGCCCGCGGTGTCGAAGGTTAACTCCCTGGCATCTATGGGTGGCGGCCATAGGTTAAGCCTCCTCGCCAACTGGATAGGCACTATTAACTGCGGGGAGTCGGCTTCGTATCCACTGTTGATTAACGCTGCCGTGACGGTCCTAGCCTCGCCCCTTACTAGCTGAAGCTTCACCCTCACGGCCAACCTCTACACCGAGGGCCTTAATCCTACCCACCCTCACCCTCCTAGCATAAATCCTACCGACAAACACCCTCAACGGCGAGAAGCCCCAAAGGAGATCTTTACTTTAAGCTCTTTTAAGGATTACTAGGTCAAGGCGCCCGTAAACCATGGTCGGACGTCCCTACGGTAAAAGCTATATTAGTTTAACCGGTTTAACTCTAGGCGGAGTGGGTTTGCCCCTCGTAGTCGAGGTTGGTAGGAAAGGCTACATAGTGTTGCCCAAGGCTATAAGGGAGCTCGTAGGTATTAAGGAGGGGGATAGGCTTATTGTTAAGGTGGAGGGCGGGAGGATAATCTTAGAGCCAGAGGTTAATGTAAACGTTAACGAATTGAGGAGAAGGCTTGAGGAGCATTGGAGGAGGATAGGCGTATACGTTAAGGCGAGGCCTAAGCTTGGAGAACTCGCTAGCGTTAGCTTAGAGGAGGAGTTTGAGGAGTGAGGTCATGTTCGTCGACGCCAACCTCTTAATATACTTAAACCTGGGGGAGGAGAGGGTTGAAAGGTTCTTTGAGAAACTGCTTATGGAGTTTAGGTTATTTACCGACGTCTTAGTCCTTGACGAGACCCTCTACGTTTCGTGGAGAAGGTACGGGGTAAAGTACGAGGATACGTTGAGGTTCTTGGATGAGGTCGTGCTACCATACGTTAAGATCTTGAGCCTAAGGCAAGAGGAATACGTCAAGGCGAGGAACTACATGG
>Ga0180302_10000567_pt1 | contig 16505 bp, 17 predicted proteins | sample GuaBasSediGuay17_FD_121794 | JGI IMG/M metagenome (GOLD analysis project Ga0180302, IMG submission 121794) | Subseafloor sediment microbial communities from Guaymas Basin, Gulf of California, Mexico - Guay17, Core 4571-4, 12-15 cm | ecosystem: Environmental > Aquatic > Marine > Hydrothermal... | reverse complement strand
GTATATGATTGCGGCGATTATGCCTATTATCACAGTCGCCAGACCAGTATATACTACCCAGTCGAACTCGTCCACTAGTGGATCCCTGTACAGTATAGACCTAATATTATTTATCCTTTTTCTTAGTCTCCGATAGGCGAAAATACATGCTATAATCCCCGCGGTGAGGAGTAGTATTGGTAGTATTAATATCCATATTCTTGTTGCGACTATTGTCGCTATCAATCCATGGATTATTGATACAAGGGCAATAATACTCGATATAGTACTCCTCCTATCACTATAGGCCTCGCCATACTCCTTCAGTACAACATCCTTGAACTTCGTCGGATCTTTCCTATACTTCTCCTTCAACTTACCGATGAACTCACCCCCTTTCCTACACTTCTCCTCTACTTCCCTAAGATCCACATCGGGCACCCCGCTCATTCCCCATCACTACATACCTTATTTAAAAGCAGGGTGTAGTTGGGGGAGTATGAGGCTCACCGTAGAGAGGTTAATACTACTAGTATGTGCATTAGCAGTAGCAATACTAACTTTACTCCTACTACAGCCTTGGAGGACTAGTGCAGAGTACACCATAGACTACGTGAGGGGTAAGGGGGAGGAGGTAGCAGAGGCTATAGAGAGGGGTTCACCAGTAAGACCTACACTTAACTGGGAGGTCGAGAGGATAGGGCTTACTGTAGTCGCTACCATCCCCAGAGAGGAGCCACTAAGAGTAAGTGTCGAGTACTATAGGCTCTACACTCCAGCACCCTCGATAGAGGGTACGAGTATCGTAAGGGGTTCACCACCCACAAAGGTATTTGAGAGGTTTAGGAGGGTTAGTGTCTACCATAGGGGGGATAGGGTCGTAGTGGATCCGAAGCCATTCGTTGGGCTTGAGGTTGTCGAGGAGTATGGTCGTAGGGTGTACATAGTAGAGGTCGTCCTATTCTACATTAAGGGTGAACCTATCGTAGGCTCGGTACTCAGGCTCTCGAATAGGACTACTACCACCTATTACAGAAGGTACGACTACTCGGGCACTAGTACTATCGAGATAGGAGGTCAAGTAGCCTTTAGACTTCAGGTGAATTCCGAGGATATACTTGTACTGAGGATTATAAGGGAGAACTGGATCGTGAGTGGTTGATCCCCACTTTTAAACAGTTTTTATAGTGGTGAGACCATGAGCGGGACTACTGAGGAGGCTATAGACTATACCAAAGCGTATGTGGAGCTTGAACATACCCTAACAGTACCACAGATACTCTCAGAGCTCGGTGTAGACCTGAGCACTAGGAGGATCTATAGACCACTAGGGGACTTCATGGTATACCTAAACCAGAGGAGGTTTAAGGTTATAGAGCTTAGGAGGAGATACATAGAGTGTTTTGTTAAGGGTTGGACTGGGGAGTACAGGGTTATCGTCGATTTAAAGAGGTTACACTACTACTGCTCATGCCCACACTCAAGGATAAGGAGAGCACTCTGTAAACACGTACTACTAGCACTAGAACTATACTGCTATTTAAGACAGGAGATTGGAGATGTAGCCGAGTTCCTTAGAGAATATTTAGATAGGATAGTCGAGTGGTGATTTTTCCTTATCCCTTGTGAACACTAGATCTTAAGGGATCCAGTACTAACGCTATATCTTATAAGGGGATTTTCGGATAATTCCTAACAGAGAGACCCAAGTGTGATACTATTAAAATGAAAACTAATTCAAAAAAAGCCTTATTATTACCTGTGGAGATTCCCACACATGGTAGGACTTTAACCACCCTCCATTGACATCGTAGCTTCTTACGATGTAGTCGCCTCCTATAACCGGTACCTCTATCCTTAAGGTGGCGTAAGGTTGTCTCACTTTATTGACCTCTATTGGAACAGAGATTGATGTAGTTACCCCCCATGGATAGTTAACCTCTATCGAAATATTGGAGTACAATGCATAAGTGTGGGCTGGTCTTAATGAGAAAGTTATAGTATATCCCTGGTATGTTATTGCTGTATCCACATATGATGAAGGTGGGTCATCATTCCAAGTTGTAGTGAACTCCCTTTAATCGCGTCCATCACGATCTGTGTCGATAACATAATGGAATAGCATTTCCACAATATGATGAGCTTTAGTTATAGGGACATTTCTTGCGATTCCATTGTCTATTTCCACTCCAGTGCTTCCACAAGCCGTCCAGTCGTATACTAACTCGGGCTCACCTGAGGGAGTGTCTGTAGTCCATTCTCTTTCCTTACTCTGAATTTCAAGTACTGCACCTACGGGGTAGTCCCAAAAAGCCTCTATCTTATTTGAATCCAGAATTCCAGATGGCATCTTCCGTGAATCATGTAGGGATATCTAGGATGGAATCTACAGCATGAAGGGAGACTTCTTAGGTTAGGTAATAGGCCTGATATACTCTGAAGCTTCCTCCTCTTCCTATATCGAGGGGATCGCTGATACCAAGGCCTAGGTATAAGGATGCAGAGGATCCTTAAATATTGAAATCACATCATCTACCTCTATTATCTTCCCGGCGTACATTATGGCTAGTCTATCCACTACCTCGGCTAGGATAGTCATATCATGGATTATCAGAATTATGGAGGTTCCATACTTGCGCTTATATTTGATAGCAGCTATATCACACTTCTCTGGAAAATGAGTAAGAAAGAATGGAGAAAGTATAAGAAAGAGGTTCAAGCAGTCTTCTAGGATCCTTATAGCGTCTTCAATCCGCTATATAAGGTTGACCGAGTCCTCGAGATACCTATAAAGAAGTTCAACCTAGCGGAGTCTAATGAAGAGGCGAGTGAGCTCGTATCTAAGGCTCTGGAGACAGTGGGGCTTAGACCGGAGGAAGTCCAAGGAAAGTACTCTTACCAGTTAAGTGGTGGTCAAAGACAGAGAATAATGCTTGCCAGAGCTTTCATGGTTAAGCCTAGGCTTATAGTAGCCGATGAACTGGTCTCGATGATAGATGTCTCACTCAGAGCAGGGATATTAAACGTTATGCTAGATCTGAAGCAGAGATGGGGTATTTCCTTCATCTACATAACTCATGACCTATCGACTGCCCATTACATAAGTAATGAGGTCGCCGTGATGTATCTCAAAATCATAGTAGAAGCAGGCTCTATGGATAAGATAGTTAACGAACCGCTACATCCCTATGTCCAACTACTAACTGACTCTATACCGATACTCGATCTGGAGCACGGAAGGAGGGAGATTAAGCTCCTCAGGATAGAGCTCTCGAGGAGAGCCGAATTAATGAAAGGTTGTAAATTCTACGATAGATGCCCGAGAAGGATGTACGCTCTAAAGAGAGTCCAAAGATCGTTGAGGTCGATAGAGAGCATCGAGTAGTTTGTCACCTATATAGCTGATGTCCTGGCTCTTATGCAGTAGGTATCCTTAGGGGATACCGTCCATACTGTTTGGCCACTTTGAACATGTATTTCACGTGAGCAGGGGGTATCCCCTCGTGTATCGAGTGATCCGAGGCTAGGATGTATCCCCCGCCTGGGGCAGCTATACTTATACACTCTAGGACTTGCTCTTTGATGCTTTCAAGAGGGCCATTCTGCAATACCGTTTTGGCACCCACGTTACCTATGAGTGTTAGCTGATCTCCGTACCTCTCCTTCATGACCTTGAGGCTCATCCCGGCTGCTCTCTCTATCGGATGGATTCCATCTAATCCTGTGTTCACTATATCCTCCATTATTGGCATCAACTGGCCATCGCTGTGTAGGAGAACCTTTACTCCTCTTCGCTTGAAGGTATGTACCATCTCCTTGAGGCGGGGGAAGAAGAATCTACGGAGTAAGGCTGGACTGAGCATAGGTCCATTGACATAGCCTAGGTCATCCGGGATCCATATTATGTCCACCCCTCGCTCAATGAAGTTCTTACCGAGTTCGATGAAGAAGTAGGTTACCTTATCTATTAGCTTCCGAATAGTGGATGGCTCAGTGTATAGCATCTTGGAGAATCTGGTGAAGCCTAAGGGCATCCAGGTTCTTGTGAAGGGACCTTCTACGATCCCTGCTATGGCCAACTCTCCTCCTACCAGCTTTATGATCCTCTCGGCGGCCTTATACCAGAATTCCTCGTGGGGATCGGGTATGGCTAGTCTCTCGATATCCTCCGCATCCTTGAGTGTGCCCTCCACATACCAGGGCATCCCGTCCACAACTCTCCATCTAATCCCCCATACGTCTACATATTCTCTTTCCCCAAGCTGGGTCATGGGAGAGGCTGCGGGGAAGGCACAGATTATGTCCAGCCCTAGGATCTTGTGAACCTTGATGTATTTCTCGGGGGTATCAACCCTGACCCCGGGTTCCCCTAGGATGCCCTCAAGGGATTTGGGCATATATATGTGGTCGGTTAGGGGTACACGATCTGGCTCCTCATGCTCCAAGGTTGTAAGCACCCGCTCCCTAGGATTCAAGGCGGAGATCACCTTCTGTAAATTATATTAGCATGCACTCAGTTAAAGATTTCTTGAGAGCCTAAGGGAAGGCTGATGTACTCGGAGGCGAAGGTGTTCTCATCAGATAGTAGACCCAGGTTCGGTATATATCGCGGTAGGCTCTATTCTAGTCCGCTCGCTGTAAAAGATGTTCTTCGCTCGCTTCAGTATCCCTCTAAGTATCTTACAGTGTCACTTTTAATTAATGAATCTCCCATGGATAGTATATAGGACTATCTTGCTCGATAATATGTCCTCTTATTCATCTCTGCAAGCCTACTATCAACGTAATCCCGCCTTTTTCTCAGGTAGGCAATCATACGCTATAAGTTATACTATGTATATGTATTACAATACAGGTTAGCAGGAAGACGTTGCAACTACTTAACATCTTGAAGAAGATGGATGCGAGAAGCTATGATGAGCTTCTGAGAAGGCTAGCGACGGAGAATCTGAATATCCTGGACTCGATGTTCATCTCTAATCCTAGGCTTTCCCCCTTCAGAGGAAGGACGAGGCCGAATTCCATGAGCTATGGCTATGTGATCGACTCCTATGCTTGAATAGAGTATTTCAGAGGCACGGAAATGGGAAGAGTCTCCAGCCACATAGCTTAGGATCTTGAAATCTCTTACGCTCTTGACGGGATACTCCACTATACTGAAGGAGAACCCCCCACTCGCCCATGCTTAACCTTCCTAAGCTCGCCTAAGGGAGTCTTTATGATCGTTATCACCTTCCTCCTAGCCCTGCTCTCAGGCCCGCTGTATGTGATACCTATATGACTTTTGATCTCGACCTCCCCCTATAGGTCACCTTCACCGCGCTCTCGGTGTAATAGCTCATGTAGAATCTCCAGCACGCATTTAGGATCCCTGTAGATGTCGATGAGGCTCATCCTCCTGTACCTTAGGGAAAGCTTACCTAAGGAGGAGTTCACATGGTACCAATACTCTATCCTAGGCATCCAGAGTGGCCTTCTCCCTAGGAGCCGTCCTGAATATCGCCATTATGTTTTTTGACAACTCGTTAGCGAGGAACCACATCTGAGATTGAATTCGCTATTGAGGGACTTTTAACTTTCTACTATTGAGATATTACATCATGCGTAGATTTAGGCTATTCCTTATCTTAGAGAGCCATGTCAAGCTAAAACTTATAAAAATGATGCGAGAATCTCAATATTGGTGAAGGAGGATGAAAGAGCCTAACTTTGATAGGCTTCTCCTGGTTCTTTTGAGGGAGGGTGAGCCGGATAGAGTACCTTTCTATGAGCACTTCGTGGATGACGAGGTGATAGAGGCGATCACTGGCAGACCGATAACCAAGATCGATCCTCTAAAGAGGTTGCGTAGCAGGGAGTATCTGCAGATCCTGATAGAGTTTTACTATAAGATGGGATATGACTATGTCCCGCTGGAGGTTCCCCTTAAGCTGCCACGTAAAAATGTGCTATTTGCCGAGGATACCGCCATCCTGAGCAGGGAGAGGAGGAGCTGGCTGGGGGAGGATTTCGGCACGATAGAGAGCATGGAGGATTTCGAGGAGTATCCGTGGCCGGAGCCTGAGGAGGCGGCGGATCTATGGTGCTTCGAATTCCTGGCTAGACATCTTCCTGAGGGGATGGAGATAGTGGGTGGAGTGGGTGGTGGTATATTGGAGCATGTGGTATGGCTTATGGGCTTCACTCCCTTTTTCAGAGCTCTCTATAGGGATCCTAAGCTGGTGCAGAAGATGTTCGACCGAATTGGCTCACTGATACTTAGCGTGGATAAGGTGATCGCTGAGATGGATAGGATTGGAGCATTAAGAATGGGCGATGATATGGGCTACAGGAAGGGGACCTTCATATCCCCTGAGATGCTCCGTAAATACGTATTCCCTTGGCAGAAGAAGTGCGTGGAGGTAGCTCATAGGAAGGGGCTTCCCTTCATCCTGCACAGCTGTGGGAACCTCGAGGCTATCATGGATGATCTGATCAATTATGTGGGGATAGATGCGAAGCACTCATTCGAGGATGCCATCATGCCAGTCTACGAGGCCAAGGAGAGGTATGGAGATAAGATCGCTATTCTCGGGGGTGTTGATGTAGATAAGCTAGCTCGTTTACCTGAAAGGGAGCTACGCGAGTACGTCAGACTAGTAATCCGCAAGTGTGCTCCAGGAGGAGGATATGCTTTAGGATCGGGGAATACTATAGCTAATTACATACCTCCTAGGAACTATCTAGCGATGCTTGAAGAAGGAAGAAAATATGGGCGTTATCCACTGCGATGAATTCATCTAGATTTTCATCACTAAGGTCAAAGCTTGTTTTTGATCTAGGATGCGAATGTGAAATAGGGACTTTGAGTAGGACTCATGGACGGGTTATAAAAACGCATATATACTCCCAGCCAGAGAACTATATTAGAGGTGACCTAACATGAGATCGCATACATTTCCTTTAGCCTTGCTGATAGTAATCTCGATTGGCATCTCAGGGTTCTCAGTAACCCCTATACACCTAATCAAGGCGCAAGAGGTATATCCACGGGAGGAAACACTTTATGTAGATATTGATGAAGGAAGAGTTCTCACCCCAGATCTGTGGAATCCGTTCCTATGGGGATGTTATAGAAGCCAGGGTCTTCGGCAATGGGTTAAAGAGGAGCTCTTCTACCTCAACTGGGAAAACGGGACGATAATTCCATGGCTTGCAGAGGGGTACGAGATAAGTCCTGACTATAAGAAGATAACGATATATGTAAGAAAGGGAGTCAAGTGGAGTGATGGCGTACCGTTTACCGCTAAGGACATAGAGTTCACTTTCAAGATGCTCAAGGAGCATGCTTCAGTCTGGCTACTTTGGTCTATGGATGTAAATGCAACGATAGCTGATGTGAGGGCTATAAATAATTACACTGTAGTCTTCTATCTCAGAAAACCAGACCCCCATGCATTCTATAGATTCTTCGTAGCGAGAATCGGAGAGGCAATACCTATAGTTCCCAAGCATATATGGGAAGGTAAGGATCCCTTAAAGTTCAAAAATTACCCCCCAGTCTTCACAGGGCCTTACAGGCTAGTGAAGGCATCTGAAACGGAGTTCGTCTACGAGAGAAGAGATGACTGGTGGGCCACCGAGGTTTTCGGGGTAAAGCCAGCTCCCAAGTATATAATAGCCGTATGGTATGGTCCAGAGGAAAAGCGTATAATGGCTATGGCTAGGCATAAGCGCGACGCGATCTGTGATATCTCTGTAAGCGGCTATCTCACGCTCCGAGGACTAAACCCATATGTAGTAGCGTGGTATAAGGAAGCTCCATATGCTTATGTCCCTGCCGGATGCGCAAGGTACCTGAAGCTTAATAGGAATAAGTACCCATGGAATATAACCGAGGTACGGTGGGCCCTATCCCTAGCGATCGATAGGGATGAGATAATAAGGATAGCATATGAAGGATCGACTACAAAGGTTCCTACTCTGTTTGAAACTGTTAAGTCCTTGATGCCATACCTTGTGACGATAGAAGATCTTCTTAAAGAGTACAATACTACTGAGTACAATCCGGAAAAGGCTAAGGAGATCCTCGAGAAGCTAGGCTTCAAGAAAGGCTCAGATGGCATTTGGGTGACACCTAAGGGTACCCGCCTTGAAGCTACCCTGATCACTCTCTCCCCCTTCATTGAGTTCCAGAGAATAGCTATGGTTCTCGCAGCTCAGCTCCAGCGCTTCGGTATAGATGTATCAATTAAGAACCTAGATTGGGGGCCAGCGGTTAGCGCTATCGTCACCGGAAAGTATGATATGGCCGTATGGTTCATATGTGGTTGCGTTGTAGATCCGTACATCACTCTTGACACTATCCGGGCTGGCTGGCCGCATCCTGAATTCAACGAGACAGTCTCCAAGCTTAAGGCCCTAAGACCAGAAGATCCGGAGTTTAAGAAGCTATTTAGGGATGCCATGGCAATCTGGCTAAAGCACTTACCAGATATCCCGCTGGTCAATAGCAGAAAACTCATAGCTTTCGACACTTATTACTGGACAAACTGGCCCACAACTGATAATCCGTACATACAGCCCTTCTGCTGGCTCCAGAATTTCCTCTTCGTACTGCTAAGGATCAAGCCCGCGAGGCAAACGCTCACTATCCTTGCTGAGCCAGCGGAGGGAGGAAGTACTACTCCAGAACCTGGAGTATACAAGTACACCACTGGAGAGAGCATAACTATAACTGCCACTCCAGCCGAAGAATTCGAGTTCGATTATTGGGAGCTTGATGGAGTCAGGATAAGTGAGGAAAGAACAATAACTATAACAATGGAGAAATCGCATACTCTTGTCGCACACTTTAGGCCTTTGCCTAAATACACCCTAACTATAGTGGTGTACCCCAGCGAAGGAGGAACAACCAGTCCTCCCGCAGGTATCCACAAGATCGTAGCAGGCAAGAGTATAACAGTCACGGTCTCAGCAGCGCCAGGCTACAGGTTCAAGCATTGGGTTCTAGACGGCGAGGTAGTAAGCAAGGAGACATCATATACTATAACTATGGATAAAGATCACGTGCTAGAAGCTCATCTAGAGGCTGTAGCCCCCATAGCTATGTACATGTGGATAGGAGTAGCAGTAGTCGTCGTGATCATAGCCATAGGGATCCTAGTTTATTACAGAAGAAGACGCAAGACTTATTAGGATTAAATCTCTTTTTTTCCTGATGGGATTGAAAAGATACTTTGCTGAAAAGATATGCATGTATCTAGCATCCATGTTCACTGCGATTACTCTCAATTTCGTTATTATTCGCTTGATACCAGGTAATCCAGCGGAAGTTCTTAAGGAATTACTAAGACAGCAGGCGATCTCGGTAGGAGTCGTTGAGTTCGTGGAAGAATATATAAGAGAGTTCGGGCTGGACAAGGATATTGCAACCCAGTTCATCTATTATTTAGTTCAGCTCTTGCATGGCAACCTAGGGGTTTCGATGACACGCTTCCCTGTAACGGTTCAGGAGCTGATAGCCAGACATCTTCCGTGGAGTATAGGGCTCTTAGGGGTTTCATGTATCATAAGTTTCGCGCTAGGAACCCTCCTCGGAGCATTTCTGGGATGGAGCCGGAATTCAAGGATAGCTCAAGGCCTCTATTATTTAGCTCTTTATCTGAGTCTAACCCCATACTACTTGCTTGCGTTGATCCTCGTATACTTGTTCGTATTCCTGATACCGTTATTTCCCTTCTCTGGAGGATATAGCATTAGCGTAAGCGGAGGTCTCAACTACATTCTCGATATTCTTTGGCACTCGACTTTACCAGCCTTATCCGTTGTGCTTTCGTCGGCCGGAGGGTGGGCTTTAAGCATGAGAGCATTCATGGTTAATGTGCTAGGGGAGGACTTCCTAAGGCTAGCTAAGGCGAAGGGGCTAAAACCCGCTCGTATCTTCAGGCTATATGCTCTTAGAAATGCCATTTTACCGCAGACTACAGGTCTCGCTCTATCAATAGGTAACATCGTTGCGGGCTCCCTCCTAGTTGAGGTAATTTTCGCATATCCGGGGATGGGCTGGTTACTCTTCCAGGCTATATCATGCCTAGACTATACTATGATTCAAGGCATCTTCCTGATCACGGTGACTGCAGTCCTCACATCCATATTCATAATAGAGCTGCTCTACCCCTTAATAGACCCCAGGATAAGGTACTCTTAGGAGGTGGATGACACTGTTAGGCTTCGCTCGTCGCTACTTGGTCATGGTCAAGGAGTCTATGATCTTCAAGGATCTTTCTAGGAGTACCAAGTTTAAGTCAGGTTTACTATTGCTGCTCTCAGTATGTATAATATCCCTAATAGGCTCTAGGCTCTCTCCTTATGACGTCAGGCAGGTGGGGTATCTCCCCCCTGATAGACCTCCTACTCTAGAGCATCCACTAGGTACGGATAGCTTTGGTAGGGATGTTTTCTCCGAGTTGCTAGTAGGAACCCTTAACTCGCTTCAGGTAGGCTTCATAGTGGGTTTTATAGTTACGCTAGTAAGCGTAGCGCTAGGCTTCATAGCTGGGTACTACGGCGGAAAACGACTTGATGCAATCATAAGTAGCATCACGAGGATATTCCTGGTGATACCGGCACTCCCTGTGATGATATTGGTCTCAGCATGTATAAGGGTTATCACTATACACATGCTAGCGCTAATAATATCCGCCTTTAGCTGGCCGTTTGCCACGCTAGTTATAAGATCCCAGGTTTTGAGTCTAAGGGAGAAGGAGTTCGTAAACTTAGCTAAAGCATCGGGCCTAAACGACTTAAGGATTATATTCGAGGAGCTGATACCTAACATGTTACCGTACATAGGGGCCAACTTTGCTAGCTTGGTCTCATGGGCTATACTGGCGGAGATAGGGTTAGGGATTCTGGGACTAGGGCCTATGGAAGTCACCCTAGGGATAATCTTCTACTGGTCTCTAGTGCACTTGGCCTTGATTAGAAATCTATGGTGGTGGTGGTTCCCACCAATATTAGTTTTCATGTTGATATTCTCCTCGCTTTACCTAATACATTCTGGACTTGATGAGGTCGCTAATCCTAGGTTGAAGAGGGTTACGGGGCTATAGCCATGTCGAACCCTATACTTGAAGTGAAGGATCTGAGAGTATACTACAAGTCCATATGGGGAGACTATAGGGTAGTAGATGGAGTCGACCTCACCGTGAATAAAGGAGAGATCTTAGGCTTAGCAGGAGAGTCAGGCTGCGGAAAGTCTACCCTTGTTGAGGGCATTCTAAGGTTAGTCGAGCCTCCTGGCTTCATAGCTGGTGGTAAGGTCATCTTCAAGGGCATAGATCTACTGAGCCTTAGCGAAGAGGAACTACGCAAAATTAGATGGAGACAGATAGCATATATCCCTCAAGGTAGCATGAATTCGCTAAACCCAGTTATAAAGGTCAAGGATCAGATGATCGACGTGATGATAGATCATGGCATACTCGATAAGGAAGAAGCGGAGAAAAGAGCCCTGGAATTACTTGAAGCCGTGGGATTACCGAGCGAGACTGCAGACATGTACCCTCACCAACTTAGCGGTGGGATGAGACAGAGGGTCATAATAGCCATGGCTATGTCCCTAAATCCGGAGCTGGTAGTAGCTGACGAACCTACGACCGCACTCGATATAGTCATGCAGAAAACTGTCCTGCTAACAATAGCTAAGTTAAGGGATGATTATGGCTCAAGTGTGATCCTGGTGTCTCACGATATGGCTGCACATGCTGAAATAGCAGACAGGATCGCCATAATGTACGCCGGGAAGATAATAGAGGTAGGTGATGTTCATGACATCTTCAAGGAGCCCGCGCATCCATACACTAGAATGCTGATAGACTCCATACCGAGGCTGGAGAAGAAGATATTAAGAGGGATTCCAGGGCTGGCTCCAAGCCCATTAAGATGGCCTAGTGGTTGTAGATTCCATTCTAGATGCCCTCTTGCAAAGAAGAGATGTAGATATGAGGAACCCTCCTTAAAGAGCTTAGGAGCGGGACATCTGGTAGCATGTCATCTTTGGGGCTGAAAGTATGGCTCGGGCATTACTAGAAGTAGATAACGTTTCGAAGATATATTCCGTAGGTTTCATAAGAAAGAGATACATAGAGGCCGTGCGTAGCATCTCATTCATCATACCGGACAAAGGCGCATTTATAGGATTAGTAGGCGAGAGCGGAAGCGGCAAGACCACCATAGCTAGGATGATACTAGGATTAATAAATCCTTCAAGCGGGGAGATAAGATACAAAGGTCGGAATATCTTCAGGCTATCAAAGGAGGAATGGATCGAGTATAGAAAGAATGTACAGCCTGTATTCCAGGATCCCTATAACGCTTATAATCCCTTTTATAGAATTGATCGAGTGCTCAGAATACCAATAAGAACTTTTCGCCTCGCCTCCTCCAAGGAGGATGCGGAAAAGCTCATCGAAGAAGCCATGATGGCAGTAGGTTTAAGGCCAGAGGACATCCTTGGTAGATACCCTCATCAATTAAGCGGGGGTGAACGTCAAAGGATAATGCTAGCCAGATTACATATAATCAAGCCCAGGCTCATAGTTGCTGACGAACCCCTATCAATGGTCGATGTATCCCTCAAGGCAAGATTCCTAAATGAGCTTTTAAAATTCAAAAAAGCCTATGGCACCTCATGCCTTTACATAACCCATGACCTGTCCGAGGCCTACTATATAAGTGATACCCTCATGGTACTCTGCCGTGGTAGGATAGTGGAGAGAGGACCTACGGATTCCATTATCAATAATCCTGCGCACCCTTATACGAGGATGCTACTAAATTCAATCCCGATACCTGACCCTGAAAGGAGATGGAGGGAAAGAATAATCCCTAAGGTAATAACCGGACCTAGCAGGCATGCCCGTGGCTGCGTTTTCTATGATAACTGTCGTTTCAGAAAAGAAAGATGTCTAAAAGAAGAACCTTATCTAGTTGAAATAGAGCATAATCATGAGGTAGCATGTTATCTATACACCTAGTGAGGAGGATCTTCTAATCAGCTCACTTCTATAGGCCTTATTCCTCCAGAAATCGAATATTTAGTGAACTTAATGCTAGAAAAGTCGTCTATAATGAATGCTTAAACTTAAATAATCATTATCAATACTATTGATTGGGGCCTCTTATGGTCTTCAAAGTTAAGTATCTACTAACTTTCTACGAGGCTACTAAGCCTCCATTTAGACGGCGATTCGGTCAGCCTTTGACCCCTGTATATCTGTGGGGATTCGCTACAAGCAGAGAGGATGTAGAGGAAGAGCGCAAGATCGTCGAAAGAGAGCTTACTAAGCTTAGAGAGGTAAGTGAGTTCGACCTTGAGTTCTCAGGTGGCTATATCATCAGCACCGAGGATGAGGTCTTCGAGATAGCCGATGAGCTCCAGGATTCTGATGCTATCATGGTCTTCGGGACATGCGACTTTGCAAATATTCTTGAAGCTGTATGCGCTTTGAATAAACCGACCATAATATTCATTAAGCTATACCTTGGAGAGCACCTCTACGCGCAGGCTGAGGTAGTCAATCCTAGATTCCTAAGGGGCGAGACGGATACTATATTCGTTAAGGACCGAGACATCTTCGTAGTATTTGATAATTATGGGAGAGTTCTGAGAATCCTCAGAGCACTCAACGCGCTAAAGCGAGCCAGGGAGACCGTATGTCTCTGCCTAGGTGTGCCCTATGGATGGCAGATGAGATACCGTGAAGTACGTGCTGCGCAGAAAAAGCTGGGGTTCAAAGTGAGGTATGCTAGCTACTCTCGATTCAAGAAGATCTTGGAAGAGATCAGAGATGACAAAGAAGCATTTAGGGAAGCTAAGGAACTCGCGGACGCTATCATAAACAAAGCCTCTAAGATCGTAGAGCCAAGTAAAGAAGATTTGTTGAATGCGGCGATCGCGTATCTCGCGCTTAAAAGATTGCTTAGGGAGAAGAAAGCCAACGCAATAACGATCTCGGATTGCTTCATAACGTTCCCAGGTATCGCAGGCACCCCGCCTTGCCTGCCCCTAAGTCTACTGAACGATGAGGGGATAGTAGCTGGCTGTGAGGGGGATTTCAGTGCATTTGCTGCCCAGCTTCTCCTGTGCTACGTATCTAACAGGCCCGTGATGTTCCTAGATCCTATAGTTCATCCAGAGGTAAATAAGGTCATATTGGCTCACTGCACTTCGCCTCTTAGACTAGAAGGGTATGAAGGTGGTGAGAGACCTCTTATCTTACGGAACCAGGATGCCCTGCGCAGTGGCGTAGGCGTTCAAGCTTTACATAAGGAGGGGGAGGAGATCACTATGATTGATCCCGGGTTTGAGCTAGAGACAATGGTCATAATGAAAGGCCGCATCACCAGAAATACTGACTATCCCATATGCCGCAATCAGTTTGAAGTCGAAATTTCAGATGGCCGAAAGCTGTGGAATAACCTCGTAGGATTCCACTGGGTAGCTGCCTATGGAAGACTATGTGGAGGAGATGATTGAAGTCTGCAGGTTACTAGGCATAAGGTGCGTCGTAGTCTAAAACTTTCCTATCTTTTAAGCATATTAAAGAATCCATGAATATGTTAAATCCATTATAGTCTCCCTTTCTACTACCACCACTCTCTATCCTCCCTGATTAGCTCAATTATCTGCTGAGGAGACAGTTTCAAGAAAAAATCATTGACCCTATCAGCGACCTTATATAAAGGTGTAACTAACTGAGTAGAATGCTTTCTACTAAGGGCGCGTATCCAGATAATCATAGGGCCGGGCTCCCTGTTGGCTCATGCATAATATGGGATGGCTGTGAGCTTTGCTGGCTTCATCCTGAGCTGGACTTTCTCCACTGGAAGGTAGAGATACCCTTTCCATGGGCTTCTATCCAGCATGAAGGCTTCTCCTTTGATGAGCATGATACCTCCTAGCAGGTCGTGGGGGGTCATATTGTGCTTCAAGCTTTGCATCTAATGGTATCGCTAGATCCCACACATCGTGCCTTGGTTTGTCTACCTGTTCGAGGCAGTAGACAAGGGGTCTCACTTTATGGCTACCCCGCATGTATTGCAGATGGCATGTGGATGGGATGAGGCTTACCAGCATGGGCATGGAGAGCTCTATTACGTCGCCTAAATCCCAGCTTCTCCTTACCTCTAGAGTGTGGTACAAAAAAATGCATTCTAGATCGATTCTAGACATACTGGCCTCTGCGGTTAACTTTCCGTAATTCCTGATGAACTCCTCAATTTCCCTCCTCATATCCTCTACTAGTTTATCAATTTTAATATCAACTAATACTTCTACTTCTCTCTGCTTGATCACTTTATTGTGAGTTTAGCGGTCTATAAGTCACTCATCTCGCTCTTCTGCAGTAGATAGGTACTTAGCCATACCTTTTAAATAGGGTATTTATCGATGAGGTCATTAGAGGTATCCATGCTAGTAGTATGCCTAGTAGCTATCTCATGCCTACTACCAATCCTGATAAGACCCGAGCCAGACCTGAACCCACTAGCAGAGCAGGTAGCGTACCTGATAGGGAGTACTCATGGCTCTAGGGTAGTGGACATAGGAGTAGGGGCTGTGGTAGAGCTGAGGGGTGATGGTACTGTAGTAGTGTACTATGCTGGTAGGGAGGGTAGGGGAGTAGTAGAGGATCCTAGGATACCGATACCGTCTACAGATACTGGACCCGTAATCAGGATCATGGGTAACAGTACTCACGTATGGCTCTGTGCGGGGCTTGAGACTACTGAAGGGGGAGGAATAGAGGTCGCACCCAAGCCCATACACTACCTGACCTACCCCTCAATAGAGTACAGGGAAAAGGTACTCGACTATAGGAGGGATGTCGAGGGGGAGTGGACTATCTACGATGACTTCAGCTACTCTGGAGAGCCAGACCCATCGAAGTGGGGTAGTAGTGATAGTGTAGAAGTGGACAATGGGTGGTTGAGGGTCAAGTCCTATGGTGGAGTGAGTTCGAAAGCGGTACTAAGTGAGTGGGAGGTAAGGGTTAGGTGGTACTACGCCTCAAACACTTGGATATGGCTCTACTCTGAGTGGGATGATAGGGTGGAGATGGTAAGGGTCTTCGATGGGGGCTGGAAGCTCTCAATCAAGGTGATAGTGGACGATACTGTGGTGGATGAGTTAAAGGTTCCATGCCTCTCCTCGGATACCGTATACGATGTGGTCGTGAGGAGTGCGAAGAACGGTACTGCTATTCAGGCTATCCCAGTATTCGGTGGGAGTGGGGGATCGCTCGGGGTAGGTGTACACTTTCCAGTCCAGCACTTCTCCCTCTACCACTCCCGCAGGGGAAGATATCAGACCTTCATGGACTACGTGAAGACTGTAGCAAAGTACTTTCTATTCGAGGACATGCCATCTAACTCTAGGATAGAGCTGTACGCTGGTGGTAGTGAGGTAGCTGAATCCAGCGGATCTGGAGATATCAAGGTACACTACCCATCAGCAGTAGATGAGATAAGGCACTACTACAGGG
>Ga0180302_10000566_pt1 | contig 16514 bp, 19 predicted proteins | sample GuaBasSediGuay17_FD_121794 | JGI IMG/M metagenome (GOLD analysis project Ga0180302, IMG submission 121794) | Subseafloor sediment microbial communities from Guaymas Basin, Gulf of California, Mexico - Guay17, Core 4571-4, 12-15 cm | ecosystem: Environmental > Aquatic > Marine > Hydrothermal... | reverse complement strand
ATGATATACAGATTAATGAAATTGACCTTACAGATAAAAAATGTGAAATTTGTGGTAATATTTTTAGTAGATTGAACGAATATATAGAACCAATAATAAGGAAACTAAGTGAATATGACTTTAAAACATTTACGGTAGGTATTCGAATCTTACCTGAGATAGAAAGAAAAGAGGATGATTTAAGAATTAAATACAATATTAAGTATGGTGAAAGTATTAGAAGCGAGCTATCAAGAGAAATAGGGAAAAGGCTTCTTAGTAGAAGGAAGGATCTAATTTATGATCCTATAAATCCAGAAATTACCATAGTTGTTGACATCAATAATAGAAAAATCCAGGTTTATACGAGAAATCTAGTAATTAACGGAGAAGCCATAATATTACAGGGAAGTAATGTTAAGTTATTCTCAAAAATATGTGATAGATGCCGTGGAAGGGGTTGCGAGATATGTAAATATACGGGCAGAATAGGTGTAAATTCACTAGAGTATATGATAGGTAGCATATTACTTAATATAGTTGGAGCTGGTAAATGGAAATTTTCAGCCAAAAAAATAGAAAATCGAGTATTATTTAGATATGTATTTAAAAGTCCTAAAAGAAGAATTGATGACATAGAAATGATAATAAAAGCAATAAATAGTAGAGTAAAGGAAAAGGGAGTAGAGGTAATTAAGTTACATACTTCTTAAATTAACAAAAGTTTACAAAAATGATAACTAAATTAATATTCTTGAAGAATAAAATTAACTTAGGTGTTAGTAATGCCTTCATCTAAAGGTTATAGATATAAGTCGAGGAAATTAATGACTAAAAAAGAAAACCAAGGATTTAATGATAAACTACTCAAACTGAGGAGGTTAAAAGTTGGTGATAAAGTAGTCATTTATATAGATCCATCGTACCATAAGGGGATGCCTCATAGAAGATATCATGGTAAAATAGGCGTCGTAAAAGGATTTAGAGGGAGAGCTCTCGAAATTGAAGCGCCAAAAGGAGATAAAAAGGTATTACTTATAGTCATGCCTGAACATTTAAGACCATTAGGGTGAGATAAAAGTGGTTAGAAAAATATTAGATAAACACGCAATAAGTAACCCTGAAATGAAAGAAATATTATCTGTCGAAGAAAATTTAGAGGGACTTCAAAGAAGAACCTATGAATACGTAATTAAATTTTCAAAACTTTCAGCTGAAAAAGCAAAAAAGTTAAAGGAGGAATTATTAAAGATAGAGGATATAACTGAGGAGGAAGCTGTAATGATCATAAATATACTACCTAAAACAGCCGAGGAAATAAAGGATATTTTTCATCACAGAAAAACAATATTACCAGCTGAATTTCTTAATAAAATAATGGATTTAGTGAAGAAGTATAGAGAAGAAAAGTAGATTTAGAAAAATGTTTAATTCTAACGAAAAATATTTTGGGAGAGTAAAACATAAGATAGAATATTTTGGATATGTCCTAGACATATTTGAAGATGAAAGAATAGTGAAAATTTTTGAAGTCAAGGGAGGGAGAAGAGTAGAGAGAAGAATGTTGATCAGAGGGAAGATAGGACAAGTCGTCGGTGAACAACATTTTATGTTATTTGAAGTTATGCTTAAAGAAAACTCTCAGATCAAAGTATTTGATAGGGTTTACATAGGCCCTGGTCCTAAGGCAAATATTGAAATGATCATACAGAAGATAGATTATAATGCATTAACTGAAATTGCTAAGTCAAGACTAGAGGAGGTTATAAAGAAAATAATTAAGGATACTGAGAATAAGTGGGTAAACTTCTTTAATGTTGCAGGGCCTATAACGCCTAAATTACATGTTCTTGAACTCCTTCCGCATATAGGTAAGAAAAAGATGTGGATAATAATTAGAGAAAGAGAAATTAAACCATTTACGACATTTAAGGATATTGAGGAAAGAACGGGAATAGATCCTGTTAAAGCAATTTGCGGTAGAATTATTGAAGAAATTGTAGATAATCAGAAATATCATATTTTCGTATACAAGCCTAAACAACCTAAATAAAATATTATATTAAGATTGGAATCGAATTAGTGGGATAAAAAGTTGAAAGAGTATTTCTTAAGGGTGATATTCGTAGAACCTGTAGGTAGTATTAATCTTGGTTTCATAGCTAGACTTATTCGTAATTTCGACGTAGATGAATTTGTATTAGTTAATCCTAGGCTAAATACGAATGACTGGGAAAAAGCAAAAATATATGCCTCAAGAGCAAGGGATGTTATTGAGAACGTTAAAATATATGACCAATTTGATGATGCAATTAGAAATGCAGACTTGGTAGTTGCTACCTCAGCTATATATAGACCACGAGGACCAAATATACTGAGAAGACCCATTAACATGGAAGAGTTATTAGAGATAATTAGGAGAAGCGGAGTACACAAAATTTACATAGTATTAGGAAGAGAAAGTACTGGATTAACTAATGAGGAAATATCTAAGTGTGATCTATTACTGTCTTTAGAAACATCAGATAAATACCCGACACTTAATGTTTCAAATGCAGCAGCTATAATCCTATATGAATTATTTAAGGGATTAAAAAAAGGTAAGATCATAAAGAGAGAAAAAGCAAGTAGAGTATTAAAAAATAAACTTTTAAATTATTACCGTTCAATAATTGAGGAAACAATTAATGATCCTGCTTTTTGCAAGCGATCACTATTAGCATTTAAAAATATAGTAAATAGAGGCGTTCCGGACAGAGGAGAAACTACGATTTTAATTAGGACACTGAGAAAAATTTATTTCAGAATGAAATCTTGTTAAAATTGTATAGTTTCCCTCATCCTTCAAGATTTAATCATAGTTAGGATTTATCTGATACATTTTTAAAGTTGCAATTGCTATTAATACAAGAGGGAATTAAAATGAAGGCTAAAAATTATAGGAGTATAAGAGGACAGTTATATACAAGAATTGAGTATATTCACGGTGCTCCTCAATCTAAAATAACAAAATTCGATATGGGAGTTGTAAAGGATGATTATGATGTTGAGGTTAGGCTACTTTCAAAGGAAAAAGCGTTAATTAGAGATAGAGCACTTGAATCTCTTAGAATAAATGTAAACAGATTATTAGTTAAGAAAATTGGAAGTGATAATTTTCACTTTAGGATAAATGTTTATCCTCATCATGTACTAAGGGAAAATAAGATGATGACCGGAGCTGGTGCCGATAGATTACAAGAAGGAATGCGAAGAGCGTTTGGTAAACCGATAGGAAGAGCAGCCGCAGTCGATGAAGGACAAATTATAGCTTATGTACGTACCTACTCTCAATTTACACCTAGCGCTATAGAGGCATTAAAGGTTGGAGCATCTAAAATTCCTAAAGGAGGAAAAATTGAGGTCGTTAAATTATAACTTATAAGCTATGCAAATCAGCACTTCATATTTATTATTAAACTATAAAGAGAACTAAGTAGTATACATGCTTGAAAAATTACTTTAGAATTACATAATAACTATAATTTCTATCATCTATACCTTTATTTGTACTTTTATGGAGGAGAAATCATTGATACTTAATTCATTAGAGGAACTTATAAAAGTTATATTAGCCAATAAATATAGGGTGGTACTTTTACAAGCTCCGAATGGACTAAGAAATAAGCTTATTAAGATATATGACCTGCTTAAGGAGAGATTAAGCGATTCTACCATTGTGATAATAGATGGAGAAAGAAGATTTGGAGGCTGCGACTTACCAATATGTACATTAAGTTACCTTATGAATGTCGATGCCATAGTACACATCGGCCATCGGCCGTTTCCTAGTAGAGTATCACTTAGAATCCCGAGTTATTACTTAGTTTTAGAGGAGGAAGTTGATTTAAGCATAGAATTATTAAAGGAAATAAAAGAAATTATAGTAAGAAGACAAAGTATATGCTTCTTATATCCACCGCAATACAAGAAAGTAACTAAGAAGATTATAGCAATATTATCCAAATCCGATGATACGAGACAAATTAAATATATTGAAGAAATGGAAATTTTAGGTTGTGAGCGAGAAAAGATAAAAGAGGTTGGAAAGAAAGTCGAGGTTTTTATGGTTGTTTCTCCCGGGTTATTTTATGGATTAGGTCCGGCCGTTTGGACAGATAGAGAGACATATGTAATAGACTTATATAAGCAGCAGGTAGTTAATATGAGAAAATATGCTAAGAAATACTTATCCTTAATAGCTTATAATGTTAGCAAGATGAAGGATGCAGATAATATTGGAATAATCATAGTACTTAAATCGGGACAATTTAACTTTAGAACTGCTATGAACCTTAAGAAGAAAATTGAAAAGCTTGGAAAGAAAGTATACTTAATTACAATGGAAGAGTTGACTCCGGAAAAGCTAAGATACTTCATCGACATTGACCTATTTATACAAACTGGCTGTCCTAGAATTTCCATAGACAATTTAGATATATTTGATAAGCCTGTACTAAATGTTGAGCAGGCATTAATCGCTTTAGGAGAAATTGAATTTACTAAGGTGTATGGTAATGCCACATAAAAAAATACCCAATTTAGTATTACCAGGTCAAAAAATAGCCATTATAGAGGAATATATTGTAAAGAAAGGGGCATATGAGGATAAAAATGGCGTAATCAGGTCGTTATTATATGGAGAAGTTATAGTTGACGAGGAGAACAAAGAGTTAATAGTTAATCCTATAAGGAAAGTAAAGTTATTAAATATTGGAGATAAAGTGTTAGCCAGGTTATTTAATATTGTCGGCTTATATGGTTTCGTCAATATATTTGCAATTAAAGTGAAACAAGAGTTTAAGCCCTTAGATAGATTGTTTTCTGGAACACTACATCCCCCTAAAGTGCGTAGTAGCATAATACCGTACAAGCTTGGAGATTATGTATTTGCAAAAATTGTAAGTACAAAAAATAGAACATTCCATCTTTCCATTGATGAAGATGAATTTGGAGTAATCTTATCATTCTGTCCAATTTGTGGTCGAAAATTAGTTAGAAGTGAAGATAATAAACTTTTATGTACTAAGTGTAGAATACTTGAATATAGAAAATTATCACCGCATTATGATAAGGTGATATGATAAGGTGGAAGTTAGAATAGACCGTATTGATAAAAAGAGAATTAGATTTGTAATTAAGGGTGAGGATTATACGCTTGGTAACCTGATTCAAGAAGCATTACTCTTAAATGATAATGTTGAAACAGCTGGATACTATATTACTCATCCACTATCAAAGGAAATGCTATTTGAAGTTAGGTTTAAAAAAGCTGTTGAAGATCCAATTAAGATCATAAAAGACAGCGTCGAGAAACTACGGATGGATCTTATAGAAGTAAGAAAGAAATTAGATGAAGTTAAGAAAGAACTATAAGTATAGTAGGTATTTAGACCTATATTATCGCCCTAAGTGAAATTTTATGTATATAATCTCCACGTATAACCACATTTCACACACTTAAAGAATTGAGTAGTACCTTCGTCTCCTGACCTTGTTTGAACTTCCCAATAATATGCCTTGTTATATCCGCAATTTGGACATTGAACCTTAGTAGTAGGTAAGAGCTGCATATTCTTTTCTTTCTCTCCTAATACTACTACTCGACTTTCACCCTTAATACGCTCAGATATCGTGTTCTTATAATATTCCTCCTTATATCCACATCTAGGACATATGAAATAGGTGCTGTTCTCAACAACATCTAATTTCATGATATTGCCACATTTTGGGCAAAACTTGATAGCCAATTAACTCACACCACCAAAAATGTTAAAATTCTTAGTTACTTAAATAAAAAGTTTTTGTACGCAGCTTCATAGGAGAAGTAAAAGTTAAATTAAATTTTAGTAAAGGTAAAAAATTAATATGAGAAGAAAATTGTTTCTACTAGTGGTGAAACTATGTTTAGAGCTGTAGTAGCAGAAGACAAAATAAAGAGATTAATTAGGTTTTTTAATGCTATTGAAAAGATAGTCGATGAAGCATGCTTTTGGATCTCTCAAGATAGTTTTGTATTCAGAGATCTTGACACAGCCAGGATTAGTATGATAGACTTCGAATTATCAAGAGACTACTTTACTGAGTATGTTTTTGAAGGAGAGGAAAAAATTCCCATATGTGTTCCAATAGATAAATTAGCAGATTACATTAAAGCATGTAAAAATGCTAAGGAGATTGAATTTTCATTTGAAAAAGGTGGAAGAACATTCAATGTTAGTACTAATGAGCCATATCATAGGTTCTTCGCAGTTCCTATGATGATTGATCAGGATAAAAAAGAAACTGGGATCCCTAATATTCCGTTTAAAGCAACATTTAAAATTACTACGTCCTCGTTAAAAAGTATACTATCGGAACTTAAATTAATCGATGATAAGATAACGATAATTGCTAAGGAGGACGCAGTAACATTTTCAAGTAAAAATGAGGAGGGATTTGAGTCATCAGTGACACTTAAGTACCCCGAACATATAGAGTTGATGGCAATAGCTGTTGAGGAGCCAAGTACATCCAGTTATAATTTAAAATCAATATTGAACATTGTGAAGGAATTGAGTAATAATTCAGGTGTCACAACAATTCAACTTGGAACGAACTTACCATTAAAAATGGACTTTGAACTAATAGAGTTTGAAAAGTTTGTATACTATCTAGCACCTAGAGCGGAGTAACTGTGAGAAAATTAGAGGAAAACATTAATTCAAATTGGGTCGCTAAATATCCGTTTGATCCCGCGTCAAAGCAATATTTAAAGACAGTATCACTTGATATCAATGAGTATTTCAGCGAAGATCTAATACATGTAATCGATTATTCGTTTACCAGGGCATTATCTATACGCTATGGACCTAAATATGAGTGGGAAAACGATGATTTAGAAGCAATTTCATACTTTATTGCTAGCTTGATAATTAGAGGCACGGAGAACCGTTATATTTATTATATGTATGCTGATACAGAAAGTAAGAGGGCTTATAAATTGTTATTAAGGGAAGAAGAAGATAAAATAGCGAATCTCGCTAATCATTTAGGAATACCGCTTAATATTAGTTACGAATTAGGAAAATACGGCATTCCAATTACATATTACTTGAAAGTCGCTAGTAGGTTTTTAAGCCCACATTGGAAGATGTATTATAATCAGGTTCTCCGCGGGTATGTATACATTGAAAAAAGACAAATAGCAAGAATAATATCTGAATTAGCGAAAGATTACATTATAGATGATATTGAGAAGATTACTGTAATTCCGAGTAAAATTAAGCAATATTCTGAGAAATTACTTGCCGAATTAAGCGGGGTTCTTCGAAGAATTGAAAAATCAACGGACATAATGGATTATATAAGGACAAAGGAGAGTAAGTATTATCCTCCTTGCATTAAGTGGATGATTAGAAATATTGGTAGTGGATTACCTCATATGGCGAGATTTACTTTAGTAACATTCCTATTAAAAATGGGATACACTATAGATGAGATAGTAAGCTTGTTTAGCAGAACACCAGACTATAATCCTGAGAGAACTAGATATCAGGTTGAACATATAAGTGGATTAAGAGGAGGAAGAAAGGTCTATGCCGTGCCTTCCTGCCGAACTCTTAAGTCATATGGACTATGTTTCCCTGACCAAATATGCATAAGAATAAAACATCCATTACAATATATATCGAGGATTAAGAGAATTGAAAGAGCCAGATAAATTGATATTTAGGGAGTTTTTCAAGACCTATTATTTCTTAAATAGTAAAATTATAAGGAGAGAAATTAGAGAGATTGCTTTAAGGGAGTTTGCTTATATGGACTTTAATGATGTAATGCATAGACATATAGCGATTAAGGAGGAGGATTTTGAAAATTGGGTTGTTGAAAAAATACCTAGAGATTTTTATCATTCATCCGGTTATTACTTATTCCCAGACAAACCAATGGATAATAAGATGTGGATTAAAGGAGAAGTAATATTTGATATAGATATAGACCATATAACTGCATGTAATCCAACCAAGATATGGATTTGCACCAATTGTGATGAGGTTTACTTTAATAGCACTAAGGAATGTGAAATATGTCATGGAAGTATAAATGAAGTATTAATTCTTAACGAATATAGCTGCATAAAAGCTAAAGATGAATTGAAAAAGTTAGTTAATTTATTAAATTCTGATCTAGGAATAGATATGAGTAAGTTTGCAAGGATTTATTTCTCAGGTAGTAGAGGATTTCATGTACATGTCTTCGACCCTTCATTTATGGAGTTAGGGCAAAGAGAAAGAGTTGAAATTAAGGATTATATAACGTATGAGATGTTCGATATAACTTATATCCGGAGTATTACAGCTAAAGCAATCGTAGAATTGAAGAAGATAATGGAAAAGATGACTGAAAGCGAGGTAATAGACGATAAAATAAGGAGTAAGATCATTGATTTAATAAATAAGGGTAAAGTAAGCGAGTTAAAAGGAATATTTAGAAGACGAAAAAGATTGAGGGAATACGTTAATATCTTATTAAGACAAAAACTAGGTGTTTGTGTAGATAGTATAGTAACTGTTGACCTAAGTAGGTTAATAAGGGTTCCATATTCACTTCATGGTAAGACGGGATTGATAAAAAAGAGAATCGAAATTGATAAAATCGACGAATTTTACCCATTTTCTGATGCTGTATATAACACAGGAGAAAAGGCTAAAGTATTTGTTAAGTACTTACCAAATATCCTTTGGCTAGATAGGGAATATGAAGAGACATTTAAGAGTTATGTTGAGGTACCGATGAGTTTAGCTATTTATTTAGTTGGAAGAGGGTTAGCATATGGAATTAAGAGAATTTGAAGTATTTGCTCATGAAGCTATAAATAGAGTTAAATTAAGAGAAGAAATTAATGAGGAAGGGATCATCAAATATCTGAAAATTAATAAAGAACTGACAGATGCTGAAAAACGTGAGTTACATAAGCATTTATTAGAAGAGGAAAGGAAATTACTAGAAAATCTCAGGGAGAAGATACGTAACTATAACTTGAATATTAGGATTGTAACTGGTCGTGGAGTAAACACTCTAATACTAAAAGAGACTAGTTCTATGAAAAGCAAAAGAGTCTTTGTGGGATTAGTGGTGAAGGATATTCCTTACAAGTTCAGAGGAGCAGATGGTCGGCTATATGGTCCTTATAAAGCAGGGGATATCATCTTAATTAATATGGATGACTATAAATTACTAAGAGATACAGGATATATTAGAGAGGTGACATTAGAGTAATGATAGTACCTAAGGAGATCAGAACTTATTGTCCAAGGTGTAAAATGCACACTATTCATAAAGTTTCATTATATAAGAAGGGTAGGGAAAGCAGATTAAGATGGGGAGTTAAGAAGCATGAATGGGAGAAAAAGGGGTATGGAGGACAAAAATGGCCTCAGCAAAGGAGAAAAGCAAAAACTACTAAAAAAGCAGTATTGAAGTTAAAATGTACGCAGTGTGGCCATATTCTACATAAGGAGGGCATTAGAATAAGAAAAATTGAAATCTCAAAGTAATAGTTTTAGGTGAGAAGTTTATGAGTAAGGATAAGATTTGGGAAAAAATAATTCCTAGACCGAAAAGTAAATTTTATGAGGTAGAATGTCCTAAATGCTCTAATACTCAAATTGTATTTTCACATGCATCCCGAGAAGTAAGGTGTCATATTTGTGGTGAGGTTTTAGCGATTCCTCGTGGGGGAAAAGCGATAATTAAAGGAGAAATTAAAAATGTCTACGGTTAAACAACTACCTAAAAGAGGGGAATTGGTAGTAGCCACCGTTAAAGAGATTACAGATTATGGAGCATATGTATTTCTCGATGACTATGAAATCAAAGGCTTTTTACCAATTTCTGAGGTGTCTTCTAAGTGGACAAAGAGGATAGAGGACGTTATAAGACCAAATCAAAAAATAGTGGTAAAGGTGTTAAGGATAGATAAGTTAACTCAGTCAGTAGATGTCTCATTAAAAGATGTATCTCCAAGTGAGAGAGAAAGAGTATTGAGAGACTGGAAAAGAAATAGAAGAGGAAGGAAAATATTGGAGGAAATGTGTAAAGAGTTAGGGTTTAGTCTTGACTATATTATGTCAAAACTCGGAGATATACTTTCAAATTATATAACAATATACGATCTAATTCTTGATATAGTTACAAATCCGGAAATTCTTAATAAACTCTCCTTTTCTTCAAATGAAAGCCAAAAAATCTTAAACTTCTTAAAGAAAAGGGTCCATCCTAAAAAGTATATCCTTGAGTACCTAATCGAGTTAACATATATTGGAAGAGGAGGAGTTTACAAGATAAAAAATACTCTAGAAAAATTAGATATGATAATTCAGAAAAAAGCCAGAATTACTCCTGAGATCGTGCATGTTTCAGCGCCAAAATATAGTATTAAAATGTTATCGTATAGACCGGAGGAATTAAAGATAGTAAAAAAGGAGATTGCTAAGTTTATTGAGGAATGTAAAGATGTACACATTGAAGTAAAGGAGGTAAAGGAGAAGGTTGAGATTTAAAATAAAAAAGTGTCCTAGGTGTAAAAGTTATACTTTAAAGGAAAAATGTCCTAAGTGTGGATCACGTACATTAATTGCTCATCCAGCTAGATTTTCTCCTGATGACCGATATGCTTTACTTAAAGCCTTAGGTACTGGTAAAATTGACCTAATAAGTAGTAGAAAACTTTCAGATAATGTTAATTAGCAATTAGTTGTTTAGTCACTAAGGAAGCTTTAAACATTAACTTTGTATATTAATACCTCTCCGATACTCTTAAGGCTACTCCTAAATACCAAGGTTAATGGTTTAGAATAATCATTTTCGGGATATTTAGGTGAATAAATATACAAGTCTATTATCCTACCAGCCTGATCCGTCTGAGTTGTTATATATTCATATGGTATTAACTTACCGAGAAAAGTATTCCAAAAAGCATCTTTATACATCGGTTTATACTCTTCTGCCCTTTCTTTACTTGAGTATACAAATTGATCAGAAGGAATGCCTATAATTCTAGCCATCTGTAAAAATTTTGATTCCTCGCCAAAGCCATATAAAGTATAGTACGTATACCCTTGTCGAAGAGTTATTTTTCCAGTTCCTAAAAATATTAGCACGTAATCTGCATGTAATTTCTTTAATATTTCTAACGCCCTTGACTCATTGGAAAGAAACATTTCTGCTAGGATCGAGATTCTTGTTATATTTAATGTCCCATTATCTGCTACCGATTTCCTTCCTGCTATATAGCTAATCCAATAGCCATAGTCCCACCATGCAACTATAACACAATTTTTAGGCGTATTATCTTTAATCCAAGCAAGCGCTTCAAGCCAATCGTCAATATTATATGGAATAGGAATGGATGATGATGCTATTGTTGGTGGAACATTACTAGCGTAACTACCTATTTTATAATTAATCCCAGAGAATAATAAAATGATTATCAAGGAAAACGTCAATGCAAATGTTGATAAATGCCTTCCTCTTTTGAACTTCTTAACCTTTAGATCCTCCATCATTACAGCATAAACCCTATTTAGAACATTATCAATTCCTACAGACGATATAATGGCAATTATTAATGAGGAAAGTGCGAACAATCTAACGAATGTAGATGATGCATATAGCATAGAAAGGGTTAATATTATGAGTAAAAGGTTTATAGGGGAAAGGGAACTAACTAATCTATATAAACCATATATTAGAAAAGGTATTAGCACATTGTAATTATAAATGAAGGCTCCAACATTCACTATAGCCTGCTCTTGTACAGTTTTGATGAATGTACTAGCAGGATAGAAGGGATTTATAACAAATACATGCCTACCACTTAAACCAGTTGGTAAAACATTAAGGCTAATTAGGAAAATAAAGATTATGAGAACGACTATTAAACATGTGTTAACCAAATTTTTAGATGTTATTCTTATCTTGATAAACTTTTCATGCAATAAGCAGATGAATATGGATAAGTAAATAAGTAGTGCGATAAAACTCGATATATACCTAAAGCCATTTCTAGGTACTACGTCAACAATAAGCATCATTGTGACCATAGTAACTATATGTACCTTACTAATATCCCTTGTTAAATTACCAGTAATTAGTAATATTATAGGATATACGGCATATAATACAGCTAAATATGAAAATGCACCCCAACTACCGCTCATATATCCTGCAAATAACCCAGCTATTAAGGCATATATTATCCTTCTACTTCCCTCATCAGCAGCTTTAATAGCTTTAATATAAAAGTATAGACTTAATATCAATGTGGGTATCCCGACACACTCCGTATCATACCATCCAAAATTACTTCTTGATATGAAAGCAGGTAATAAACTAGCTATTAATGCTGATAAAAGACCAATAAATTCGTTACCAATTTCACGGCCAATGAGATATACTCCAATTACCGTTACTAGGCTTAAAAAAACGGGCAACCACATTGCAACTTCCTCTACGGAAATGTTAAGTCCTACGTACTTTAACAGAAGATATACAATGGCACCTGTATATGGTACTCCAGGAAAATACTTTACACCAAGATTGACACCCTCAGGCTGCCACGTTAAATCAATATGGTGATTAAAGAAAGAGAAAAAACCATAAATACCATTATTTTCAGTAGAAGATGTAATTACTTTAGTAGCATATAATTGTAAATATGGATCAAATTCCGAAATATAAAAACCAAATTTCGAAGGTATTACTCTTAAAATTAGTGCTATTATAAGTATTAGGGCGAGACAAGTTGCTCTAATTACTTTATCTAATGGAAAATGAAAATATACGTCTCTTAACAATGAAATTCTATCACTGATAAATCTTCCTTTCATACTACCACTTCTCACTTAACCACTGATGAAAAAATAGTTCAATTGCCCTAATAATCTTTTGTCATGTCAGACTAAAAACCTTATTTGAATTTTATAGTTAACAACTGTTATAACAATTAAGTCTACTAGCAGATTAATGATTTATTATTATTTTATGGTATTTAATATGGAAATATATATTATGTCTTTAGTTAAAAATATTGATTTTTAGAGGAGTAAACGAGGGATGGAGAGTTGGCAAAAGAACAGGGTTTGATGAGGATACTTCAAGTTGAAGAGGAAATACGTAGTATATGGGAGGAAAAGAAAATACCTAAGAAAGTTTTAGGTCGTAAAGGGAAAAAGAAATTTTTCTTCCTAGATGGTCCACCCTATGTAACTGAGCGAATTCACATAGGAACAGCATGGAATAAAGTGTTAAAAGATGCTATATTAAGATATAAGAGAATGTGTGGTTATAGCGTATGGTCTATACCTGGGTATGATACACATGGATTGCCAATTGAGGTAGCCGTAGAAAGAAAGTTAGGGATTAAAAGCAAGAAGGAAATTATTGATAAAATAGGAATAGATAAATTTAATCAAAAATGTCTAGAAATGGCTAAGCGAAATATGAAGGTAATAACCGAACAATTTAAGTCCTTAGGCGTATGGATGGATTGGGATCATCCATATATCACATTCGAAAAGGAATACATATCAAGTATATGGTGGATAATTAAGAAGATCTATGAAAGGGGATTATTAAGTGAAGACTTAAGAGTTTTTCATTGGTGTCCTAGATGTGAAACTGTTCTCTCCGAACATGAAGTTTCTATGGGGTACAAGGATGTACAAACACCGTCCATATATGTCAAATTTCCACTTAAGGATAACCCAGATACTTCACTACTTGTTTGGACAACAACACCCTGGACTCTCCCATCTAATGTAGCCATAGCAGCACATCCAGATTATTTATATGCTTTAATAGAAACTAAGAGTGGTGAAAAATTAATTTTAATGGAAACTAGGATCGATAAAGTTATAAGAGAACCTTATAAAATACTGTCCGTTTTCCGCGGTAGTGAACTAAGAGGGAAGAAATACATAAGTCCACTACAGAAATTTGTTGATGCACAACGAGAGGTTAAAGCGCACGTTGTAATACTTTCAAGCGAGTATGTCTCTCCTGAGGAGGGAACTGGTTTAGTTCATATAGCGCCAGAACATGGAAAAGAGGACTTCGAATTAGGTAAGCAATATAATTTGCCGATAATTACATTAGTCGATGAGCGAGGTAGGTTTGGGGATAAGGCCGGAAAATACAAGGGGCTTTACATTTACGACGCAGATTCGGTAATTATAGAGGACTTGGAGAAGGAAGGATTCTTATACTTTCATGAAACAAAGGTACATAGGTATCCATTTTGTTGGCGTTGTCATACACCACTATTTATGAAAACTACTAAACAGTGGATAATTAAGTTAAGCGAGATTAAGAATGAGATAATTAGCGCAAACAAACATATAAATTGGATACCTAAATGGGCAGGAGAGCAAAGATTTGGTCTTTGGCTTGAAAACATTCGGGATTGGGTTATAACTAGGCAGCGATATTGGGGAACACCAACACCAATATGGAAATGTGAAAAATGTGGCAATGTGGTAGTAATAGGTAGCATTGAAGAGCTTAAGAAAAAAGGATTTAAAGTGAAAGATGTGCACAGACCATATATCGATAATGTAACTTGGAAATGTGAAAAATGTGGAGGGTTAATGCGAAGAGTATCGGATGTGCTAGATGTATGGATCGACTCAGGCGCTGCACCATGGGCCTCACTCGGATATCCTAAAAAAACAAAAATTTTCCGTAAACTATGGCCAGTTGACTTTATTACCGAAGGACATGACCAGACGAGGGGGTGGTTTTATGCAATGCTATGTTTAGGAGTTGCCGCATTTAGTGAAAGCCCTTATAAGACAGTATTAGTACATGGTTTTACACTTGATGAGCAAGGTAGAGCCATGCATAAATCATTAGGTAACATTATTTATCCAGAAGAATTAACTGAAAAGTATGGGGTTGATACCTTTAGAATTTCAGCGCTTCTACACACAATTTGGGAGGACATGGTCACTTCAACTAAGAGGATGGAGGATATCGCTCGAACGATAAACATAATACTAAATGTGTATGATTTCTATGATATGTACGCTTCAATTGACAATTATAGCTGGCCGGGTAAATTACCTCTAAAAGAACTAAGAGAGGAGGATTTATGGATCATATCAAGGTTAGAAAGAATAATAGCGCAAGTTACTGAGGAGCTAGAAAGGTATCATATTCATATAGCATTAAGAAAAATACTAGATTTTGCTGTTGAGGAATTAAGTAGAAAATATGTTAGAATGGTTAGAAGAAGAGTATGGATCGAGGAGGAGGATAAGGAGAAGATAAGTGTATACCACACATTACATTACGTATTGAAGAGGTTAGCGCTTATATTAGCTCCCTTTGCACCACACATTTCAGACTATACGTATCACAAGATAATATCTAAGTTTGATAAAGAGAAAGTTGAAAGTATACATCTGATGAAGTGGCCTAAGCCAAATAGAAAGTTAGTAGCGGATGACCTAGAAGATAGAATGGATAGTTTATGGCAAATAATAACGGCATTACATTCAATAAGGCAAAAGCATGGTATTAAAATTAGACAACCTTTAAAGGAGGTCATCATGCCGCGATCGCTTTACCTTAAGTTTTCTGGAAGACTACTAAAAATATTACGTGATCAGGCCAATGTACTAGAGATAAAGACGATACCAAATAGCAAAATAATTGAGTATATTGAATATCAAGTAAATCCACTAACGGAAAAACTAGGCCCAAAATACAAGGATAAAACCAATTTAGTTATACAAGAAGTAAGTAAGCTATCTCAGAAGGATATCAGAAAACTAATAAAGAAAGGAGAGATAGTAATTAAGGCAAACGGAGAGAAACTTAAGATAACATTAGATGATGTAACAATAGTTGAGAGAGCTATAAAACCTTTTGAGATGTGCAGTATAGCTGATAAAAAAATATTCTTAAACCTAAGAATAGACACTAACCTATACTACGAGGGATTGTCTCGAGATTTAGTTAGGAGAATACAATTAATGAGAAAGGAAATGGGACTAGACATTCTGGACAAAATAGTCACATATATATTTAGTGAGGAAAAAGACATAGAAAATAGCGTCAATTATATGATAGATTATATCAAAAGAGAGACTAGATCTGAGAAAGTATTGCTGGAGATACCGCCTGACCAGGCATATACCAAAGAATGGAGATTAAATGGGAAGAGAGTAGTAATTGGAGTTCTTAGGAAGAGAGAGTAACGTTCTTTAAAATAAGAGTGGGGGCTCATCACTCAAGATCTTTATCATCAATAGCTTCAACATTGGCCAGATATATCATCGCCCCCATATAGGATTAGTATTAAACTCCTCTCATAAAAGTTAATGATGAATTTTTACCCTTAAGATTAATACGATGTTACTTACACTGAGAATAATCTATAATTATTTGCAAATATGAAAAATGATTATGAGAAAAATGAAAATTGAAGTATATTGTACATTAGAGGCAGT
>Ga0180302_10000565_pt1 | contig 16516 bp, 14 predicted proteins | sample GuaBasSediGuay17_FD_121794 | JGI IMG/M metagenome (GOLD analysis project Ga0180302, IMG submission 121794) | Subseafloor sediment microbial communities from Guaymas Basin, Gulf of California, Mexico - Guay17, Core 4571-4, 12-15 cm | ecosystem: Environmental > Aquatic > Marine > Hydrothermal... | reverse complement strand
TCCAACTACTAAACATTTTTCTGGAACATTAAATTTCTCTGATAATGCTTCCTTTAGTAACCTATTAGTATCATCTGGGTAGAATTTCACGTAATACATTATTCTAGGTATTAATTCTTCTAACACCTTAGGATAACCTAAAGGATTAATATTTGAACTAAAATCTTCTATATGCCTATGCTTATACCTCCAAATATCACCTCCATGTTTAGGTCTTGACAAATTTATAATTTGATTTTTAATCCAATGCTTAAGATTCACGTTATCACCTCAACGGTCTTTTTGGTATAATAAAGATTTCTCTTGAAAATTTTACTACGTCAGCTTCAACACCATAAACTTCCTTTATAGATTCGGGTGTTAATACTCGATGAGGCTCTCCCACAGAGAATACCTTTCCATCTTTGAGTAATACTAATTTATCACAGACTCTAGCAGCTATGTTTAAGTCATGGAAGGTGGCTAATACCGTAACTCCCGATCTTGAGATCTCCCTTAATATTTCAGCTACTTCAAGCTGATACCTGAGATCTAAATTAGCTGTTGGCTCGTCAGCAAGAAGTACCTTTGGCTCCTGAACGAGAGCCTTTGCAATTAAAACCCTTCTTTTTTGCCCACTACTTAATGTTGAAAATTCTCTACTTAAAATATTTTCTAAATCTAGTTTAGCGATAATCTCGCTAGCTTTTAGTATGTCCTCTTTACTCTCCCACCATGAAATACTATTTGCATAGGGATAACGACCCATTAGTATAATATCAGAAACAGACAAATTAAATTCCGACGGTATTTCCGTGGGAGCTGTAGCTATAATTCTTACAATCTCCTTTTGTTTATAATCTTCTATATTTCTGTTATCGATGTAAATAGCGCCATATGTAGGCTTAATAGCCTTATATAAACATCTTAGTAATGTTGTTTTACCCGCCCCATTAGGTCCGATTATACCAGTAAATTCACCATCATTTATTTCTAGTTTAACTCCATCAAGAGCTCTTACAGAGCCATATAAGACTACAACATCCTTAATTTTAATTTTAACTTTACTAGATTGCATACCTCCCCCTTGTCTTAATAAGTAAGTAAATAAAGAATGGAACACCGATAATAGAGATTATTGCTCCTAAAGGTAATTCAATCGGCATTTTAATAGTTCTTGCAGCGAGATCTGCTGCTAGTAGCATGTTTGCTCCTACTATTATTGATGCGGGAAGAAGCAGTCTATGATCTCCGCCTACTATCATCCTACATATGTGGGGAGATACTAATCCTATAAATCCTATTACTCCTGAGAATGATACCGATATACTTGTTATAAGAGCAACTATAATAAACATTTCATACTTAAGCCTATTGACATTTACACCTAACTGCATTGCATGCTCCTCTCCTAAAAGAGCAGCATTTAATTCTCTGACTCTTAAGGATACATAAATTACTGCTATAGTGACGATAGGACTTAAAATATTTACCTCTTGCCATTTCGACATAGATAAACTACCTATAATCCATAAAATGATATGATGACCTTTTTCCTCACTAAAATATATGAGTAAAGTAAGTACTGAGGATAACCCTGTACCGACAGCAATTCCAGCCAATACTACACTTAATGGAGACCCTCCTGCTAATTTAGATAAAGTTATTGTAGCTCCAAATGCGAGTAGTCCTCCTAAAAATGCAGCTATAGGTATGTAAAGGAGAGAAGGACCTATTAAGAACATTGCTGCCGCTCCAAGAGCCGCTCCTGATGAAACGCCGAGAATATATGGATCAACAAGTGGATTCCTTAGCAATGCTTGCATTACCATACCAGCAACCGATAAAGCTGCACCTATGATGATAGCATTTAATAATCTAGGAAACCTGATGTTAACTACAATATTCCTAATGTTACTCTTATAATTGCTATCTAATATGGCTTGTACCGTTTCCTGGAAGCCTATATAAGCTGGACCGATACATAAGGATATAATTCCTAAAAAGGTAAGGGTTATAAGTCCTGATGCTATCAATATTACAAGTCTATTCTTTTTCCGTTTAAGGATTGTTAAAAGAGCATCCATATCCTTAACCTGACTGTTAACATACCCATTCGTTAAGAGTAAGCGCTATTAGTCCTACTTCCCTAATAATGTGTTCAACCTCTACTCCGAAGATTTCGGGATGTAAAATCATGCTTAGAATCCTCACTGCTCGAGCTATGCGTGGACCTGGCCTCACAAGGGCATCCTCGGCCTCATCAATAAAGAAGTAGACCCTATTATTCATTACTGCCGAGATATTTTCCCATCCTGGTACTGACTCCTCTAAATATTTTACTATTTCATCGGGAGATTTTCCAGGAGCCGCATGTCCTGTTATGATGATGATATCGGGATTAATGGCTATTAAAGATTCAGGACCTACTGATGTCCAACCTTCCCCCGTATATGCATTTACCCCTCCAGCTAACTCTATTAAATCACTCATGTATGTTCTTACGCCGGCAACCCATAATGGCTCTAACCATACGATTATCAAGACCTTCGGTTTAGTGGCATTTTGAACCTTAACCCACGTATCTTTAATACTCTCCTTCATCTCATTTATAAGCTCTAAAGAAGTCTCGTAAACTCCGGTTGCCTTACCTATTATAAGTATGGCTTTATATATGTCATCAACAGACTCAGAACCGACAATTAAAACAGTTAAGCCTAAAGATTCAAGTTGATAAATTACTCTTTCATGTATTTCACATCCGATTACCAAGTCTGGTTTTAAAGCAACGATTTTCTCCACACTAGGATTCGAGAATCCTCCGATAACTTTAATCTCTCCTTTCTCAACTCTATCTAATACTTCGGGGGGATAATTGCAAAATGAGGTCACTCCAACTACGCGGTCTCCAAGGCCTAAAGCAAATAACATCTCAGTTATTGAAGGCGCCATACTAACAATACGTTTAGGCTCACTATTAATTACTACCGTCCTACCTAATGCATCAACGACTGTAACGGGGAACTTAGGAGGTTTTTCAAGAGCTTCTAATCTGCCTGAGATTCTTCCTATCTCACTAGTAACGCTTCCTAAAGTACTTGTAACATTTTCTAAAGTACTTGATAGATTTTTAATGTTAGCTGATAGATCACTAATAATACTACTATATGAGATTACAAGGTATATCGCAGACGATGATAATATAAGTGAAATCACAAATAATATCAATAATATTTTTTCTATCTTCATCTCATTATAGGATAGGATATCCTATCCTATAAATTTTTTAGTTTATATTATAAAATGAATAGTGCAGAAATATTTTAAGTCGCTATTCTAAGTAATAATATTTACCGGAGTGATCAGTGAAGTTTATTCTGGGCATTACATCTAGGGGTTACATAAAGCATTCCTCTTTAATCTTAATCTCCTTAATTTTAAGAATATTGTAGTGAGTTATATATGCGGTAAACTTTACACTTTAAATCTTATTTTTAATCAATTAAGGCTTAAATGGTTTTTAAGAATTACTAAACATTTGGTTCTTGTAAGAGCTGGTCGGGTGAGGCATCAATGAACATCTACCATTTAAGCTATACTCCCTACTTCCTAGGAGAGAGAATGGTAACCATATCATTTAGTGGATGTAACTTTAAGTGTATAGGGTGTCTTAGGAAGAAGAGAGAAGGGGATATTTATGCAGAGAGAGTAGAGTATATAGAATGGAACCTTAAAAATATAATTAAAAAGATTAGAGAGATTAGACCTCATAGAATATACCTAGGCGGATATGAGCCTACATTAGATCCTGATCTAGTAGATATAGTGGGTAAGCTCTCTAAGCTAGACGCGCATATAGTCTTACTTACTAATGGATCGCTTTTAAACAGGGACTATGTGTATGAGTTACTAGAGGCTGGTTTAAGAGAAATTATAGTAAGTGTTAAGGCATTTGACCCTGAAAAACATCTGTATTATACTGGAAAATCGAATAAACCAGTTCTAGATGCTATTAGAGAGCTATGCAAAATAGAAGATCCCTATTTTAGATTTCAGGTGGAAACATTACTGATTCCTGGAATTAATGATCCCGAAGATATCGAAAAACTAGCAATATTTATATCGAAGATCAATAGATCTATAAAACTATTTATAGATCCTTGGATACCTGTAGTTAATGTTTTTAGGGAACCATCGAGAGAAGAACTTATAGAAGCTGTCACGAGGGCTATGAGACATTTATACGTAGTATCATACCATCCTCTATACTCTGAGATCCTCGAGATGAGGAGGAGTAAGAGAAAAGCTGTATTTATAGATGTACTTCCTAGGAGATGATATTATTAAGACGTAAAAAACTCTCTATAAGTCTTAATATGTCCTATAAAGTTAGTTCTTTTTATTCTATCTAGCTATGGCTTCGATTATAAAGATGTATTATAATATAATATCTAGAAAACCCTTAATAGAGAACTTTTAGTGAAAGAGATTGTAAAATTAGTACTAAAGGCTAGTAATTATAAATGAGACATCCTATATTGAGAAATAATGATAGGGAAGATTTCACTTTAAGTCCTACTTATTAATGAGATCCGCCGGATTTTTTCAAGGAAACATGTTAGTAATGTCTAGATTAAGATAATTGGATGCGCACTTAATGGTTGTATATCAAAGAGAACAAAGAGTTAGGATTATCCCTCATTAGTAGTAGGCATTCAAAGCTTTCACTGAAGAATAGATGGTATGCTAATAAAATTAATGAAGGGATTTTAAAGGCTATTAAACTATTGAATAACTATAACCTAAATTTCTTTAGTGTTATCATGGAGGAAAGGAGAGATTGATTAATTAACTACTTTTAGTAAATTAAAAAAGATGATATTATTTTATTTTACAGCCATATTTAACTTATCAAAGAATATGTCTAAATTTTTAATTGGTAGTCTGGCTCCGGAGGCTTTTTTATGCCCTCCACCTACACCATTCACTTCAGGACAGATTCTACGTAGAATGCTGTTTAAATCTATGTCAAATCTATTAGTTCTTAAACTCATAATTGCTAAGTTACCTCTTTTCTCTATAGCTATTCCAATTGCTTTATCAGCAATGGCTCTAGCATAAGTAGCGGCACGTGTAATACTTCCAGGTGGATTCATGACGTAGGCTATTTCACCTTTAACTTTAACATTACTTTTTATCCACTTTCTAAGTTCTTCCTCATTTACAGCCTCAATTAATGCTCGTACTAATAGCTCACTTAAGCTACTAGGCAATTTACCATCGGCTAAATGTTTAACAATATGCCTTTTAAAATCATACATTTTCCTAGAACCTTCTAAACCTTGCGACAAAACGCCTGCCTCAAAATAAATCATTCTTCTATCCCAATTCTCCAACTCCCTTTTAACCCAATCTGTATAGTCCATATAATCACAAATAGCCCCATATAATGCTACCCTACTCATATCCCTATCAAGAGAGCTAGAGAAGTATTTAAATGTCAATTCAGAGGTTGAAACATCTAATTTATGAATTACCTTAATTGGCATTTGATTTACCTTAATTGATAATGGCTCTGGATGATGATCAATATATGTGATTTTAGATCCCCGTGACCTTAAGTCATCAAATAAATCAATTAAATCATTTAAATGTTTCTCTGATAATGCGATATCCATTATTAATATATCATCTCCGCCAACTGTAATATCCTTAATATCTTGGTATAGACCAGCTGGATGAGAAAAGTAAATTAGTATTTTATCATATTTTCCTGATAACGCAGAGTATGCTAAAGAAGCGGAGCAAATACCGTCTGCATCACCATGTGAAATTAATACTAACCGTTCCATTCCAAAAATCAATATATTTAACCTCTTAGTAAATAATCAACATTCATGGTAATTATGGGGTAAGAGGTCTTGATTGATAAAATTATTTTAAATCCTATAGGTATTGTCCGGCATAATTATACTGATATAGAGGTAGCCTCTTCACTTAGTGGTGTTGAAGGTATAATAGAGATATTCCCCGAATATGAATTAGGGTTAAAAGCTATTGATGGCTTTAGTCATATAATCTTAATTGCATATTTACATAAAGTAAGCGATGAAGATAGGAAGATACTTGTTATAAGGCATAAAAGACTTTTAAGATTCGGATTTAAATTGGAGGAGCTGCCTGAATCAGGAGTATTCGCGTCTGACTCGCCGGTTAGACCTAACCCAATAGCATTATCAATTGTAAAAGTTAATAGGAGAGATGGTAGATTTCTTTACGTCTCTAACTTAGACTTATTTAATGGCACCCCTATACTTGATATTAAACCATATACGCCTGATAGGGCATTAAAAGAATTTACTCTTCCTAAATGGTATTTAGATTTATCAAATAAAGTGAAGAAGAGAATTGGAATAGAATTCGTATAGTTAATAGATATATTTCTTAAACCACTTGATTCCTAAATCAATTATATGCATTAAGTGCTTTCTATTAGAAAATATGTGATCAGCACCTTTAACTATGACCAACTCTTTAGGAGGTTGAGCTGCGTTATATAAATCAATTGAGTGAGTAGGAGGTATTATACCATCATTTTCCCCATGTACAAAGAGGGTCGGTGGATTATTCTTGATATAATTAATAAGATCATATTTCTTTACATCATTAAAGAAATTCTTATGTAGCTTTCTACCACTTGGTAATGTTATGTAATCTGAATTTATTTGAATCTCCGGTATACGACGTGGAGTAGCTAATAGGACCATGGCCCTAAATGCATGCTTAGAAATTACCGCTACCATACTGCCAAAGCTAGAAGCAAAAACTCCTAATCTCTTTATATCTATTTCCACATTTAATCTCCTTATTAAATAGTTTAGTGCTGCTTTAAGATCCCTAATCCTACTAGTCAATGTAGTTTTTTCAAATTCCCCCTCACTTTTATCCTCGCCAACTCCACATCCACGAAAATTAAATCTAAGGCACGCAAAGCCAGCTTTATAAAGCTCTTCCGCCACAATTGGCCATTTACCACCATCTTTATGACTATCTAAACCATGTAATGTAATTATGCAAGGTGCGCCAGAATATGGAATGTGTAAATTACCAACTAAGGTATAATTTTCAGACTTAAACGTAACTCTTCGAATCATATGTATTAAAATGTTAAGGAAAAAATTCAAAAAGGGTATTGAGGGGTTTAAATAAATTCTTCCTTACTTAAACGCCTTAATTATTTCACCGTATAACTTAATTGACTTCTCTACATCTGGCCCAATTGGTGATCCAGCTACGACTTGTGTAACTCCGGCTTTCCTTAACTCTTCAACTCTTTCTATAACTTGCTTTGGAGTTCCTGCTATACAGAACTCATTAAGCATTTTATCATCTACCAGCGAAAGTGCTTTTCCAAAGTCTCCTTTACCAATAGCCTCACTAATCTCACTAGCCTTAGCCTTATCAATCTCATGTCTCTCAAGAACTATTTCAGGACTACCAGCAACGATAAATGCTACAACGATTTTAGCCGCATCCTTAGCCTTAGCTTCATCCTCATCAATAGACATTGAAGTATATGCTACAGTATCGAAAAACTCTGGTTTAGCTTCTCTCTGATCTAATCCCTCTTTAACATGTTTTAGTGCATATTCAAAGTCGATTGGATGTGATGCATTAATTAATACGCCGTCGGCAACCCTACCAGCTAAAGCTAGCATCTTAGGAGCTTGTGCACCAACATAAATTGGAATTCTAGTTTTAGGCTTAAAGTTTAACTTTGCACTAGCAACATTAAATACCTTCCCAGTATAGCTAACTCTTTCACCATCTAGTAACTTCCTTATAATCTCGATAGCTTCAGTCATTGTAGTTAGGGGCTTAGCCCACTTAATACCTATGGATTCAAGCGTTATTTTATCTCCAGCACCTAAACCTAAAACGGCTCTACCATTAGAAATCTCATTAATTGTAGCAATTGCAGCGGCAGTCCAGCAAGGATTAATTACGTATGGATTAGTAATTCCAGTACCAAGTTTAACCTTTGAAGTAGCGTAAGCCATAGCAGTTAACGTAACGTAGACATTTCTGTTATTATAGTGGTCAGTAACCCAGATATAATCTACGCCAGCCTCTTCAGCTAACTTAGCATGATTAACAAGCTTTTCTACCTTCTTAGCTGGTAGGAATTCGATACCGAAACTTAATCCAGCCAAAGAGAATCACCTCACTACTACATAGATTAGATTAAGGCTAGAAGATATATCCGTTAAAAATAAATTTTTAGAAATAATAAATATGGACTCTAACCAAGCTATCTAAATAGCCACATTTTCTTTTCCATATAAATATCAGCATACTTAGCGTCTTCGTCAACTTCATAATCTACATTTCTTATTATAGCGAATGGGGTGTTCTCACGTGCTTGTCCAATTACTAACTCAGCAGCCGATGATAACTCATCTACAATTGCCACTTGAGTAACTCTCATAATATATCCATTTCTATCAGGCTTACCAATATAATCTCTAAATGGACGTATTCCCGAGAAACCAATAGCTAAATTTATCATTCCCAATCTAAATGGTCTGCCGTAAGTATCACTTACAATGACCGCAACATTAACACCAAGCTTCTCCTTAATCTTCCTTCTAATTTCTCTAGCAGATTTATCTGGATCTAGTGGTAAAAGTACGACTTTACCCTCTCCACCTGTATTAGACTGATCTATACCAGAATTTGCACATACAATACCGTGCTTAGTTAACGTTATTATATGTCCAGCTTCAACCTTTAAAATTTCCTTAGCTTCCTTAATGATTAATTCAACAAGACGAGGATCTTTATCAGTTTTACTAGCAATTTCAATAGCGAGTTTAGAAGGCTTAACCTTAGATAACTCTACAACCCTTCCCTCAGCCTTAGAAATAACTTTGTGAGAAACTACAATAATATCCTTATCTAATATTTCAATATTATTCTTCTTAGCAGATGAGATTATGATTTCAGCTATATCATCTCCAGGAAGAACTTCCTTCTCATATGGAATACCTATTACTTGAATAACCTTCATAATTCAAATATCACCAGCTAAATTCCCATTAGCTAAAAATATCACTTCAAATATTAAGGTGAATAGCAATATTAAAGTGAAACCTTCAGTTTCTATATATATCTGTATAACTAGATGTATATCCCCGAAATTATTACTTTACGTATTTTATTTTTATGATACTATTTAATCATAGTGTAGGTGCTCTTGTATGGCTAGGCGATTAAGATTTAAAATTGAAGAATTAAAGAGTGACTTAGGACAGATTAAGGGATTAGAGGTTCACATTGGAAGGATTGTTGAAGAGTGGGAGGAGCCTGAAGGACCTACGCCAATGCCTTCAATTGCTGAATTAAGACACTGGGATCAAATACTACTGAGAAGATATCCACCAATGTATATGCCTTTCTGTGATCTATGTTGTCTATGTACCTTCGGTAAATGTGATTTATCAAGGGATAAGAGAGGCGCTTGTGGTTTAGATATAGCTTCTCAGCAATCAAGAATAGTACTACTTGCCTGTTGTATAGGGGCCGCAACTCATTTAGCACACGCAAGAGATTTAGTTGAATGGTTAATTGAGAATTATGGAAGAAATGCTCCGTTAGATTTAGGTAATCAAGTATTTCTCGAAGCTCCACATATAAGACTCGTAACCGGAATTAAGCCTAGGACGATAGGTGACTTAGAGGATGCATTAGATTACGTTGAGACCGAGGTAACGAGATTATTAGCATGTTGCCATACTGGTATGGAAGGAAATAATCTAGATTTTGAATCTAAGGTCTTCCATGCTGGGATGTTAGACCATGTTGCTATGGAAATTGCAGATATAGCTCAAACTGCAATATTAAGATTTCCGAAGGCGGATCCTGAGGCTCCATTAGTAGATATAGGCCTTGGAACAATCGATATTAGTAAACCTGTAATAATGGTTATCGGCCACATGGTTGAGCCAAGCGTTGGAATAATCGATTATCTAGAGGAACATGGTATGGAAAATGAGGTAGAGGTATGTGGGTTATGTTGTTCAGCTCATGAGTTAACAAGATATGGACCTAAGATAGGTAAGATAGTTGGGCCTATTTCATGGCAACTAAGGTTTATTAGAACAGGTGTTCCCGACGTAATCGTATTGGATGAGCAATGTATAAGAACAGACCTAGCATTAGAAGCTAAAAAAATAAATGCTGTTGTAATTGCCACAAGCGCTAAAAACATGCAAGGTTTCCCAGATATGACACATGAAGATCCAAATAAGGTAGTTGAACTATTAATATCTAGGAAGATACCCGGTGCATTTATACATGAATCTGAAGCTGAGAAGATTGGTGAAGTAGCTGTAAAAGCTGCGATAAAGCTAGCCCCACTAAGAGCAGAATATAAGAAGTTGCCAAGTAAGGAGGAGATTATTAACTGGGCTAAGAAGTGTAGGAGATGTGGAGAGTGTATAAGGGCTTGTCCAAACAACTTACCCATAAAAGATGCTCTTGATAAGGCGAGGAATGGCGATTTAAGAGCATTAGCAGACCTATATGAGAGATGTATTGCATGTACGAGATGTGAGAAAGCTTGTCCAGAGGATATACCGATATTAACATTGATTATGAAGGCTTCAGAGAGGATATTCAAGGAGGAGAAGTTTAAGATTAGAGTTGGTAGAGGGCCAATACAAGATACCGAAATAAGAACCGTAGGACAGCCCATCGTTCTAGGCGAAATCCCAGGTGTAATCGCCTTTGTGGGATGTGCTAATTATGCAAATGGAGGTAGAGAAGTAGCTGAGATGGCTGAGGAGTTCCTAAAGCGTAATTACATTGTAACTGTGTCTGGATGTGCAGCTATGAATATCGCCATGTATAAGAATGAAACTGGACAAACCCTCTATGAAATATATCCTGGAATATTTGATGCGGGTGGGTTGGTTAATGTTGGCTCATGTGTAGCGAATGCACATATCTCTGGAGCTGCAATAAAAATTGCAAGTATATTCGCTAAGAGAAACTTAAGAGCGAATTATGCAGAGATAGCTGATTATGTCCATACAAGAGTTGGTGCATGTGGAATTGCTTGGGGAGCAATGTCTCAAAAAGCAGCATCAATAGCATCCGGGTTCTGGAGATTAGGTATACCTGTAATTGTAGGTCCTCATGGATCAAAATATAGAAGAATGTTATTAGGTAGGAGGGAGAGGGAAGAAAACTGGTACGTATATGACGCTTTCACAGGAGAAAAGGTATATACAGGACCTGTTCCAGAACATCTATTCTATGCCGCCGAAACTAAGGAGGAGGCTATGGTCATGGCTGTAAAGTTATGTATGAGAGCTAGTGATACAACGAAGGGAAGAGCTATTAAATTAACGAATTACATAGATTTACATAAGAAGTTCTTTGGAACATTGCCGAATGATTTACACCTATTCATTAGGAGGGAAGCTGATATTCCAATCACCTTGAAGGAGGAGGTGTTAGAATTCTTGAAGAAGGTTGGTTGGAAGGAGAGACGTGAAGTTCCAAATCCAACTTTACTTAAGGAGTTGGTGAAGAAAGAATGATGAGGGGAGAATCTACTGGTCAAACTGCAGAAATACCTGGACCGATTAAAGCGATATTACTCAAAGAACCTAAAAGAGTAGCGGCTATGCTTAAAGGGATCGGTCGACTAGTCATTATCGTAGGCGATAGAATAATGGAATATGAAAATGAAAAGTTTAAACCTATAGATTTCATTGTTGATTTAGCTAAATCCGTAAATGCGCATATAAATGTAACAGGCCCATTAATAACGAAGTTCAGGGAGAAGGGTTATGAAAAAATTTATTTAATGCCAGCTATGGAAACAATTGATAGATTAAGAGATCCAGAATGGAAAGGCTTCGATGGTGAGGGAGGATATAGAATGGCTGTATTTATAGGCTTTTACTACTACTATGAATGGCTAATGCTAAATGGATTAAAGCATTTTGCATATAAATGGCTTAGAACATTATCCTTAGACCCACTTTACCAGCCTAATGCCACATTCTCACTTCCAAGTATGGATGTAGATAAGTGGAGAGATTTCATGCTTGAGGTTTTGAATCATATTAGGGGGTGATATGATATATGTCTTCCATGTTTGCAGATATCCCTGTTGATGTAGGAGTTGTATATGAAGGTGAGAGGATTAGAAAGAAGGATATGTATGTTGAGCTCGGCGGTCCTAAAGTTGATTATAAGTTTGAATTACTAAGGGTAAGAAGCCTCGAAGAGGTAGAGGACGGGAAAATTGAGATAATAGGACCCGATCTATCAGAGCTTGAAGAAGGAAAGTCATATCCATTTGGGATATTAATTGAAGTGGCTGGTAAGGAGTTAGAGGAGTTATTCGAGGGTGTTATGGAAAGGAGAATTCACGAATATTGTAACTATATACAGGGCTTCATGCACTTAAACCAGAGATATGACATATGGCTAAGGCTTAGTAAAAAGTCATATGAAAAGGGACTTAATACATTTAAACTCATCGGTAAAGTACTTGAAAGATTATTCAAAAGCGAGTTCCCAATGATAGAAAAATTACAAATAACATTCATAACAGATCCTGAAAAAGTTAAGGAATTATATAGTGAGGCTTTAAAGATATATGAGGCTAGGGATGCTAGGGCTAGGGGATTAAAGGATGAAGAGGTAGATGTATTCTACGGCTGTACATTATGCCAGTCATTCGCTCCAACTCACTGTTGTGTCATTACTCCACAGAGATATGCTAATTGTGGAGCTATAAGTTGGTTTGATGGTAGAGCCGCGGTAGCAATTGACCCCAAGGGGCCAATATTTGAAATTCCAAAAGGTGAATGTTTAGATCCTGTTAAAGGAGAGTATAGCGGAGTAAATGAGGCTGTTTCTAAGAAGACATTCGGAGCTGTTAAGAGAGTTTGGCTTTATACGGCATTTGGATATCCACATACATCATGTGGATGCTTCGAAGCTGCAGCCTTCTATATACCTGAAGTCGAGGGATTCGGGGTAGTCCATAGAGGATTTAAAGGAGTTACAGTAAACGGTTTAACATTTGGTCAAATAGCAGACTCAACAGCTGGTGGAAGGCAAGTAGACGGCTTCCATGGATTATCAATTGAATATATGAGATCGCCCAAGTTCTTACAAGCAGATGGTGGATGGACAAGAGTTGTATGGCTACCATCAGAGCTTAAAGAGAGAGTTAAAGACTTTATTCCGGCTGAACTCGTTGATAAAATTGCGACTGAGAAAGATGTGTCAAATGTAGAGGAATTGCGCGAGTTCTTAAAGGAAAAGGGCCATCCTGTCGTAGAGAAATGGAAAGAAGTAGAAGTTGTTGAGGAAGAAAAGGCAGCTGAGGAAGTTACTCCTACTCTTGTAGCTGGTGTTCCAATTATATTGGAGAATGTTAGGATATATGCTAAGAGAATGTTGATTAGAGGTGGTAGAAGTGGCAAGTGAAAAGAAAGAGAAGAAACCTATTGATTTAATTAGTTTAATATCAAATGTCTTAAGCGAAGCACTAAGTAAATATGGAGAATTTGAATTAGTTCTTGAAGACGCGATCATCGAGGTTGATAAACTTCAAATAACTCTTCAACCTAGTATACTAAGACAAATGTTAGCTGCGGCTCCTCCAGTTGAGAAAGTAGTTGAGAGAATTGAAGAGTTAATAATGACAGAGTTGGAAGAACCGAAAATGGAATGGGAGGGTAAAGTGGTTGAGGTTAAAATAGGAGCTACTAAGGAGGAGGGTGGAACGAGAGATAGAAGCTTCATAGTTGGCGGCGAGACGATGCCACCAATATATAGATTATTCGGAATTAAGGAAGCTATGCCGCATCCACCAGTAATAGCTATGGACGTATTTGATATGAGAATTAGCCTGCCAAAAGCAATAAGGGACCACTTTGACGATGTTATGGATGACCCTGCTGAATGGGCTAAGAAATGTGTTAATAAGTATGGTGCAGAAATGATAAATCTTCACTTAGTAAGCACTGACCCATATATAAAGGATACCCCACCATCAGAAGCTGCGAAGGTTGTTGAGGAAGTATTACAGGCAGTTAAAGTCCCAATAACAGTCGGAGGCTCAGGCAACCCTGAAAAGGATCCTGAGGTATTTAAGAAGGTAGCTGATGTAGCTGAGGGCGAGAGGGTAATATTAAACTCTGTAAACTTAGATATGAACCTTGACGATTTATGCAGTTACTTAAAGGATAAGGATTGCGTACTAATAGCTTTCACACCCATGAACCTAGACTTAGCTAGAGAATTAAATAGAAAGTTATTCGACTATATACCTAAAGAGAGAATTTTAATGGATACGAACACCGCAGGAATAGGATATGGAATTGAATACGGATTTACAGTTATGGAGAGAGCTAGAATAGCAGCCTTAAAAGGTGATGAAGAACTTCAACAGCCAATTGCAACTGGTGTAACTAATGCATGGGCCTCTAGAGAAGCTTGGTTAAAGATGGACCCATTCTGGGGTCCAAGGGAAATAAGAGGGCCTCTCTGGGAGACGTTAACTGGATTAATTAACCTAATAGCTGGAGCGGATTACATAATGATAATGCATCCACTCTCCCTAAAGACCATTAAGGAATTTGTAAACTTTATAAGGGAGGGTGGAGAGGGTAAAGCTGAAGATATAGCTGATTGGGTTAGCGCTAAGTTGGGGTGATAAAATGCCCTGGCAAGCTGTAAGTCCGATTGAAGTATATAAACTATTACCTAGAACTAACTGTAAAAAGTGTGGCGAGGAAAACTGCATGGCTTTTGCGGTAAAACTTGTTAATATGGAAACTAGATTAGAAAAATGTACTCCCATCGTTGAAGAGGATAAATATAAGGAGAACTATGAGAAGCTAAAGGAACTCTTAAGCCCACAAGTTAAGGAACTAGAGATTAAGAGCTTAAAGAAATCAGTAAAGATCGGCGGAGAATATGTTATGCTTCGCCACGAACTAACATATATTAATCCAACTGCAATAGCGGTAGACGTAGATGATACAATGTCTAGAGAGGACTTAGTAAAGAGAATAGATTTTGTGGAGCACTTTAAATTCGTGTATTTAGGTAGAGAATTAACCCTTGACCTACTTGCAATTAGAAATGTAAGCGGTGATCCAGATAAGTTTAAAGATACAGTTAAGTTTGTTTCTGAAAATACGAGTCTACCTCTAGTATTGTGTTCTCTAGATCCTAAGGCTATTGACGCTGCACTATCTGTAATGCCAATTCCAGACGCCTTACCACTAGTATATGCAGCTACGAAAGATAACTGGAGGGAAATGGCAGACATAGTACTTAAGTATAAGGTTCCATTAGCAGTATTTAGCCCTGGAGATTTAAATATGCTTGTTACACTAGTTAATACATTACTTAAGTGTGGAGTTGAGGATTTAGCATTAGACCCTGGAACATTCGTTGGAATGAATGGTTTAAGGTATACGCTAGGTGCTTTCACAACACTTAGATGGAAGGCATGTAATGACGACTATAAGTTAGCTGGTTTCCCATTAATTGGAACACCAATAACAGCGTGGAAAACGGTGGACGGAGACGTCAAACAGAAGATGTGGTGGGAAACTATAACTGCTGCATTATTAATGGCGAGATATGCAGACTTGTTAATTATGCATTCATTAGAGGGTTGGTCATACCTGCCACTAGTAATATGGAGATTTAATTTATATACCGATCCCAGAAGACCTGTTGCCGTTGAACCTGGCCTAAGGATAATCGGTAATCCAGATGAGAAATCACCAATATTCGTAACTGGAAACTATGCCCTAACCTACTCTCTAGTAAGCATGGATATTGAGAGTGGAAAGGTAGACTGCTACTTACTAATTACCGATACAGAGGGAATTGCGGTTGAGTGTGCAGTTCCAGGTAAGAAGTTCCTTCCAGAAAATATTGCTGAGCTACTTAAATCCAGCGGACTAGAAAATATGGTTAAACATAAGGTGTTGGTAATTCCAGGTAAGGCTGCAAGGCTTTCTGGAGATATTGAAGACGCAACTGGTTGGAGAGTTTTGGTAGGTCCTATGGATTCTAAGGATATTCCAAAGTTTGTTAGTGAGAAGTGGAAACCCGACGTTCTAAAAGAAATACTCGGCGATGACGTATTTAAAGAGTAATTACCTAACCCCCTCTTTTTCTACTAGCTTCCCACCAAGTCGGGAATAACTCCTTCTTTCCTGGAAGTACAAATCCAGCTAAATATTCATCCATAAAGTCTGCATCTTTAAGTAAGTCATAATATGCTAAGAGCTTTGATATTTGGTATGCCTCATCTCTATACTTCTTAGATATTAATGTGAGATATGCTCCTCCAACTGACCCGTTTCCAAGGTAAATTATTTCTGCATTTGTAAATTCCGGAATTAAACCTATAGCTATAGCGCTATTTGGGTTGATATAGCTTCCAAAAGCTCCACATATAAAGACCTTAGTTACATCTTCAACT
>Ga0180302_10000564_pt1 | contig 16531 bp, 16 predicted proteins | sample GuaBasSediGuay17_FD_121794 | JGI IMG/M metagenome (GOLD analysis project Ga0180302, IMG submission 121794) | Subseafloor sediment microbial communities from Guaymas Basin, Gulf of California, Mexico - Guay17, Core 4571-4, 12-15 cm | ecosystem: Environmental > Aquatic > Marine > Hydrothermal... | reverse complement strand
TTTCTGGACAGTGGCCGAGGCGGCGGCGAAGGCGGGGATGTACGTTAGCGTAGCTACCAATGGAACCCTCATATCGGAGCACGTAGCTGCTAGGCTTAAGGAGGTGGGAGTCAGGTACGTTGAGGTTAGCATAGACTCGCCATATCCGGAGCTGCATGATAGTTTTCGAGGAGTTAAAGGGGCATGGGAGGCTGCCGTTAGAGGAGTTAGGAACTTGAAGAAAGTCGGGCTCTCCGTGGGTATAGCAACTACGGTGACTAAGCTGAACTATAGAGATATCCCAGAGATGATAAGGCTAGCAAGGGAGTTAGGCGCTGATAAGTTCATAGCGTTCAACTTCATCCCCGTAGGGAGAGGCAGGAACCTAGTCGAACTCGATCTATCTCCTCAAGAACGTGTAGAGTTACTCGAGTACCTCTATAGCGAGTGGAGCCGTGGCGGCCTTCAGGTATTCTCGACCTCCCCCTTTTACGCAGTCGTATCGCTGAAGCACGTTAACGAGCAGCATAGGATATCGCCCACCCACTTCGCCGAGCTGATGATCCCTGAAGAATACGCACACGCGGGTTATGTCCTAGCCGAGTTCTTGGGAGGCTGTGGAGCCGGTAGGATTTACTGCTCCATCGAGCATAACGGTGACGTCCAGCCTTGCGTCTTCCTACCAATAAGAGTAGGCAACGTGTTAAGGGATGGGTTCCTCAAGATTTGGCATGAGAGCCCCATTCTTAACCTGCTGAGAGATAGGGACAGGTGTGCATGCGGTGGTTGCCCCTATAAGTACATCTGCGGGGGGTGTAGGGCGAGGGCGTATGCGTACCTTGGCGACTTGATGGGCCCCGATCCCAGCTGCCCCTATAATGAGAAGTATTGGGAGGAGCTGGTGCGGGGGGCTGGCCATGAGAGTGCTGCTCATCTTGCCGCCAAGTAAGAGCGAGATATATGAGGTGGTGGGAGTCACAGGGCCTCCACTCGGCTTAGCCTATCTAGCCGCTGTGGCTAGAGACGAGGGACATGATGTGCGTATAATCGATGGGATAGCTGAGCGCTTAAGCCTGGCAGAACTCGGGAAGAGGATTGTGAGCTACGACCCAGAGGTGGTAGGGGTTACTGCTACAACAGCCACGATGTACGACGCTTATAGAGTGGTTAAATTGGCTAAGAGTATTAACCCCAACGTTGTAACAGTTATGGGGGGGCCGCACGTAACCTTCCTACCTAGGCAGACTCTGGAGGAGTGTCCTCACCTAGATATAGTGGTTCGAGGCGAGGGGGAAGAAACGTTTAGAGAGCTGCTCGACGTCCTGGAGAAGGAGGGTAGGATTGAGGAGGTAAGGGGGATAACTTACAGGAAGGAGGGCAGGATTAAGGGCACGCCGCCGAGGCCCTTAATCAAGAACCTTGATGAATTGCCTCTTCCGGCTTTGGATCTGCTGCCAATGGAGTTGTACAATTTTGAAGGCAAGAGGTTCGGCACTTTAATTACTTCTAGGGGCTGTCCTTTCAGATGCATATTCTGCTCCTCCTCTAGGCTATTCGGTAGAATATGGAGGGCTTATAGTGTTAATAGAGTAATTGAGGAGGTCAAAGTACTATATGAAGAGTACGGGGTTAGAGAGATAGAGTTCTTAGATGATACGTTTACGCTCAATAGGCGCAGAGCACGGCAAATAGCTGAAGCCCTCGTAAGTGAAGGGCTGGATATCTCATGGACGGCATCCTCCAGAGTAGATACCCTCGATTACGAGACGGCTAGTGCTATGAGGAGAGCTGGAGCGCATACCTTATACTTGGGCATAGAGTCGGGGTCCGAAGAGACCCTTAAATTCATCAGAAAAGGTATAACTGTAGCGGAGTCTGAGGCGGCTGTTAAGTGCGCTAAGAAGGCCGGTCTTAAAGTGTTAGGCTCTTTCATAATAGGATTTCCCTACGAGAGAGAGATTGACATGCTCAAGACCATAGCGTTGGCGATGAGGCTTAACTTGGATTATGCACAGTTTACCGTTGCAACGCCCTTTCCAGGTACTGAGCTCTGGGAGATAGCAGTGAGCAAAGGTCTGCTATTGAGCAGAAATTGGAGTGATTATACTACATTAAACGTTGTAATGAAGAATTTATACGTGAGTCCTAAGAAGATTCAGCAAATGCTTGAGCTAGCTTACGCAGCCTTCTACTTAACACCGAAGAGAGTCGTCAGGGACGTGATATCAAGTAGGGGGAGGATCATTAGGCGGGTAGTAGCTGGGATAGCAACTGTGCTTAGGGCTAAGCTTTCGGGTTAAAGGGAATTGAGCTTCTATAGCGTTCACTGCTAGTATCCCAGTGGGTAACGTGAGGCGCAGGGCAATGGCTAGCATTGCAGGGGATGAAGATAGCAGCACGGGGGTCGCGACTTGGTTTTGAGTCTCCCAGCTGTCAGGAAGCCGGGGCTACTGTGGCACCCTAAGCCCCCTGCTGAGCGATATGTAAACGCACATCAATACCTCTCCAGCCTGTAGAGCGGATATGGCATTAGGCTCCCATTGTTAGCTTCTCAAAAACACTCTTTAGCTGATGCCGCGCTAGGTGTCTGAGATTCTCGGACCCTATCAGGCACTTCTCGCCCACAGGCTCTGACACATGTGATTACTGAAACCCTAGGTTCCTCAAATTTACCGGCGATCTCGAGTTTCAGCTTACTTATCTTAACCAGCTTCTCGAAGTATTCTACGTCTAAAGGCTTCATGGCACTACACCTGCACCTACTGGTGACGTTAAGTCTACGTCTAAAGGCATGCATTAGTCTCAACGCTACTTAACAAACTAAATAATTCTCAATGCCTTGAGGAATACGTTGAGAATTAACACTTTAACAATAACTCCAATGAGCCTCCTCCTACGCCTAGTCACCAGGACGTCTTTCACTCCCCTCTCGCTCCTCCTATACTTAAAGCCCTTAACCACGACTACCGGTATGCCTTCCCGAGACTGCTTCATGAGAAGAGCCGCAGCAGCGCATAACTCATCAACTATTATGTCCAACCCTCCGAATTTCGGGCGCCCGTAGAGGTCCCTCTCGCCGAACTCCCTCGCCAGGGGATCTATGCCGGATGAGCCTACCGCAACGTCTATGGAGCCCACCTTCCCGTTAGATAGGAAGACCTCAGTGTCCGCTACCACCACTGCCACATCTCTCCCGCAGGCTTTTCTTAGCTCATCTCTCAGCTCTTTAGCTAGGGCGTCAAAGTCGTGATTACTGGTTATAGCGTAACCGGGCGGAAGGTTCGAGTAGTCAACGCCTGCATCAGACGCTATTATGCCGTTCTTCATTCTCACTATGAGGAGGGCTTTCACCTTCTCCAAAGCCCTCCTCCCTGCTTCCACATCCCTGCTTATCTCGCTAAGGTGCTCTTCTAGAAAGCTGGTTGGCACCACCGCATAGACTTTATCGCTACTCCTCAGCACGAGCTCCGCCTCTACAGGGTCCTTCCCGGTGAGCCTATGCAGTAGTCTCGCCCTTACCCCGGGCTTAATGTTCCTTAAGTCCACCAGCAAGCCTTTGGATTTAAGGAGTACCTTGGACGTTACGACTACCACGTCTCCGTCTTCAAGCTCTAAACCGCTCGCCTTCGCAGCTCTAACTATCATCTCGGCTAGGTTAACTGGACCCTCAATCACGGGTAGCTCTAACCCGTAAAGTGTTAGTCTCCTCACGCACATAAGGTGCCCGCCCTAGCTATTAACGCTCCAGCGGGGAGTAGCTTTAACTACATATTTAAGCAGAGCACTATTGATGCTGAGGCCCGTCTTAAGTCTCTGAAAGATGGCGCGTTAATGCACAACACATGGCGCGCTAAATTTTTCATTATAACCCTCGGGGATTGTATTGTAGAAACCTGGGTGGGGATGTAGATGAGGCGGCTATTAGCCGTCTCTCTACTCCTCACGTCCCTGCTCGCTATAGCTCTTCTGCACGGCACTGTGCTAGTGGAAGGGCAATCTGTTGAGAGACGCGACGTCAAGGGCATTGTTACGGGAGTTAAGGGCATGGCTTTTCACTTATACTTGCCCGAGCAGCGATGCTTTGTAATTGTGGTACCCTCTGAGGGGGTTAAGTACAGCGTATCACCTGGCGATTACGTTAGAGTTGTTGGGTACACCCCCTATGTGTACCTCGTCAAGATAGATCCCATCACCGGCCTCGTGTTCACTGTGGACTGGTTCATCTGGGCTGAGAAGGTCACGGTGCTGGGTAAGGCTGCCGACTTGTGGATCGATAAGGGCTGCGGGGCGGTGTACAGTGTGGGTGAGAGAATACAGGTGTTCTTCAAGCTGAGCTTTGTCGAGGCTAGGGTTAGGCTTATCGTCGATAAGCCTAACGGCAGAGCCTTGATCCTAGATAGGGTATTAGGGCCTGGCACGTATAGGCTGGAGGGCATCGTGGTAGAGCCTCCCGGCAGGCGCCTGCTGACCTTAGAGGTTCGCCTGCCGCTTAGTAGGGAATGCATGCCTCCGGAATACTATGAATATGAGCTACTGGTATGCACGTGCGCATTTGAAGCTGTATGGGGCGCGGACCTCACGGTTAAGAGCGTTGATGTGGCAAGCGAGCTTGAGGAATGTAGCGAGGCATTGCTATACGTGACGGTCGTCAATGAGGGCAAGGGCCCTGCCCCTGCCTCAACACTTGCCGTGTTACTAGGCGACACGGTGTTAAGGGAAGTAGAGGTACCGCCCATGGAACCTGGGGAATCTGAGGTGCTTGAGTTGGGGTTCACGATCCCCTGCTGTGCACCATCTAAGGATCTTAGGATAGTAACTGATTATTGCAACGTAGTTAGGGAGCAGGATGAAGGCAACAACGAGTATGTATTGAGGGGAGCTATTAGAGCCAGGAGCCCGGAGCTCTCCCTCTCTATCTCTCAAGCCGTGGTGACCGCTGGTGTAAGGACGAAGTTAAGGCTCACGGTAGCTAATGTAGGGAGGGGCAGGGCTGTGAATGCCCGTCTGGAGATTGATCCACCGCCCGGTCTTAAGGTTTCACAGACCTCCTGGAATCTAGGCGAGTTACCGCCTGGAGCTAGTAAAGCGGTAGAGGTTGAGGTGTTAGCGGAGAGAGCGGGCGAGTACGAGCTTCCAGCACAAGTACGGTGCACTGATGAGTGCGGCAGAGCGGGAGTTTATCCACAAGCATTCAAGCTAGTGGCTGAGAAGAGACCTCTAAAGCTCAGGGTGGAAGTCTCCCCACCTATAACTACGGTGCTTAAGCCAGTAAAGGTTAACGGCAGCGCGCCGCCCGAGGCAGCTGATCTCAGGCTGGAGATCATGATTAGGCGTCCAGGCGGCGAGTGGACGAAGGTTGGCGAGGTTGAGGTGGGGAAGGATGGCAGTTTCTCCTTTACCTACACTCCTAAGAAGGCTGGCAGGTACGAGGTAGGCGTACACTATCCAGGCGATGAGGTGTGGGCTGAGGCGTCCGCATATGCCAGCCTAGAGGTGAGGAGGATAAACGTGACAGTCATTCTGAGGGCACCTTCCCGGATCCCGCTGAGAGAGGAGGCGCGAATTAAGATCCTGATTAGGCCCGCTAGGACGGCCAGGGGCTTGCTCAAGCTGATAGCGCCGAACGGCTCCAGCATAGGGATTGCAGTAGAGCTTGAGGGGGGTGAGGCTGAGGTGAGTCTCAAGCCGGACAGGGTAGGCAGTTGGACTATCGAGTTCCTGGTGCCCGGAGATGATGTGTATGAGGACGGAAGGGCGTCCTTAGTGTTGACCGTGGTGGCTGTGAGGCTAGCTGCCAGTCCACCAGCTGTAGCGGCTGCGATAGCTACAGGAGCTGCTGTGAGCGTTGCTACTATGATCTCCTCTGTCAGAAAAGCGATCTCCTCGACTGCAGAGAGAGTGAGGAGGGCTCTCGAGGGGCTAGGGATTAGGCCTCCTGAATGGCTTGAGGCTCTCTGTAACATCTATTTAGAGGAGGTCTTTAAGAGTGTGACTGAGAAGGAGGTGCCACCTCCCAGCGCTTGGAGATTGATAACGCCGCCGGAGTTTAGGGCTTTGCTGTTCTCAATAGCCATAATGAGCATCGTTTTCTCTTACGTTGAGTCAGGCGGCGCTGTATTAAAGCCTGAGGTGGCTGTTCAGGTGCTACTGCCAGCGACCTTAGCTTCTACGGCGGTTACATTAACTGATGAGCTCTCCGAGGCTGTGGCCTCTAAGCTCAGGGGCTTCTGGGCTGAGTATAATATCTGGCCTCACGGCGCTATATCGATGATCCTCACAGGCTTTCTGCTCAACTCCCCCTTCGCCTCCCCGGCTAGGACGCTCTTCGCTAAGGGTTACCCTGAGGAGGAGAAGGCGAGACTAGTACTCTATAAGTTCCTCTCACTTACAGCCCTGTCAGGGCTCTTCGCAGCATTAATGAACGTGGGGCTGGACGCGTTAGGCGATGCCGGCTTAGTAGCGGCGCTCGCCACTCTATTCTACTCCCTCTTCCCAGTGCCCCCACTGCCTGGTTACGAGCTAGTGGCTGTGAGCAAGATCTGGTGGCTTGTAACATTCATAGCCTCAGGGGCTTTGTATGCTGCTGTCCTCTTGAGAGCTCTACAATTATACGTGATAGAGGCTCTAGGACTCATAGCCCTCACTCTGCTATTACTGGAAGCTGTATGGCGTAAGCTTAGAGGAGGAGGGGTATTGCCTAAGCTTATCGGAGGTTAGGGAAGGGGATGGCACGAAATCACTCCGCGATGGACGCAGGCTAGTAGCTACTCATCTCTCTTCGTATTTCAATCCTCCGGCTGAGGGCACTTTGAGCAAGAGCACTTTGCCATCGACGTGAGGAGGTACGATGAGGGAGTTTAGCGCTACGAGGATTAGCGTCTTAAGGAGGGGGTCACCCTCGAGCGCTATCTCAAGCCCGTTGGCGTTCGCCGTCGAGATATTAGCCTTGGCGTAGCCCGAGATGAATATGGGCAGTGCGGACCGCTCCTCCCAATGCTCATCTCAGCTATTAGCACGCTGGGCGGCGTCTCCATGAAAGTCGAGGTTAGGGGCCTAGCTGGAGCATCGTAGACTGGGTAAAGCGCTAGGAGGTCTAGCTTAGCTTTCAGCGGGGTCGCCGTAGTACACTACTGACCTCCTGGAGCTTACTAGGCTCCACACTACGTGGATCAGTCAGCTCTGCTGGCCAGTTATAAGGACATCAGGGTCCGGCGGCGTTAGCTTTGTGGACCAGAAGCACTCCTTAAAGAATACGTCAGCGAACTTAGCTATGTCCTGGGGGCTTCTCCGTCGTAAGTCACGTCGGCTGAGACCCTCACTGACACCGCACGCCTGAACTTAGTTACGCTAGGAACATCGGGACATGCCTTCAGCATGATTCCCAGCCGTGCTTTGCTGCAAGTTCATCGATATAATCCATGAGCTCGTTGTATAGCTTCATCGTCGTCAGCGTTTCACCCTCGAGGAACTTGAGGGATGGAGTGATGTACGAAAAGGTGCCTATGTTAAAGGTGAGCGCGTCCACGCCCCATGACTTGTAGGTCTCAAAGAGTTTCTCCAGGTACTCACGCGTATCCTCACTCATCACGTTCATGTAAGCCCTGCCCAGCCTATCCACGTATACTTCACCGCCAGCCTTGATGAAGCCAGCCTTGATGAATATGCCCGGTTTCTCTTCGATCAGGTGAGAGGTCCCGTCAAACACCGTGGATGATACCTACAGCACCACCTTGAGCCCCATCTCGTGAGGCCTCCCCACCGTATTGGCGACCCCCCTCGGAAAAGTCATCGAGTTTGTGATCCAGTCATAGGCTAAGGGGTAAGTGGTATCCCTCCTCTGCCAGCCATCGTCTATTATCACGTACCCAGCTGCCTCAGCTTAGATACGAAGAGTTCCGCCCCCTCTCAATGATGTCCTGGCTTATCCCGGTATAATAGTACCCGAAGCTTATCCACCCCCTATACTTAAGTAGGAAGTCATCGACGCGACACGGCCGTTTAGCCTTATTGAGCTTCAATACCGGATCAGCGTAGCGCACTAGGAGCTCTACCGAGCTCTTGCCAAGAAGAGGCATCACCTTATCAAGCTCTACTGAGCCTCCAGGGTCTAAGACTACCCTATCATGGTCGAGGAGCGTGTCCAGCGAACCCTCGGGTAGCCGCCCTCAATGCTAGTCTTGAGCCTGTGAGTACTTCCTAGAGAAGCGTGGTGGGAGTGGCCAGAACTCCTTATGACACGTGTCTATGTTCCAGAGGGGAAGGGGGTCACCGTATAGAGTGGCGAAGGGGGTTGCCTCCCGCAGCACCTCCCTCTCTCCCTAGCCTCATGCACGCTCAGCCAAGTTACTAGAGCATCGCTGGAGCGTCTGGCGTGGGAATGTCCTCTCTCCATTTATCAAGAGGTCTACATGCTGATACCCTTAATTCTCTCGACGCGCTCATCACGATACATCTGCGCTGTCCGCAAATATCTGTAACCCAGCTCGATGAGCGCTAGAGGCGGCGGAAGAGTAATAAGCGCCGTCTCACAGCTAAGTCTCGGTGATGTATAAGCAGTCGGCTGATCTGTGAGGAGCCCGAAGTAAGCTGATAAGAATCGTACAGCCTCCTCGCCGGGGATGAGTCCTCCTATTGAGCGGCCTCCTCTAAGGCTTTGGCATGATCCTCGGAGGCTGCCCACGTCTGGATGAGTATGCGTCCTCTGCGGAACTCCTTCAGGAAGCCTGAGACGCGGGTGGGGGGCATAGCTACCACAAGCGCCTTGCCCGCGCTTAAGATCCGGCGATATAGCTGATACCACTTAGGTGAGCCGCAATCGTGGCCGCTCAGCTCCTCCCTAGCTCCTGGAACCCACTGTACCCCCGTCAGCTCCTCGATCTCCAGGAGGCATCTTAAGTGGGGTATTTGGCCAGGCCCATCTAGGTGATAGATCGAGTATTCTAGCCGGTTGCATTGCTCCCTTATGTGTGGAGCCACAAATTTGGCGAAAATGCTCGGCGACATCATGAACGCTATATCGCACTGGAAGGGGTACCACCTTTCCTTACACCAGATCCCCATCCAGGCTGAAGTTCCCTCCTGGCCCCCCCTCTTGATGATCGCGTGTAGCCGGTCGAAGCATTCATGCCACAGGTCCACTATAGCCCAAATGGCATCCTCCAGCTTAGAGGGCCTTTTATAGAGATCCTTTAGTAACTCGACCGTGCCCCTGAGAGAGGCTATCACGTCGAGCACTCCCCCTATATCTGTCATCCCCACTATGAAGCGCCCCCTATGCATTTCTACAGCTACCTCGGTGGCTCTGACTACGCGCTGCCACCAGACGTTGTCTTCATCGAGCTTTAGTGAGCTCACCTCGTCTAGGCTCATCGTGCCTTTACCCCTCTGAGACCCGAACCACATGGTATCTCCAGTGAAGATAGGCTCTACCCCCAGGAAAGCGGCGAGTATTCCTGGGCCGAAGTTTATCCACAAGTTTGGGTATGCTGCGCCTCCAAAGAACGTGGCTTCGCACCACTGCTCAAAACGCCTCACGGCTATCTGCGGCTCATCAGGATGTTTACAGAAGTCCCAGTTATCGTAGAAGAACCAGCTTTTAGCGTCGCGCTTAGGCGCTATTACCTGGATTAGAGGGCGTCTAAGCTCGCCCTCCCACCACGCCATTAACGCGTTCTTTGCCTCCTCCCAGTCTTCCTTATATACGAGCCCCATCCTTAACAGCACACCCTGCTAAGCTAATACGTGTGACGCCTACACTACTATCTTGCCCATGGTAACCCTATGTTTAGCTCCGGTGGCTGAGGGGAGGTTATTCGGGTTGCCGCATATCGCCTCATTTGCCAATATAGCTATCATCAGGGGCTCCTTAGCCTGCGCTGGGATTCCGTAATCTTCGTGAAAGCTCACTTTAACACCTTGTAGCCTCTCCTTAAGCATTTTAACCAGCGTCTTGTTGAAACAGCCTCCTCCCCCTAGGATCACCTCATCAACCTTACCTGGGAGGAAGTGCTCATAACTATAAACTATAGCCTCGACTGTGAAGGCTGTGGCGGTAGCTACTATATCCTCGTCACTAAGGCCCAGCACCTTCCCCCGCCTATAAACCTCCAACGCGAAATGCTCTCCAAACTCCTCCCTTCCAGTCGTCTTTGGCGGGCGCCTCCTTATGAAGGGATGACGCATGAGCCATCTCAGTAGCTCGCTGCTAACCCTGCCTCGCGCAGCCATAGCGCCCCCCTCATCGTACTCCTTCCTCCCCCCGGTCACCAGGCGTACAAGCGAGTCTATCACCATGTTGCCAGGCCCAGTGTCGAACGCCACTACGTCGTCGGGCCCGCACCCGGCCGGGATGTACGTTACGTTAGCTATCCCCCCTATGTTCTGGATTGCCACGTTCTCTCTCTCCCTCCTGAAGAGTATGTAATCGACGTAGGCTGATATAGGAGCGCCCTGCCCTCCAGCAGCGACGTCCCTCACCCTGAAATCCGCTACTACCGGCAGGCCCGTCCTCTCAGCTATAACAGCGGGCTCGCCTATCTGCAGGGTGGCTCGCACGAGGATGCCCCCCAGCTCACGGAGGCTTGGTTGATGCCACACCGTCTGCCCATGAGACGCTACTAAGTCCACATCGCCACGGGTCATGCCAGCCTCCTCCATAACCGACAGGGCGGCCTGGGCGAATAATTCGCCGAGCACGAAATTCAGCAGGCAGATCTCAGGTGTAGAGGCTTCACCTCTAAATGCCGTGAAAAGTCTCTCCTTAACCTCTCGGGGATACGGGTATGTGTTGTGGTGAATTAGCCGAAACTTCGTGTCGAGGCCGCATCCCCGAATCTCCGCCACTACTGCTGAGACTCCATCAGCGCTAGTGCCCGACATCAATCCTATTATCACCCTCACAGCCTTCCGCGCGATAGACAGCAGCCTCTCCAGGGGCTTCACAGTGGACGTATTCGGTGAACAGTTTTAATGGTTTGTGCTTAGGGCCACAGCTTATATAGGGGTATAAACTACTTTGACTGTGGCTGGGAGGATAAGCAAGCTCCTATACCCGAGGTTAACTGTATTGATAACGACGTGTGACTCCCAGGGGAGGCCGGACGTAGCAGCTTTTTCCTTCTTCATGCCCGTGAGCTTTGAGCCTAAGTACGTGGCTTTCGCGGTGGCGCCGACGCGGCATACCTTCAGCAATCTGAGGGAGGTGGGAGAGTTCGTGGTAAACGTACCCACAGCTGACATGTTGAGGGAGGTCTGGATATGCGGTACCGTGTCAGGCAAGGATGCTGACAAGTTTAAGCTGGCGGGGCTGACCCCTATCCCCAGTGAGGCTGTGAAGCCGCCGAGGATTAAGGGCTGTCCAGTACAGTTGGAGTGTAAAGTGGAGTACATGGGCGAGTTCGGGGATCACTACTTAGTTGTGGGCAGGGTTGTGGCCGAACACGTGGAGGCGGAGGATTACGAGCCTCTACTCCACTACTCAGGCGAAGTGTTTTATAGAGTGGGTAGGCAGCTGAGAGCGGAGGGGTAGGTGAATCACCTAGTCACCTTTATTTCCATCATCTCCTCGAGGTACCTCCTCCCCGGCCCCTCCCGGAAGTACTTCCTGACGGGCTCGAGCATCTTAGCCAGCTCCTCCGCTACGGTCAACTTTAAGTCTAGGGGGTGCACCTCCCCCCTCGCGTAGGCTACTTCGAGCTCCCCATAAGTGTTAAACACTCTCTTCTCCCCTGTCTTCCTATTCACTATCACTAGCGGCTCCCGCCTATCCCTGAAGATCAAGTACCTAGCCAGCTCAAGCACGGGGTTTAGCTCCACCTCCCTTGGGGGGCAGTAAGCCCCCCGTATCTTGCGGGCTATCTCCTCCTCCGTGTCGTGTATGAATATGGCGCTCCGGGGCTTCGACTTGGACATCTTGACCTCAAGTACGCCTTGCTCGAAGGCCTCCCTGTCGCCCTTAGCCTTGGCTGCTAGCATGAGCCTCCTAGCCTCCTCAGTTAGCGCCATCCCGGTGAGCAGGTGATGGTGAACCGCCACCGGCTTATAGCCGCCCACCCTCTCACCTACCTCGATAGCTATCACGTGTGCTTTACGCTGGTCCATGCCGCCGTGCGCCAGATTCACGCCTAGGCTGAAGATATCGGCGACCTGCATCGGCACGTACAGCAGCTGGGCGAAGCTAAGCGCCTCACCAGCCCTCCTCCCCATTATCGTAACCGATCTCCTGACGCGTGAAAGGGAGGTGTGCATGGATACCTTGATGACGTTAGAGAGGTACTCAGATCCCAGCTTATCGTACAGCTCGGAGCCCATCACAAACCTCACATTATCTGGGTCGCCACCTACTATCTTGAGAGACCATCGGAGGGCCTCCTTAAAGTAGCCGCCTGCTACGCGCCTTATCGTTGAGAGGTCGCCGCCCAGCTTCCTATTTATCCACGAGTGGTAGTCAGCCAGGAATATTGTCGTGTCTATCCCCGCCCTCTGGAAGTCCGCCACCTTCTGCATGCAGATGAGACCTGTCCCCAGGTGCACGTAACCGGATATCTCAAACCCTATGTAGTGCTTCAGCTTAACCCCCTCCTCTAGATAGCTCCTTAGCCTCTCTAGCGTTAATACCTCCTCGGTGGGCTCCCTGGACACTAGGCGTAATACTTCCTCCACAGGCATGTGAAGGAGAAGAGCTCATTTAATCCCTTTCCCCTCAGGGGGGTGAGGGCCTGCGGGGGGGTGGCTTGACGAATAGGTAATGTCGCTGCCCCCCTCTAAGCTCCTCGAGTATTCTCTCGCACACCGCTCGGACTGGGTCTATCTTAATCCTCTCGTAAATGTCCTTAAAGGACTCGAAGGGCTTCCTCTTCCTCTCTTCCAGTATCTTCCAGAGTATCCGCTTCCCGATACCCGGCAGTAACTCGAGGCTGTGCATCCTAGTTGTGAGGGGCTCGGCCTTATTGAAGAATTCTACGAACTCCTCCTCTCTCTGTAGCACGATACGTTTAACTATCTCAGGTAGCTCAGCCCTAGCATTAGCAGTCAGCTCGTCATAGGTGAGGCGGCGTGTCACTCTAATGAGCTGTCCCTCCAAGTCTCTTAAGAGGGGGATCCTCTCCCCTACCCTCAGCTCTAGGCCGGGTATGGGGGCCAGTTCAAGGAGCATGAAGTACTTCTCCCCCAGCGCCTGCGCCACCGGACCCCTAACTCCCTCCCGCCTCCTCCGCGGTGGCGCAGCCGCTAAGCTGTAGCCAAAGGGGAGGAAGTCCAGTATGTAAGCGTACTCTTCGTAGACCTTCTGCCTCCTCTCGGGGGGCCTCATGCCTTCCTCCTGTAAGCATTCACTCTCTCCAAGATGGCCTTCACTTCCTCACTCGTAAAGCCTTTAGAGAGGGGAGCTAGCAGCGCTCTCACCTCATCCTCCGTCCTCGGCATCACATTAACCACTTGGGCGGCTATCTCGCCGGGCAGGCCTAGCTCGATAAGCTCTTTAAACAGCTTCTCCGCATCTCCTGGATCCACTTTGCTGAACTTCCGGGCGTACTCCAGTGTTACGGCCTCAACGCTGCTGAGCTCCCTCTTCTCAGCCTCCCTAGCTAATATTTCAGCTACTTGGGGCAGCGTTAAAAGTTTCTCCGACACTACTTTCACCATCAGCTCGACACCTACTTATCCTCACCCTCTCTCCCTAATATTCATTAACTTTTTAATTCGGCATAGGGCGCTCAAGCACCGTAGGCTTTATTACCTCCTCAGGCTGGCATAAGCCAGCAGCCATGAGGCACTCCAAGGGATACAGGAATAGGTGTAGAAAGCTGCTCAGGAAGAGGCCTAGGGAGAGGGGTAGGCCTGGCCTGAGCAAGCTCCTGTACGAGTATAAGGAGGGGGACTTAGTGTGCATAGATATCTGCCCTAACTACATAAGGACGGCGCCGCACAGGAGGTACCAGGGCAAGGTGGGGGTTGTAGTTGGTAAGAGGGGCAGGGCTTACATCGTGAAGGTTAGGGTTGGAAGTAAGGATAAGTTCATCATAACCACTAAGGATCACTTGAAGCCTTTCAAGATTCAAGCCGCGCCCAGCCAGTCTTAACTGCTCGTCAGTTCGGTTATGAAGGGTGGCTCCTCGATCCACGTCACATCTAGCTCCACGACCTCCACCTTAGTGTTCAATAACCCGGCCACGCTAGGCTGGGTCCTGCCCTCATCCCCGTGGATGAGCTCCTTAACGTAGAGGCCACCCTGGCATGTGATCACGAGCTTCGCTTCTCTCTCGCCTAGCCTCTCCGCTTTAAGCTCGTAGACGACCTTCCTCCTAACCTTGTCTGGTCTCCTGCCCAACACCCTTAGCGGGGTTCTCTGTCTTATTACCGCATTCGTCATCTCCCTCTCAAGCATCCTCAATTCCTCATCCCCCACAGGGCGTTCAAATCGCACTATAGCTACGTAGGTTTTCTTAGCTATCTCTGCAAATGCTTTAAGGCGTGGGATCAGCCTCCCATCTACGTACTTCAGCCCTTCAACCTCTATGAGCCCTCCTGCTCTATCATTTATCATTCGCTCTAGAGCTCTCAGGTCAAGGCTTCTCACTCTTGGGTCCTTGAGCTCAACTATGAAGGGCCTTCCACTCCCGAGGGTCCTCACGTCCAGGTCCTCCCTCCCCGCTGCATGTAACTTAGCGTCTCTGGCCCCGGCGGCCTCCACCATGGGCTCCGTAATTAGCTCCTCTATCGAAGTAGTGTACAACACCCTCGAGTTAGGGGGGTAAGGCCAGGGGCTCTGAGGGAGCCCCCTAACCAGCTTCCTGTACCTACCATAGATGAAGAGGGGGCGTGCGGAGACCATGACGCGCCACTCCTTTAGGTCTAGTATGAAGAGCAGATCCGGCTTCCTGGGAGAGTACCGCTTCCCCGTGAGCTTCTGCACGAGTTTGCCAACTTCCCGTGTGAGCTCGCTCTTCAGCGACTCGGAAGCCTCGAGCCCGTACGCCGTCCATAGTTCCTCTTCACGCTCCATCAGCTCCCTTGGCATCATGCAGCCAACCTGAAACGTCTCATACTCGTACTTCCTCCCCGCCTCCACGCACATCTTAGCTAGCTCCCCAATTTTCTGCACTAGGCCCTCGCATAGATAACAAATCCTCTTAGCTGGCGCCTCCACCTTCAGTCTCTCCAGGGTCGCACGAGCTGGCTCAAAGCCGGATGCAGCTAGGGCGCGCAGCAGCTCCTCATCCCACTCGCTGCGCACTGCATCGTAAGCCTCCATGAGTAGTAAGGTCTTAAGAGCCCTCCCCCTCTCAGCATTAACCAGGCCGTAGCCCCTCATGCCGAAGAGCCTGCCTAGACAGGAGTCGCATAGCGGATATCTGCGCAGTACATCGCCTGCCTTAGCCACGATGTCTGCCGCCTGCACGTGTGCACCACCTATCCATAAATATATTCAGTAATGTTATCACCTGATCCGGCCATAGCCTATCAATGGGGCACTTGAGAGGCACCGCCCCCGCCAGCTCGAGCGCGCGCATCAAGCTAGCGGGAGGCTGGACCAGTGGCACTATCACTGCTATTGAGTCCCCCCGCGTGAGCAGGGAGTGGGGGTCCGCACCCCGCCTGCTACAGTAACACTTGATAGCGAAGCCCGCTAGATAGTGCTTTACCCCACGCCTGTAGACTATGACCCCCGAGTGGACCGGGCCAGTAGCTCCGGCTCTCATCGCCCTGAAGACTTTCCGCAGGATCCCCATTAAGGAGCTTTCATCGGGCCTCACGTTCCTAAGCTTCGTCGTGTTAAAGAATACGCTGAGGCAATCCCCAGCTACTAAGGCTATATCGGCACAGGCCCTCAGCCTATGGGAGAGCATAATGCTGGCGGAGATGCAGCGCGCAGCTACGGGAGCCCACTCCTCCAGCTCGTCCAGGCTATTAGCCACGACGATGAACCTTCTCCTCAATGCAGTCTCCCGCGGTTAGCCAAGCCTCAATGCACTAAGCCCCCTCCTACTTCTGCCGAGTCTCTTTAACAGCTTTCTCGTCCTCCTATACACGGTTAGCAGCTCCCTCACGTCTCTAACCGTCGTGCCCGAGCCCCTCGCGATTCTCAGCATCCTTGACTTATCTATTATCTCGGGTCGTGTCAGCTCCTCAAGAGTCATTGAGCTCATTATTGCCAGCCACTTCCTGATGTTCTCGCTCCCCGTCCTCTCCAGCTCTGGCGTAAGCTGTGGAGCTCCCGGCACGAGCTCTAGTATCTTCCTCAAGGGACCTAGCTTCGATAACTCCTCAAGCTGCTGCTTAAACTCAAGTAGTGTAAACTTCCCCCTTAGCAGTGCATCTGGCCTCGACCGCAGCTCTACTTTACTCATCCTCTCCACTAGGGCCTTCAGATCTCCCATGCCGAGTAGCCTGCTCACGAAGGATGGAGGGTCGAAGGGCTCTAGCTCATCTACATCCTCGCCAACGCCTATGAACGCTATCCTAGCTCCCGTCTTAGCGACGGCGGCTAGCGCCCCTCCCCCTCTCGCCGCGCCATCCATCTTCGTCAGTATTATGGCGCCTAAGGGAACCGCCT
>Ga0180302_10000562_pt1 | contig 16538 bp, 13 predicted proteins | sample GuaBasSediGuay17_FD_121794 | JGI IMG/M metagenome (GOLD analysis project Ga0180302, IMG submission 121794) | Subseafloor sediment microbial communities from Guaymas Basin, Gulf of California, Mexico - Guay17, Core 4571-4, 12-15 cm | ecosystem: Environmental > Aquatic > Marine > Hydrothermal... | reverse complement strand
CTCTCAAGAGACCCTGACTGGATGTACTACCTCTACCACAGTAGTTGGCACTGGCATCCAGGAGGAGACTACAACTACAATAATATCCATGACGAAGAACTGGATACATATCTAGAGGGTATAGCTTTCGCGGTCACAATTGAAGATGCAATAGATGCTTGTCATAAGGCCCAAAAGAGACTGATTAATCCGCCAGATCACCCAGAATTCCCAGGAATATGCGGACTGATCCCGTTATGGGCAACAAGTGGTTATACAGCCTATAGAAGACCAATGGCTTACGCTGTTAACGAAGCCGGAGCGGGAACAACCAACTGGTGGACCTTCTTGGTATCTTATCAGACAGAAGCTACCTATGGCCACACAATTCACTGGGGCTTCAAGAGCGACGTAGAAATGCTCAACCCACTCTACTCAAGCTGGGTCTGGGATCACTACGTGCTAGGTATGATATTCGAAGGAATATTGGCAGTTAACCCATATAACCTAGCCATGGACATGCCATGGCTATGCAGCTCCTTCGAAACAACAACTTATGTAAATGCGACAGGACATGAGCTATCACGTGTCATCTTGACGGTGCGTGACGGTGCAACCTGGCATGACGGTGAACCTGTCACAGCAGAGGACATCAAATTTACATACGACTATATTAAGCAGTATCCAGACTGCTGGCTTTACAGCGCTGTGGTAGACATAGTAAATGTAACAATAATTGATACAAACAAGATCCAAATAGACTTTGACGTCTTAACAGTATGGGCGCTCCACTGGGCAATGGGCATCTACGTACTGCCCAAGCACATCTACGAAACTATAACTGATCCAACAGGCTTTACGCCTGGAGGATTACCGGCAGAAGAAGTTCTAATTGGCTGTGGACCATGGAAGTGGTATGAATACGTATCCGGAGAATACTTCACGCTACAAGCAAACCGCAACTACTTTAAGAAAGTGCATCCATTCGGAGATGTCAACCTAGACCAAGTCTGTGACATTTACGATATAATTCACGTGGCAGCCTCCTTCGGTCTACGCAGAGGTGAAGAAGGATACGACATAACAGCCGACGTAACAGCTGAATGGGACCTAGTAGACATTTACGACCTCATCCTGGTAGCAGTTGACTTCGGAAAATACTGGGAACCCTATCCATAAACCAAAAATCCCTCTTTTTTATTAATTTGTTGTCGAGATAAAAGAGTGATAAGGAGCTAGGAATGATAAGTATTTCTGTAGAGATATAAAGTTACCAAAACTTAAATACCTTAAATGTTTCAGTATTTTTGCTAGGTGACCGGATTGGGGCTGAGGGAATACGTTCTTAGAAGGGTTGCGACATCTATATTCATAGTCATAGTCATCATAAGCTTAAACTTTATAATTTTCGATGTAATGCCAGGAAGTCCACTTCAAACATTCATTCAACCCGGCAGAATAAGGGATCCCTCACAGCTTGAAGCCCTTAAAAAAATGTTCGGATTAGATAAGCCCGCTTATGTTCGCTACCTTATATACATGAAGAATATGCTAACTTTTAACCTTGGAATATCTTTCCAGAGTCAAAAGCTAATAACGGACGAAATTAGTGAAAGACTCCTGAACACGTTTCTGTTAGTAGGACTATCAACAATAATATCAATAATTTTAGGTATAATAATTGGAGTTTACGTTGCCTATAAAAGAGGATCAGTGCTGGATACTGGAGCAGTCCTCTTCTCGTTAACATTCTATTCTCTACCTTCATTCTGGATAGGTTTGGTATTGCTCATGATTTTTGCAGTCTATTTGGGATGGTTCCCCATTGCTGGTGCCACCCCTAGGGAGTGGGGCGACCCAAATATATGGCCAACTCCCCCGCAATGGCCCCAAGATTGGCTTGAAATAATAAGAGGACGCTTATATCATCTTGCACTACCCTTGATAACGCTTGTTCTCTTTCAAGTAGGTGGGTATATCCTTTTGACAAGGGCAGTAATGATTGAAACTTTAACTGAAGATTATGTGTTAACTGCCAGGGCAAAGGGTCTTCCCGAAAGAACTGTTCTTTTCAAACATGCCCTAAAAAATGGAAGCTTACCATTAATTACGCAGATAGCTCTCGCTTTCGGATTTATGTTCTCTGGCGCAATAATCACAGAACAAGTATTCACTTACAAGGGAATGGGATGGTGGATCTGGAACTCTATTTTCTTCCACGATTATCCTGTACTTCAAGCAGTCTTTTATATTATCGCTCTATGCGTCGTAGCCGCAAATCTTATAGCCGACATAATTTACGGACTACTGGATCCAAGAATTAAGTATGGTTAAGAGAGGAGAATTAGGAGGATTAAAATGAGCAAAACATTAACAATTTCAAAGACCAGATATAGACTGCAACAATTTAAAAAAGTTCTAGTTCAAATATTTAGTTCTAAAAGAGGAGCGTTTGGTATAATAATTTTGGTAGCCGCTGCAATAATCGCACTTGCAGCTCCATTAATCGCTCCATATGACCCAGTAAACGATAAAGACTTGGCAGGTCGCTTCTGTGCTCCAATATGGTATCCAAAGATATTTGGAGGAGCATATTCTGAAAATATGGAGCTAGTAAGTGATCCTCTATTTGATTCACCGAAAGAACTGCAATATTGGCACGCCTCTCCAAGCGGTTCTGTACAAGTGTCTTGGGTGAACTTTACAGGTTACAATAAAGACTTGAACGGAAGACTCTACAATAAGCCCGGCTGTATTCTGTTAAATCTGACCGAGCCGTCTGACCAGAATCTAACAGCCGTTTACTCCCTCAGTTTCAACTACAGCTATACAGCGCCTCCAAAAAGGTTCAGGCTGTCATTCTATTACCTTGCAAAAGCTGTAGAAAACTCGCCGGTTAACGTAACAGTCAGACTTTACCAACCCGGCAATAAGCCTCCTTTAGTTATTCTTGATTCATACAAGGAATCGGGAAGACTGATAGCTCATATAGATGAAACATCCAAATCTTGGACTCTTCTAAAAGTTGATTCACAAGCGGGAGGAGCCTGGCGCGAAGAATATCTTGGAGAAAATGTTCAAACTCCTGCTCGGTACATGTTCCCTAGATCTGGAGTCTATAAGATTGAAGTAGAAATAAAGTTCACTCCGAATGCGAATCTGGAACCTGGAAGGGTAATGTTTCTAATAGACAATTTCCGTATTAAATTATATGGAAGCGTATTTGGCCTTCTAGGAACTGATCAGGAAGGCAGAGATGTATTCTCTCAGCTGATTTGGGGTTCACGGCTATCTCTCTTTGTGGGAGTACTCTGTGCTATAGTATCCGTTGCTTTAGGACTAATTTTTGGGTTGCTAGCAGGATATATAGGTGGCGCAGTAGACGAAATAATAATGAGAATGACAGATGTGCTCTTGACTATACCCGGCTTGCCCCTGTTGATAGTACTGATGGCGGTTCTCGGGGCCTCATTATTCAATCTTATAATATTGATAGGATTCTTAGGATGGATGGGATTTGCCAGAACCGTCAGATCAATGGTTTTAAGCCTAAAGGAAAGACCGTTTGTTGAGGCGGCAAGGGCAGCGGGGGCGACAACAGGATACATACTGGTAAGACACATAATACCAAACGTAATGACGCTCGTTTACGTAGCGCTAGCCACTTCAGTTCCAGGAGCCATCCTAGCGGAGGCAGCGCTGAGCTTCTTAGGTCTTTATGATCCGAACGTTATGACGTGGGGGAGAATGCTTCACGACGTCGAAACCAGCCCTGTAGGCGTAAAAATGTGGTGGTGGGCAGTACCTCCAGGAATGGGAATAGCGATTGTCTCCCTCTCCTTCATACTTATGGGATACGCACTTGACGAAATACTTAACCCCAGACTAAGAGAGAGAAGATGATTCAAAATTTGAATCAATAAACTTCCAGAAGTCCCTCTCTAATTCATCAATTTTCTTCTTTACTTTTTCCATTCTTAACAGAAAAATGCCTCCGCCGAAAATGCTCGTAATTGAAGCCCAAAAAAGGTTATCGCGCAGCTTATCACTTGTTAAAAAATTGATTGACAGAAAGTCGCTTGAAAGAGAAACCTTAATTACTATTGTTGGAAGTAGAGGATCATCCGGGCTCTTCGAAACTATCGTGGCTTCGGAATTTTTTTCTCTTGAAATAGAAACCCGAAAATTCCTTTTTTCAAAAAATTCTTTAATAAGTTGAATTGCTTTCTCAACGTCTATGCCTTTATTATAGAAACGATATTCCATACTCCATCCCGTACTACAAAAACTAAAGCTTAAATGTAAATATTTCCAAAACACTTCAGAGAGGGTGTCATGTTGGATCCGATGCTTAACATCAAGGACTTAACAGTTTACTATAAAATACTTCGTGGCTATGTGAAAGCTGTAGAAGGAGTTAACTTACAACTTAAAAAAGGTGAAACTCTAGGGCTAGCTGGCGAATCAGGATGCGGTAAAACTACAATGGCGCTTACAATTATGCGGTTGCTTCCACCTAATGGAAGAATAGTTCGCGGGAAAATCCTTTTTGATGGAAAAAATATCGTTGAATTACCTGAGGATGAAGTTAGGAAAGAAATAAGATGGAAGAAAATAGCTATAGTCTTCCAAGGAGCTATGAATGCGTTAAACCCGGTGTACAATATAGGGGAACAAATTGTAGAAGCCATTAGATACCATGAGCCAAATGTAGATAAAAATGAAGCTCTTGAAAGGGCTAAAAAATTACTTGAACTAGTAGGCATAGATCCCTCACGTGTAAAGAATTATCCGCATGAATTCAGCGGAGGCATGCGTCAAAGAGCAATGATAGCAATGGCTTTAGCTTGTAATCCGAAATTGCTCATAGCTGATGAACCTGGTACAGCTCTCGACGTCATAGTACAAGCTCAAGTGCTAAAATTGCTGGTTGAACTAAAACAGAAGCTGGATCTCTCGCTGATACTTATAACTCATGATCTCTCAATTATCTCCGAAACATGCGAGAAAGCAGCAATTATGTATGCTGGAAAACTTGTTGAAAGTGGAAGCGTATACAAAATCTTTAAGGAACCTCTACATCCTTATACGCAAGGGCTAATCGCAGCCTTTCCAGATATCCACGCGCCAAGAGCTGAAATAAAATCTATTGAGGGACAGCCGCCAGACTTGTTGAATCCGCCTAGAGGATGTAGATTTCATCCTCGTTGCCAGTATGCCATGGACATATGTAAGATTAAATCCCCTCCATACATAGAGGTAGAGAAAGATCATTTCGTAGCTTGCCACTTAGTTAAAAGCTGAGGTGAAATGTAAAATGACAAATGATAATTCTGTCTTGTCCGTACATAATTTGAAGAAATGGTTCCCAGTTAGACTTGGCTTCTTTCAGAGTCTAATTAAAGGAGAAAAACTGTTCGTAAAGGCTGTAGATGGAATAAGCTTTGATTTGATGAAAGGGGAGATATTTGGGCTTGTAGGTGAAAGTGGGAGTGGAAAAACAACCACCGGGAGAACTGTTCTCAAACTCATTGAACCTACTTCCGGCAAGATAATCTTTAAAGGAAAAGATATAACTAATCTTTCGCCGAAAGAAATGAGGCCTTTAAGGAAAAAAATGCAGATAATATTTCAGGATCCTTACGAATCTCTTAATCCGAAAATGCTTGTTGGAGATATAATTGGTGAGCCTCTTAGGATACAATCAGCTGGACACCCATCGGAAATAGAAGAAAAAGTTCTAAAAATCTTAGAGGAGGTAGATCTAGTTCCTCCAGAGGAGTTCTATTATCGATATCCTCATGAATTGAGCGGAGGACAAAGACAGAGAGTGGCGGTTGCTCGGGCATTTGTTGTTGATCCCGAATTTGTGGTGGCGGATGAGCCTGTTTCGATGCTTGATGTTTCTATAAGGGCGAGTGTTCTAAAATTGATGCTGGAACTTGTGAGGGAGAGAAGTGTTTCATTTCTGTACATTACTCATGACCTTGCGTTAGCGAGACACTTTTGCGATAGAATAGCAGTTATGTATCTGGGCAAGATGATGGAGCAAGCTTCCTCAGATGAGCTTGTAAAAAATCCTCTTCACCCCTACACAGAGGCTCTGCTTCAAGCGGTTCCGGTTCCTGATCCAACCTCTAGGAGGATTAAAGTAGTTATCAAGGGAGAAATTCCAAGTGCAATAAATCCTCCTTCAGGATGCAGATTCCATACACGGTGCCCAAAATATCTAGGTGACATCTGTAAACAAAAGGAGCCTCCGCTTGTAGAGGTAGGAAAAGGGCACTTCGTGGCATGTCATCTTTATGATGAGTGATGAGAAATGATTTTGCGAAGCAAAAACTTAACTAGAGGTCTCAAAAAGATTAAGCGAGGGAATAACTTGCCACATATAAAACTACAAAGTATCCTTTTAATTCTGTTCGTTATATTGTCCACTTGTTTACTTATACGCGTGCCTCCAGTGGCTTCTCAAAATAATTACGTAATTATAGAGCCTAGGGAGCCTGAAAGTGCTTCAGAGACGCCTTATTCTGTGGTGCCAGGTCAGCAGGTTATGATTAACATTTCAATTCAGAATGCAGTAGAAATTTATGGCTATAATCTAACGATTTCCTTTTTAAACCCCGACATCCTAGAGTTTGTAAGCTTCCGTTACATGCCATTTCTCGAAAAACCCTACGTAACAAAGGATGTGCATCCGGTAGGTGGAAAAATAACCGTATACGCAAAGTCTGAGCCTCCAGCAAAACCGGTAAGCGGATCAGGGACTCTTATTACACTAATATTCACAGCCAAAGCACTTGGAGAAACCACGATTAAATTTGAAGCAACTGACTGCTGGCTAATCAAGGAAGACGGAACCAAAATACACCCAAGCACCTATAAGAGAGGGAAGGTGGCAGTTACAAACACATGGATAGCAATAGAACCTCATAGGCTCGAAGGAAATGTTTCAGAAATAATTAATGCAAAGGTAACGGTCTATAATGTAAAGAAACTCTACGGCATAGAAATCAACATAACATGGAACCCGGAAATCCTAAACCTAATATATGTGAGGTATCAGGTTCCATGGGAAAACAAATTTGAGTTAACAAATGAGACAGGTAAAGGATATTATGCTCTAGCAGTAGCCGCCCTATACCCAGAAGAACCCTACACAGGAAATTATACAATCATAAATTTCCAGTTCAACATAACAAAAATAGGGTTAACTCCAATATCCTTTAAAACATCAAAACTAGGTGATGTTGATAGTGAACCGTTACCACATGCTAAAGTTGCTGGAATATTCTCAAATGTTGAACTAACTGTGGGCTTTGACCCTTCATCCATTGTGGATGCAAATCTTGTTAAGGGAGAAAAGTTTAATGTTACGCTTGTTTTAACAAAGGTTTCTACTCTCAAGAAATTCAATTTAACGATTCTTTATCCGGAAATTTTAAACTTTTCAAGATTCTTCTTTAACGAGAAACTGATTCTGCTAACAAAGGGTTACAAATCCGATTTATCAATGAGAACTCTAACAGTGTGGGGCGAATTTGTCTCTGAAATTGAATATTCCCGTAGGATTGAGATTGCGGCCATAGAATTCGAAATTCGTGGCTATCGAAAAGGTTACATAGAAATAGATACAAGCGTGGAAAATTACCTAAAAGATGATAAAGGAAATTCTCTACCTTTCAATTTAGCTTCATGTTTTTTCATGAATTGGCGTAATGTAGGTATCACTCAGCTTAAGTTTTCAAGTGAGCTTATGGCGGGTAAAAACTTTGTTGTAGGGGAGCCAATTAATATTCAGGTTAGAGTAGATAATTCTGGGGCGTCCGATGAAAATGTTACTCTTACTATAAGTTACGAGGGTATGATTACTGTTAACGGTAATACTACAAAAAAGGTAAATGGCACGATTTATGAGGGTAATTTCATACTGTCTGCTTATGGCTCTGAAAATAGTTCCGTGGTTTTGGACAAAATATTTTGGAATACTACTGGGCTCGACTGTGGAGAGTATACTGTCGTAGTCAAAGTAACTATAGGGGTGGATCATAGCCCAGAGGATAATAGTCTTCAGGAGACTATAACTTTAATTGAGCTTCCCGTGGATATCGCGGTAGTTAATGTTTTGGTGTTGCCATCTGATAATGTTGACGTTAACGAAACATTGTATATTGCGGTGGTTGTTTCTAACTATGGCTTAAAGGATGAAATCTTCGATTTACTAGTATACTTTGATGGGGATCTTGTCAGAAGTTTTGAGAAAGTTAGTTTGGCTGCTAAGACAGGCGACATATTCTTTATGGAACTTAAGATTCCCACTCAAGGTAGGCACGTGCTGAACTTCACTATTCCTGCTGTTGAGGGTGAGAAAAAGTTGGATAATAACTTTAAATTTATAACATTGGAGGTAGGCTTGGCAGGCGCACTTCCGCCCCATATGATAATTGGCCTAATAGCTTTAGTTGTTGTGGCGGTTACAGTTACAGTTGTCCTCTATGTTAGGAGGGGACGACGGAAGGCTATAAAAGGCTCTCTGGCTGTTTCCTGATCAGTTAATTGTTCCAGTTTCTATTGAACCTTTATTTTCTTTTTTGCAATAGAAGTTTTTTCCAGAAAGTTTTTATTCTCTTTTGTATCAATAAATTTCGGTAAATGTTTCGAGGAGAAGGGAGAAGTTGAAAGGCAAAAAGTTTCTTTCAGCAGTTCTAGTATTATTGATGACACTTGGAATCCTTGCTGCTCTGCCAGTGAAGGGAGTAGAGGCTAATGCCATCTGGGTTGAACCTCCAACCTTTAATGCCACCGAGCATGGCCTAACTGCTGGAGATCAGTTCACAGTGGAAGTTTGGATCAATGTGACCGCTGAGCTTTACGGAATTGAATACAAGCTTCGATGGAATGATACACTTCTTCACCACGTTAACCACACTACCTATGAGCCTTGGGAACCCAACTTCATAGCTAAAGACGAAGTGACTCCTGGACAATACTGGTACGGAGCCAGCGCTTTGGCGCCAGCTGAGCCATTCAGTGGCGTAATGAAGATTCTAGATATAACATTTGAGATAGCTTATCAGCCATACTTCCCAGAGCCAACCCTGTCCTGCATTCTGGACTTGGTTGATACAAAGATGGGTGATCCAGACGCGAAACCAATTCTACACGTAGCTGTGGACGGAGAATATTTGATAGAGCCAATAACCCCGCCCAAACCGTACCTTGGAGTTGAACCCTCCGAGTTTAACGCTGAAGCAGCTGGATTAACAGTCAACGACACCTTTACTATTAATATAGAAATTTTCGAACTAGCTGCTGCATGGGATCTTTATGGATGGGAAGTTAAACTAGGCTATGATTCGGCACTCCTAGAAGTAGTAGATGTTGTTCCAGGTGGATTCTTAGAAAGCTTTGCTGGGCCAGACGGAACCTACTTCACTTATAGGGACCGTCCAGAATACAACTATGTGGTTATGGCTGAGCTGTTCCTTGGAACCAACTATACTTCGCCATACGGAAGCGGAGTATTAGCTAAGGTAACATTTAAGATAATCTATGAAGAGGAATATCCAAATCAGGCAGCATGTGCCCTACCGCTATTTGACATCAAACTCGTATCTTCAGCAATGGTACCGATAGAATACGATGAGTCCTTAACCTATGGAGGATACTACCTAAGCCCAATGACAACGCCTCCAGGACCAGCAATAGATGTCTACACCGAAATATGGAGATGGCCAGGATACAATACGACAAATACTGGTCAGTTTGGAGTAGATCCGATCCCATCGGATGCCGACCCATTTGCTCCACAGGAGGAGGCAACCCTCTACGCTCTGCTAACCTACGGCGGCGCACCAGTACAATACAAGGAAGTTGCATGGACTATTATCGCTCCAAACAATGAAACCTACTATAGGCAGAGCTTCACAAACTTGAAGGGAATCGCCAACATAACCATCAGATGGCCATGGACCAGCGAATATCTCGGCGAATGGACAGTTATAGCTAAAGCAAGCGTTGCAGAGACCACGGTTAGCGATACAGTAACGTTCATTGTAGATTACGTAGTGAGAGTCTCAAGCTCAAAGACGTTAAGCCCAGTAGACCGCGGAGAACAAGTGTCGGTAAATATGACCATCACTAATATAGGCACCATTGAAAGAATGGTCTTCATAACTATCACAATATATGATGATGTGGGCATGCCAGTGGCCACGGGATCATGGACGGAAACTATCAGTCCAGGAGACAATCCACTCGAAAAAACGCTAACTCTGGCATATTGGGCGCATCCAGGTCAAGGAACAGTTTACATAAACGTTTTCACTGATCCACCACCCGATTGCGGCGTCTGCTACGCGCCAGAGCATGTGCAAACCTTCCAAATAACCTTCACTGATCCATAGAAAAATCAAAAATCCCCCCTTTTTTAATTATGATATAGAGTAAGTATCGTAGTGGTGAAAAAAATGTATAGAATCAAAAGAATTAAGGAGATGATATTTCTAATTCTGTTATGCTCCCTATTATTCCTAACATTCACTTACTGCTTAAGTAATGTTCAAGCTCAATTCCTAATATTAACTATTTACTCCTCAAAGCAAGAATACCTTCTAAGCGATGAAATAGTACTCTTTGGTAACCTAACCCACCTAGGAGAAAATGTTTACGATGGCATAGTGGCAATTCAAATTGAAGATCCAGAAAATAAAACAATAACGATAAGAGTTGTAAGTACGGGTGAAGTTTCTCAAGAGGATTATCCGGTAAGAATAACAGAGTTTTACCCAAGCGACGCACAAGGCAACCCCGTAACAACGCCCTACGAAAAAGGAACCTTCGCTTACCTCACAGCCTACATTAAAAATACTGACATTCTTGATCACGACCTTTACTTTGCCGTCAACATTTATGATCGCTACGGTAAGCCATGGGCAGTGTCAACTAACGTCGGCAGAATAACCTCGGGAGAAACCAAATTAATCATTATAGGCTATCCAATTTCATACGAGTTTCCAAGCGGAACAGCCACTGCATATGCAGTAGCCCTAACCAACTCACCGAAAAACAATGGAATGCCCCACTGCCCAGAAGCAAAAACCACGTTTCAAGTGGCCACTTCAGAACTAACGCCAATAACTACCAAAAGCTACCAAAACGGAACCTACTACCTCAACTTCTCAATGCCAAATAATAGCCTCCCGGGAAACTATATGGTCTACGCATCATCAAATTACAAGGGATCAACAGCAAAGGTCAACTTAACATTCAAAGTAGAGGTACCCGACCTAAACAATGACGGAGTAATAGACATTTACGACCTAATAATAGTGGCGGGCGCCTATGGCACAAGCGAAGACGACGAAAACTGGAATCCTGCAGCCGATGTAAATGGAGATAAAACAGTTGACATTTACGACCTAATACTCGTAGCAATATGTTTCGGATGGGAGGCCTAAACCAAAAAGTATATTCATAACCTTACACAACTAAATTTTTGCCAATAAGGGGAGAAGGAGAATGAATAGAAAAGGCTACCTAGTAACAATAATAACTCTTTTGATTCTTCTCTCAACAACTCTCTGGAATACAAATTCAATAAAAAATGCAAATGCGCAGACAGAAACGACCCTATCAATAGAACCGCAAATATTAATAGACCCAAGTTTAACGCCCACAAGCACCTTCAATATAAATATAACAGTAACGGATGTAATAGACCTCTACGGATGGGAATTCAAACTCTACTATCTCAAATCAGTCCTAAATGTAACCTCAATAACCTTCGGGCCATTCCTAGAAAGTGCAGGTACAACCTTCCAGATCGACAAAAGCAATCCGGACTATAATGAGACACATGGTCTAGTCTGGTTAGCTGATAGTCTTCTCGCCGCTCCAGAAGGAGTAAATGGAACAGGAGTGATTGCGTCAATATCCTTCAAAGTAATAGACTTCGGAAGCACAAAACTTGACCTCACAGACACAAAGCTAGGCAACAAATCAGGAGAATCAATAAGCCATACAGTATATGACGGCTACTTCAGCAACGTAATCTCATACGCTGAAATTTCGGTGACTCCAAACAAAATAATAGACTCAACACTTGAACCATGTAGCCAATTTACAGTGAATGTGACAATTTCAGATGCTTCCAATGTCAATAGCTGGGAACTTAAGATCTTCTACAGAAATGATATACTTAACGTTTCAGATGTAACCTTTGGTAGGTTCCTCCAATCAGCAGGATCGACAACCAAGCTGATTAAGCTCATGACAGACAACTATAACGAAACCCACGGCTTACTTTGGCTAAATGAAACATTGACCACTCCTGCAGGTGCATGTGGAAGCGGGGTCCTTGTAACAATAACCTTCCACGTTGTGGGAGTAGGAGAAAGCGAAATAACCTTAAAAGAGACAAAGCTGACTGATCCAGCTGGTCAATTACTTGAACATTCATGCGTAAGCGGATACTTTAATAATGTTCTAATGGCTAAAATGTCCATTTATCCGGAGGAAATTTTTAATCCGTCACTGACCCCCGGCTCCCAATTGAATGTTACAGTGAAAATATCAGAAGTCACAGATCTCTACGGCTTTAGACTAAACCTTACATATGAAAGCGAAATTCTAAACTGTATAGGAGTACTCATAATTCCCTATGGAAATGAGTCGAGCTTAGACTCAAAGGTTGCATGGAGTGACGAAACAGGAGAAATATTTATAGAAGTTAACTATAAACCGCCAGCGGAACCTATAACAAGCATTACGCCATTCACAGTCGCTCAAATCTTCTTCCAAGTGTCAGGAATGGGGGTGTCCTCACTTCATCTTCACAATACTTCACTAGTAAATGTGGAAGGCGAAGAGATACCGCATCAAACTCAAGACGGTCTAATCTACATTGTAATTCGTGATGTGGCAATAATCGACTTACACGCATACAAATCAACCGTATATCCCGGAGAACTTGTAAATATAACAGTGACGGCTAAAAACGAAGGTAACCTAACAGAAACATTCACAGTCACGATTCTCTACAACGATAAATTCATCACGAATATAACAATAGCTGATTTGGCGCCGCAAGCTGTAAAGACGGTAAGTATAATATGGAATACTACAGGGCTCTCTCCGTGCTACAATGCGACATTAAATGCACATGCGGTTCCTGTGCCATACGAACTCGATCTTGACGACAACATCTTCATGGACGGCACAATAAGTATAACTTTGATGGGAGATGTGAATGGAGACGGAGCTGTAAATATATATGACTTAATCCGCGCTGGAAACGCGCTCGGCTCATACCTAGGTGAACCTGAATATGATGAAAGAGCTGACATAAAGAATGATGGAGTAATAGACATATACGATCTAATAATAATAGGACTACACTTTGGAGAAAGCTACTGATCCCCCATTTTTATTTTTCAAATATTAATGTTTGGGCGTCATAAAATAGTATGCATAAAATCTATATATACATAAGCTAACCTAATTAAGAGGCAGGGTTAGAAATGAAAAAGGAAAAAGTATTAATCTTAGCGGTAACGTTCCTAGCGTTTATGACAGTTGCCCTACTACTAATCAAACCAGCCAATGCACAAGAAGAAGTTATAGTATTCGTTGATGCTCCAGATCAGGTAGAGCCCGGAACCCTTCAAGTAAGAATAAACATTACAGAAGTTACAGGCCTATATGGATGGGAATTTAAACTCTACTACGAAAATTACCTACTCAACTTTACAGGATACGACCTAACGGGTTGTCTCCTTGAAAGCGTCGGTGATACATTCCAAGTCGATAAAAGTAACAATGAATTTAACAGTACACATGGCCTTGTTTGGCTGGCTGACACATTATTAGGTGCCTCTACAGGCGTTAGTGGAAGCGGAACGCTAGTAATTCTGAATTTCAAAACCGTCGATAATTTGGGCTCAGCGCATCTAGTCTTTGAAGATTTAAATGCTGAGGCGGAAGGGAAGAATATAAAGCTGGGCGATAAGGAGGCTAATCCAATTCCAAATACTGCTGTCGACAAAACATTTGAAATAGTTCCAGAATTCACGTCGTCAATTCTTCTTATTGCTCTCTTCGTCTCCTCAGCCATGGCAGTGTATCTAGTTAAAAAACGAAAATAAACTCCAAAGTTCCCCCCTCTTTTTAACGCAACAAACAAACAAATTAAAGTAGTTAAATTCTCTTTCTTATCCTCAACCTTCTCGATTTACTTTTATTACGCTTAATCTTTTCTAGAAAGTCAGGATGTACTGCGGTAATTGTAAGAAATGAACCGCCCAGAACCAAAGCAATCCCTACGGGTAAAAGAAAACTATGCTCATATCTGTATTTACTGTAAAGTTTACCTAAAGCAATTACTGCCGGAGGAATATCTTTTAGGGGCATAGTTTCAACTCTTAAAGTATAAATTCCGCTACTTGGAGCCCCTTCAGGAGTTAGAATAACCCATGTAGGTTTGGATGGTACTGTTTCAACAGGATGATACTCGCTGGTGTTCCCATACAAATAACTCATGTTGAAAACAAGAAGCCGCCTCTGCATGGGATGTCCAGGGGGAAGGTCAGGATTGTAAACTAAAACTATTTCGGTTGTAGAAATACTTTGTCCGCTCTCACTGTCGTTGTATAATTTAAGCCAAGCAAACATATGGGGAAACGGTATCTCACCATATGGTTCCTCAAACGAACCTCCCGGCTCCAGATTATACAACCACCCTGTTCCGTTCCCTGCGTCTGGTGGAGGTAGCATCAAGCCGCAAATTATGTCACCTTTATTAAATTCAGCGCTAACATTCCAATAATAAGGCGGAACTCCTGGTGTATTTTCGACACGGCTTATCTCTTCTACATCCTTATATTCGACCGGGCTTTGGGAAGTAACTATGCAGACAGCACTTATAATAAGAAATATCAAACCGTAGATAGCAAGCCTTATACGTGTGCCTTTCTTCATAACTACCAAAAATATATAATATATAGACTCATAATTATTCTTTTGGGTTAAAATTGAATCTTAAAAAGTGGATAGCTGTAATTTACAGTCTTATAGCAGCTTCATCAATAGTTTACCTATTATATGAATTTTTGAAGTATTTGGAATCAATAATGCATATCTTATAATCAAGCGTTGAATGTTATTCTCTGATAAGCTCGCCGAGAAACACCCCTACTATTCCAAGGAATAAGAAAACAACTAAAGGTACTATTACCCATGTCTTGGCAATGATCATCAAAGCGTAGTTAGGTAAAAAATGATACATATAATATTCGGTTGTCAAGATGTTAAGGTAAATGGGTGAGCAAACCATAACGTAAGATAAGTAACAAGAAACAATTACTGCCAGAAAATACATTAAAAGAAACGACAGAAAATCATTAATAAGAATTCCCATCAGAAGTACGGAGAAGGACAATATAACGTATTGGGGCCAGTCAAGTATTGGTGTCATATAGGGTTCTACGCCCCTATGAGTCAACTTATATTCAATTCTCATAAAAATTCTGGGAGTTATAATGCAACTGCAAATAATCCCCCATAGCAAGGCCACACAAAACCTTTTCAAGAAAGGCTTAACCTTGAATCTCATGTTACATCAAACTCTTATTACTGGTACATTCCTTAATGGCTTGATTTAAGTCTTAACCGTTTGATGACTAACAACAATACTTAAAGATGACATACTACAAATAATTGACAGAGGCGAAGTCTGGCATGAAGCTGAAACTTTTCAAAAGAAGAAAAGAAAAAGAAGAGAAAATGGATATTGAAAATGAAGTTGGGAGTGAAACTATAGGGACTGAACTTAAAGACTTATGCTCAGAAAAGCCTGAACTTTATGAAGCTTTAAAAGACTTCATGTTTTTATATCCAGAAAAAATCGACATTAAACTAGAAGACGCCGTGAAAAACGCCGAAAAATTCGAAAAATCTAAAGACACTCTCAGAGCAGCTGTCTGGTACAAAATAGCTGGCGGTTTAGCGTTATATAAAGGCGATGTCTCCAAAGTAGAAAAATATATTACTAAATATGCCGAGCTAACTAACTGTGTTCCAAAAATACTTAAATTCGCCGAAGAAGCAGTAAAGAAAGCTCAGGAATACTACTCAAGATATCAAGAAAGAGGAGAAAGACGCTAGTATGGTTCAATATTGGTAAAAGCCTCTTTCAGCTTTCTTACCAAGCCAGCCCTTAACCACATAATTTTCTATTAGTGGACAGAGAGCATACATCTCCATGTTATACTTCTGATACAGTTCTCTGAGCTTACTAAGCACCCAATCTAATCCTTTTCTGTCGGCGTATTCACATGGGCCTGATGGCCATCCTGTTCCGAGCTTCATTCCTGTGTCTATGCTTTTTGGTTCTGCTACTTCTTCGTGGATTAGCCATGCTGCCTCGTTTATGGCTACTGCCCATGATCTTTCTATGTCGTATTCGTCTGCGAGTTCGAATGGTATTCTTGGTCTTCCTTTTGTCCAGTTGTAGAAGCCTTCTCCTGTTTTTTGGCCTAGTTTTCCTTGTTTTACTAGTG
>Ga0180302_10000561_pt1 | contig 16539 bp, 18 predicted proteins | sample GuaBasSediGuay17_FD_121794 | JGI IMG/M metagenome (GOLD analysis project Ga0180302, IMG submission 121794) | Subseafloor sediment microbial communities from Guaymas Basin, Gulf of California, Mexico - Guay17, Core 4571-4, 12-15 cm | ecosystem: Environmental > Aquatic > Marine > Hydrothermal... | reverse complement strand
CCTCATCTTAAGCCAACATGATAGTTGAAGGAAGATTTTATATACGTTTACTCGTTAGGGTAACCGAGGGATGAAGAAGCTGACCTGCACTGACAACTGTGAAGAAACCTCCGTGCTGACCTCCATCACCTCAATAGGCGACTGGTGGTCTAGGTGAAGGTGAGAGTGCGCTTCATGGCTATCCTAAAGCCACTTGCTGGAAAACCCTACAGTGAGGTTGAGGTCGATGAACAGGCTTCTCTACTAGATGTTATCTTGAGGGCTTGTAACAACAATTCAAAGCTTATTGAAAGATTATTCAGCGATAGACTTCAGAGCATTAAGCCTGACATAATAGTTTTGGTTGACGGTGTGGACGTTAACGTGGTCGGCGACCTCAAGATGTCGATAAAGGGGGTGAGGGAAGTAACTCTGATACCGTCAGTGCATGGAGGTTGATGTAATGCTCAACTACCACGATGTGGTCGTCATTTTTAGAGAATTAGGCGTGAGTGACATCAAGCTACTCGTTGTAGCGAGGATTGATTTGGAGAAGTCAGTGCCTCTAAACTTTCTAGTAGAGAAATTAGAGGAGGTAACTCATCGACACGATGTCGTATGGGCTATAAGCAAACTTGGCGTGGCAACCTCTTTAAGGCATGTCGTTCACGCGCTGTACCAAACCCTAAGAGCTTATAGAGTGGGGAAAAACATAAGCAATAAATTTAACATAGAGTTCCTCCTCAGATTAACGTGTCAAGACCAGATAAATAAGGCTCTTAAAGTAGCTGGGCTAGAGTTTGAAGTTTCTTCGTTCTGCTTGTACCTTGCATCGCCCTCCAAGAAAGCCATGGAGAGCTTCTTTACTTCGCTTAAACATGCTATTGACTGTAATTTCTCTGTGCTATCCGATCACCCCTCCTGTTTTAGCGATGTTCTTCTCGAATCCCTAGGAGTACCCCATGAAGAGCTGCTGTGTAATGACTATAAAGGGTCTCATTTAAAGCCCGTTGAGAAGTCTCTTTTAACCCGCATGTGCATGATAAACGTCAGGAGGAGATAATTTTAACTATAGAGATCACATCACTAGGTCTGAGAACTGTTATTCCGACGTCTCTACCTACTATTTCTATCTGAAGCACCTTATCTGGGTTTTTGAGATCAACCCTTCTGTTAATGTCCTTGGCTATGTCATTTATTAAATCCTTCCTGCTTATACTTGAAGCTCTCTTGTTTATTGTTATGCGGAAGCTCTCATCCTCTCGAATACGCTCTAATGCTAGTTGCACAGCAACTCTCTTTATCTCCTCCTTGTCGTCGCTCGTCACAGCAATTATGGGTGTAAGCTTCAATGTATACCTGACATCCCAAGGTCTCTCCCTAGCTATCTCGCCAAGCTTCTTTGAGGCATCAAAGGGATCAAGCTTTGTTCTGACAAGCAATAGCCCTGGAACCATAGCCTTACGCACTTCAACGTTTTCATCGCCTATCTCGCGGAAGAGATACCATAACTCACTTATGCAGTCATCTTCTCTATTACGGTATGTTGAGACCAATAGGTTAAACTTCAAGGTTAACCACCACTACTTAGACGCACTCGTCTACGTTGAGCAAACTTAAAAGCTTCTCCACAAAACCTATAGGTAACTTTAAATAAAACCATTATCTCTTAGACAACGCCTCGGGGGTTCAGGAGACATGGAGGAAGAATGGGAAGAATGGGAAGAAGAGGAGGAGTGGGAGGAAGAGGAGTGGGAGGAAGAGTGGTGACATACCTTAATCATTATTTTTGAACTATGAGTTACACTTTTAGGAGGAATTAATTATGGATTTTTGCCCTAAATGTGAAGGTCTTCTTAAACCCGTTAGGAAAGATGGTAAGGTATACTTGGTGTGTAAGAGGTGTGGATACACGAAGCCCCTGAGTAGTTCTTCTTCAGGGTACTCGGCTACGAGAGTTATTGAGGAATCTAAGCATAGAACCATAGGTGTTGTAGAGGAGAAAGAGGAGTTAAAGGAGAAGGTCAGAGAGGAGGTTAAAGAAGTAAGCCAGGAGAGGGTCAGGGACCTAATGGACCTGCTTAATAGAGAGCAGGATCAAATGGAAGCTGAAGAGTAATATAATTGCTCTTGTAGGCTGAGGTGCGGTGCCACCTCATGGTGCGGATAGCAGTTATAGATAGGGACTTGTGTAAACCTAAGGACTGTAGAAGCGAGTGTTACAGGTTTTGTCCTTTAATCAAGAATAAGGTTCAGGTCATAGAGTTCCAGGAGGATACGGGAAAGCCAATAATTAAGGAGAACTTATGTGTTGGCTGTGGGATATGCGTTAAGAAATGTCCCTTCTCGGCTATAACCATAGTCAACCTCCCTGAGGAGCTAGAAAGGGAGTGCGTGCATAGGTATGGACCTAATGGCTTTAAGCTATACAGATTACCCCCGCCCAGGCAGGGTCAAGTTTTAGGGCTCATAGGGCCTAATGGCACCGGAAAGACCACGATATTAAGGATACTAGCAGGAGAGCTCACGCCGAATCTTGGCTTCATAGATAAGCTCCCCTCCAAAGATGACATAATAAAGTTCTTCGCTGGCTCTGAGCTTCAAGGATACTTCAAAGACCTTTACTATGGAAAGAAGAGAGTTGTTCACAAGATACAGTACGTAGACAAAATCCCTAAATACGTTAAGGGTGATGTTGAAGAGGTTCTGACCAAAGTTGATGAAAGAGGTTTATGGAGGGACTTAGCCAAGGAACTGGACATACTGAGTGTAACGGATAGGTCTATAGCTTTGCTGAGCGGCGGCGAACTTCAACGCGTCGCGATAATAGCTGCTATTTGCCGTGATGCAGACGTTTACATATTTGACGAACCGGCAAGCTACTTAGATGTCACTCAGAGGTTAAAGGTTTCAAGAGTTATAAGGAGCTTAGCTCAAGCTGGCAAGACAGTCATAGTGGCGGAGCACGACTTGGCGATTTTAGACTACATTTCAGATAGGGTATGCATAATGTATGGCAAGCCGGGGGTTTATGGCATAACTTCACAGCCCTATGGTGTAAGGGTCGGGGTTAACATATACCTAGATGGATACATACCTAGTGAGAACATAAGGTTCAGGGAGGAACCCATAAGGTTCCGACTTAAACCTCAACCGTCAGAAGCCGTATTGACCGAAGTGGTGCTCTCATGGCAAGACTTTACAGTATCTTTGAATGGTTTTACATTAAGTGTGAGTGCTGGAAGAATACATAAAGGAGAAGTCGTGGGGGTATTGGGGCCTAATGGCATAGGTAAAACGACTTTCGTGAGGTCTCTTTTAGACATAGCATCTAAACCTAAGGAGATGGACGACGCTAAGCTTAAGCTAAGCTATAAGCCTCAATACCTCACATCGGAGAGCGAGGAGACTGTCTACGAGTACTTAGAGAAGAACATTGGAGGGAGGCTTCACTCAACGTGGTTTAAACACGAGGTGGCGAGGCCATTCATGCTGGAGCCTCTCTACGATAGAAGCTTGAAGTCTCTTAGTGGAGGTGAGCTGCAGAGAGTGAGTATTGCCTGTGCTCTTTCAAGGGATGCTGACTTATATCTGCTTGATGAACCCTCAGCCTACTTAGATGTTGAGCAGAGAGTTGCAATGGCAAAGCTGGTGAGGAGGATCGTGGAGGAGAAGGAGGCTGCTGCCTTCGTCGTAGAGCACGACTTGATGGTCATGGATGCCATAGCCGACAGCATCATGGTCTTTGAGGGAGAGCCTGGAGTAAGGGGTTACGCCTCAGAGCCCCTGGATTTAAGGTCTGGCTTCAATAAGTTCCTCAAAAACCTCGATGTGACATTTAGGAGGGATCTTCACAGCGGTAGAGTTAGAATTAACAAGCCAGATTCCTACCTCCACAGGAAGCAGAGAAGCATGGGGGAGTACTACTACATACCCGAAAGAGAAGAGGAATAAGTTTTAGCCCTTAAGCTGTTTGGCTTTCAGCGAAGGTTTAATACGACGCATCCACATTTTCTTAAGCTGGTGGTATAGATGCCGGAGAAAGTCACTATAAGCCTCATAAAGGCTGATGTTGGCTCGTTGTGCGGTCACCATGTCGTCCATCCCAAGCAACTAGAAGTCGCAAGGGAAAAGCTTGAGGAGGCCAAGAAGAACGGCCTCATAATAGACTACTACGTGTTCAACTGTGGTGATGACCTGGAGCTGCTCATGACGCATACCAAGGGCGAAGGACACCCAGACATTCACGGCCTAGCTTGGCACACCTTTAAGGAGGTGACGGAGAAGGTCTCAAAACCCTTAAAGCTCTACGCTGCTGGCCAAGACCTGCTGGTTGAAACGTTTTCAGGCAACGTAAAAGGAATGGGGCCTGGAGTGGCTGAGATGGAGATTACAGAGAGGCCAAGTGAGCCCATAATAGTCTTTGCCGCGGACAAGACTGAGCCGGGAGCTTGGAACTTCCCACTATACAAGATATTCGCCTCGCCTGATAACACAGCTGGCCTCGTCATAGACCCCCAGATGCACGAGGGCTTCATATTTAGAGTCATGGACGTCATAGAGGGCAAAGTCGTCGACTTGAGCTGCCCTGAGGAGCTCTACACCCTAATAGCTCTACTAGGCACGCCTGGAAGGTACGTGGTGGAGAGGATCTTTAGGAAGACGGATAAAGCCATAGCTGCTGTAGCGAGCACTTCGAGGCTTAACCTCATAGCCGGGAAGTACGTTGGCAAGGACGACCCAGTCCTCATAGTTCGAGCTCAACATGGCTTCCCAGCTGTCGGAGAGGTTCTAGCGCCCTTCGCCTTCCCGCACTTAGTCGCTGGTTGGATGAGGGGTTCTCACAACGGCCCTCTAATGCCAGTCAGCTTAAAGGACGCTAGGTGCACGTTCTTCGATGGACCGCCGCGAGTAGTGGCATTGGGCTTTCAGATAGCTAACGGCTACCTGATAGGGCTTCACGGCTCTGAGCCAGCAGACCTATTCTCCGATCCTGCCTTCGACAGAGCCAGAATGGTAGCTCTAGAGATAGCCGACTACATGAGGAGAATGGGCGAGTTCATGCCTGCCAGGCTCGGTCCAGAAGAGCTGGAGTACACAACGCTACCGAAGATACTCGACAAACTGAAGGATAGGTTTAAGCACGTCTAATACCCTTTTTCTCCTCATTCATAACGGTTAAAATCCTCGCTATGGCCTTCCTAATAGTCCTTATCCTACCCGGCTTATCAAGAGGTACGCCTGAGGCTTGCTGTGCGCGTAACCTCATGAGCTCGGCATAGAGCTCTCGAAGCTTCGCCATTCTCTCCTCGCTGCTCATTCTCCTAATTTCACTGGCTTTCAGCACCACTCTCACCACCCTCTACCTGCTCCTTGACCATCACCTTGCCCTTATCAAGCTTTTCAATGGCCTCTACAGCTGATGGCAACACTATCTTGACCTTCACGCCAACCTTTCCCTGCTTTAGGTATGCGTGGCTAACTGCTACATCAACATGCTCGTGAGACAACTGTCCAGCCTTTAAGACTATTCCTGACCTCAACTTCTCATACCTAGCTCTTTCAGTCCTAAGCTTACCCTTGATCCTAATTTCAGCACCTAAGGCTCCCGCCTCCATGATCTGGTTGAGCGCTATGTACGCGGCACGCCTGAAGTGTATGCCTCTCTCGAGGGCGTTCTTTATCCTCTGAGCCATGATCTTCGCGTTGAGCTCTGGGATTTCTATTGGAGCCACGCCTATCTGAGGCTTTTCTATGCTGAATAGCTTCTCGAGTTTTTGGGTTAACTCGTGCACTGTGGCTCCATGCCTGCCTATGACCATGCCTGGCCTCTCAGCGTATATCGTTACGTTTGTTCCAAGAGGCGTCTTCTGGAGATCCACTCTAACGTAGCCAGCTCTAGCCAGCTCTCTTTGTAAGAAGGAGTCTACGTCAAGCCTCTTGAGCGCTTTTACTATGAAGCTCTTCTCCACATCAGTCAAGCCTGAGCACCTTACGTCTGAGTTTTAAGAGTCGTATATTAGGATTGCGTTATCCCTCCTCTTTCACAGCTATCTCTATGTGCACAAGCTGCTGATTGTAGGGCGTAGCCCTTCCAAAGGCTCGCGGTATGTACTTCCTTATAACCATACCCTTGTGGGCTGCCGCGTGAATTATCACAAGCTTCTCCACGTCTAACCCTTTGCTCTCAGCGTTGGCCTCTACGTTCCTAAGTATCTTTAGCACCTCTCTTACGACCCTTATAGGATACCCCCCGCTGGGATGTCCATTTATGCTGCCGTGATGAGCTCTCTTCTTTCTAAACCTAGTAAATGGTATCATGATCTCCTTTCTAAGGACTCTCTCTAGTAACTCCCTTGCTTGACTAAGCTTTCTACCCTTAATAAATCGGCATACTTCAACAGCCTTCTTCCAGCTTACCCTTAGATCCCTTCCGCTAGCTCTTGCCATTCTGTCAGGGTCGTAGTTCTGAAGTGAATACCCAAACTCCGGCAAGTTGAACGCCCTCGCGTTAAGCACACTGGAAGTGTACACACCTATAGGTTTTCCGCTTAATAAGGTAACGCTTATAAATAGGAGCTACAAGTTTGCGGATTAAGCGTGGGACTATGTCAAGTAAGTTTACGTATAGGGGTTACACACTGCAGCAGCTGTTAGAAATGCCCATGGATGACTTCATAAAACTACTACCAGCACGTCAACGTAGATCTCTCTTAAGAGGGCTTAATGAGGAGAAGAGGAAGTTACTGGAGAAGATACGGCTCCTGAAGAGTGGTAAGAAGAGCATAGTTAGGACCCACATAAGGGATATGATCATAATCCCCGAGATGGTTGGAGTAACAATTCACGTCTACAATGGGAAGGAATTCGTACCTGTAACCATAACTGAGGAGATGATAGGGCACTACTTGGGGGAGTTCGCAATAACCTGCAAGAAGGTTGAGCACGGAGAGCCTGGTATAAGAGCTACTAGAAGCTCCATGTACACTCCACTGAAGTAAAAAAGTTAATTATTGCTGTAGTTAACTATACACTTTTACCGCTACTTCCTACCAGTCCTTCTACTTGATATGTGTCCTACTTTAGCTCCCGGAGGAGTACCGTGGCTAACGGGTGTGCCGCCCTTGGGGTGTGCTCCTCCTCCATGTGGATGAGCATATGCACCCATGGCCTTGCCTCTCACTTCAGGGTACTTCCACGCCTTGACCTTCGATAGGTGGTACTTCGCTCCAGCCTTGACAAAGGGTTTTTCAGTCCTCCCACCACCAGCCACAACTCCTATTGTTGCGCGTGCTAGCCCACTTATGAACTTAGTCTTTCCCGAGGGCAAGCTCACGTAAGCTCCATCAGGCGTGTGTCCTAGGACTACAGCGTAGCAACCTGATCCTCTCACAAGCTTTCCTCCATCGCCGTAGACAAGCTCTATGTTGAAGACCCTAGTCCCATCAGGAATGCTTTTGAGGGGTAAGATATTGCCTACTGAGAGCTCGGCTCCATTGCCAATCTGCACTCTCTGTCCAACCCTCAGCCTCTCCGCCGCAACGTTGAGAAACCTGGTGCCATCGGGTAGCTTTATCACTGCTAATGGGGCTCCTCTTCCGGGGTCATGAATTATCGCTTCAACCTTGCCCTCGATAACTTCTTCACAATCCCTCTTGCTCAGGTTGGGGTACTTGGCGGGACCCTTGTGGATCCACTTTGGTGACTTAAAGACCGAGCCTCCTCGACCTTTACGCTGAGCTAAAATACGCTTACCCATAATCTCTCACCTCATAGTATGCCAAGTCTCACAGCGATGTCCGACGCCTTATATTCAGGGGCAAGCTTTACGTAGGCCTTCTTCTCCCCTCTAGGAGTTATCATGAGATTCACTTTATCGACCTTGACGTTGAATAACTTCTCCACAGCCTCTCTAACCTTTAGCTTGTTGGCTTTCATGTCGACTATGAACGTGAGGGTATTGTTCCTCTCTATGAGGGAGAGCGCCTTCTCCGAGACTACAGGTCTAACTATCACCTTGTAGTGCTCAAGCTCACTACTCATGTCTTCACCTCCTCAAGCGACTTGACAGCATCCTCACTCCAGAGAGTTAACCTCCCTGGAACTCCTCCTGGAGCTAAGTGAAGGACTGAGATGTTGCTGACGTAGACGACATCAACACCCGGCAGGTTCCTAAAGGCTTTATATGCCTTGCACTTGCCGGGCAACACGACGAGTAGGCTCTTACCCTCCTTGTACCTCCTGCCTCTCATTTTGCCCTTTCCAGCCCTTATCCTTATGTTGTCATGTACCCTCTCCACATCAACCCACAAGCCAAGCTTTGATAGGAGATCTCTAGCCTGTTTTGTGCTCTCCACTTTCTCAAGTCCTCTTACTACCACTGGTAGCGACATGCCTTCAGGTACTCTATGTCCTCTCCTAACTACGAGGTCTTTCTTGGCCGTGGCGGCTATGGCTGACCTTATAGCTAGTCTCCTCTCCTTCTTATTGATCCTCTCACGTATAACCTTGTCAACCCTCGGTGCGTGAGCACTTCTACCGCCTACAGCCATGGTTACGAAGGCAGCAGTTGCAGCCCTAGGGTACCGTGACCCCTTAACCCTCGGTACCCTTGCAATTCCGAAACCTACACCCCAGCTCTCAGCAGTAGTTCTCTTACCAGCCATGGGGTCTCTGCCTTGAGGTTGAATTCTAGCAGTTAAAGCAGCGAGGTAAGCCCTCCTTATAATGTCCTCTCTCACTTCCTGTAGAAATACGGAGGGTAAAGTGAGCTTATCTACCTCAGCCCCATTGACATCATAGACCGGGACTTCAAGATTGTTTTGAGCGTTGCTCAAAGCTAACCACCTTGCTTCGAATCAACGTTTATCTCAACTATTTTAGGCGTGCTCTTGGGGATGGTTCCTGGAGGTCTTATAGGGTACCTCAACTTCACAAGCCTACCCTTAGGTCCTGGTACTGAGCCAAGTAGCACTATGTAGGGACCTCTTACCACACCGTAGCCTACGAACCCTCCTTTAACCGTGACCGATAAACCGTCATCGCCCATCTTTATGATCCTCTTATTGTACTCAGTCCTCTGGTGGAAGCCCATCTGTCCTGGTCTAGGTATGGCGTATGACATGTCGGGATGCTGGGGGCTTATACACCCCACCTTCCTGTAACCCTTGCGATGCTTATGCCATCGAGGCATGATCTTAACCCCAAACCTCTTAACAACACCTTGGAAGCCCTTACCCTTAGTCACAGCTATGACATCGACGTATAGCCCCTCTTGGAACACGTCCGAAGCCTTGACCTCTTTGCCCAGTATTGACAGCGCGTAGTTCCATGCCTCTTCAACGCTGTGAGCCGCCACCTTAATCTCCATGATCTCTGGTGTCTTCTTCCTTAGTCCTGAAAGCCGAGGCTGAGTACAAGCTAAGACCCTCACTTCACAAGCCTTATCGAGGAGAGCCTTGGCTTTAGATATGGCCTGCTCCTCGTCATAGCTCCTTGGTAAGGTGATTTTCCTACCTAAGTCTTCAGGTAGCTCCTTAGCTAGCACTTCGCATAGACTCTTCAAACCATAGGGTGTTGAGGCATACAGCCTAATTCCAAATACCTTCAAGGGAGGAGCATCAAGTATCGTAACCGCTTTCACCATTTCCTTACCGTAGAAGGGGCTCGTAGGATGATCCTCAACTATGACCGCGTGAGTCATGCCAGCCTTGTAAGCAGCGAATGCAAGTAGCTGAGGTTTTTCAACGTCTACCTTAGGCCAAGACCTAATCCTAGCCACTATCCTTCGCGCTCGAACTCTAGGGTAATATGCCAGGGATCCTCTGCGCGGTGCGTGTATACCTCGACCCACTTTAAACCCCTCTCACGCCTAGGAAATCATGGTTTTGGGGTTAGAAGAATGCCTCCTCCTATTTAATCTTTATTTCGTAAGTGGCTTGAGCCTCAGCAACACGTTAATTACCGCTAAGACTGCGCAGAGAGCCTCTTCAGTCCTCACGGTCTCAGTTCCTTGACCTGGTATGAAGTTGACGACGTGGTCCACGATGCTATCGAGGTCGCAGCCCTCTCGCTTAGCTATGTCGTAAAGCCCTCTTAAGGGCGACCCGAAGAGTAGGAGAATATTGCTTCGAGTGGAGAGTTCCTGTTGTAGCTCCTCCACGATTTCGACTATTGATTTGCCATACTTTGATGTAGCTATGACGAGAGCCTCCTTTCCATACCTCTCAACTACTTCCCTCAATCCTCCTCGTGTTGATTGCACTCTAAAGCCAAAGTAGAAGGGCACATCCCTCCTCGCTACGAGCTTTGCTTTTACCTCTTCTTCATCCTTACGGATCTCGACTATAACTCTCATGCCCTCCCTTAACTTCCCTCCCTTAACCGCTATGGGCTTATCCAATCCCACATCTACAAGGTACTTTTCTTCGTCCAATCTCTTCACCACCAAACCTTCGCGATACGACAGATTAGGTAAATCTCTAATGCTCTTCTCAAGAGGGTGATTCGGCGTTCTAAGTGGAGGCATTAAACCCACGTACTTCAAGTGGGGGTCTAGGGGGAAGAACTTCTTCCTCAAGTACTGAGGACATACTGCATAGTCGAGAAGCTTCTTCATGAGCCTCTGGTCCTCGATATAACTCACGTCGTCGCAGTATAGCACTACTTGGTCAACTTTGAAAACTGCTAACACGCGAGCTATAAACCCCATCTTAACAGTTTTTTCGCGTAGTGTGCTCGCTTCAGCCGTCAGTGTTGATGGCAATGCCACCGTGAGGCTCATGGAGCTAGAGTCCTCCACCTCTCCTATAGGGCTTGTAGGCTCGATTAAAGATAAATTCTACCGCTACAGTATCTCTACTGGCCGATGAAGAACTTGCCGAGTGTTGAAAGCGATGAAAGACCATTCATGAACTGAGGCCTCAATGAGGTGTTGTCTATGAGCTACTTGTCACCTAAAGCCATGCTGAAGCATGCCATAGTGGCTCCTATGGTTAAGATATATGGCCCTACGGTCGTCGAGGAAGACTCCATAATCGACAACATGGTAATACTGGGGTATCCCACTAAAAGCAACCTCGAGGCTGTAAGGAGGAACTTCGAGGGTCGCTTTGACGAAGCATTAGATGCCGTGAGTTCTGGATGCTTCGTGGGCAGACGATGCACCGTGAGAAGCGGCTGTGTAATTTATGAGAGGGTTTGGTTGGAAGATGACGTTCAGCTCGGCCACTACGTCATGATAAGAGAGCTCTCGAGGATAGGGTGTGGAAGTGTTGTGGGCTCTTTCTCTGTAATAGAGGGTGAGTGCAACATAGGGAGAAATGTCAGTATACAGTCAAACGTCTTCATACCGCGGAGAACCGAGGTAGGTAATGGCGTCTTCCTGGGGCCCAACGTCGTGATAACGAACGACAAGTATCCACCTAGTGGAAAGCTTGTCACAACGGTTATACGCGATAACGTCATTGTAGCGGCCAATGCCATTATAATAGCTGGAGTAGAAGTGGGGGAAGGGGCCTTTGTAGCTGCGGGTAGCGTAGTCACAAAAAGCGTGCCTAGTGGAGTAGCAGTAAAGGGCATTCCTGCAAAGCCTTACGCCACCACGGCAGAGATTCTCGAGAAAAGAGGGGAGTACCTGCGTCAATAACCTTTTATGGTCTAGATCAGATGTCGAGTACAAACCTTACTCTACATCTACCATCGAGTTGCTCTATCTCCATCAAGTGGTACGTGACAGCCTTAACGCCAGTTTTGGATGGATGCTTAGATGGATCATACTTCTCGCCTACGACGACGGCTTTAAGCTTAAATTCGTCTCCCGCTTTCCCTATGTTGTCGACCTTTACCTCAGACCCTAAAAAGCCCTTAGCGTCGAACAAGTAAAGGAGTTCTTCAAGCCAATTGTAGAGTAACGAGTACAAGTCGTAGCCACTTACCTCCACGTTTATGCTCTCCCTTTTCTCTATAGTCTCAACATCGGTCATAACCTGGTATAACGCTACGCCGGAGAGAGCATAAGCTTCTTCTAGGCTATCAGCCTCAACCTCTATGTACACGTCGGATGGATGATCAAGAAACCTTATGACCCCCACAGGCTTCACCTAAAATTAAATTGTGGCGCCGGGAGCGGGATTTGAACCCGCGCGTCCCATGGGGACACCAGCTCTCAAGGCTGGCGCCTTGGTCCACTCGGCCATCCCGGCTCACTCTTTCAAGCCTAGCTGCCAGCTAAAAACTTTTATTTCTTTAAGTGGCTTTCTTCAGGTAAACTGAGAACCTTACCCCATCTATGTCCCAGCTTTTGTGATACCAGTCTTCAGACACCTCAGCTTTGCTGCTCGTTATTGTAAGTAACTTCGCTCTAACCTCACCCTTCAAGTACTCTACGTTCTTGTGGGTCAAGGTGTTCTTTACGCTCTCAGGGGCCTCTATCACCACGTCTATGTAGTCCTCTATGGCTAAGTCCATCTCCTTGCGCATGTACTGTATCCTCCTAACTAAGTCTCTGGTTAACGCCTCTGCCTCAAGTTCTCTATCTCTTGTGATGTCAAGGTAAACTGCGAACCCTTTCCCGTAGGCCGAGACTACGTTGCCCCTAAGCTCCTCAACAACCTCAATGGCATCGGAGCTAACCTCTAGAGGTTCTTCCTTAACGTTTAATCTTATCTTGCCATAAGCTATGAGTTCCTCAACAGCCTTTACCACCGGAATTTTAGAGAGCTCCTCAACTATCAAATGGTGCTTGTCACCGTAGAGCTCCTTTAAGACATCTTCCTTAACTCTTAGCTTTAACTCTACGTCATGAGGCATGGAATCCAAGATGAACACTTCACGGGCGTTAGCTTGCTCTAAGAGCACTTTGTGGAACATCTTTAACTTCTGAGAAGCACCTTCTCTCAACGCAACTACTATAACCTTTGAGACGGGCCATCTGCTCTTCAGCTTGGCTTTCTGCCTTGCATTAGCCACGAGCGTTAGAACATCCATTAGGTGCTTGGCCCCCTCCTCCAGCTCTTCGGCCTCTAATTGCTTATCTGCACGGGGCCACTCGCACATAAACACGCTTGCAGGACTACTCTCAGAAAACTCCCTAGTGAAGTTTAGAAAGAGCCACTCAGCGAAGTAAGGCACAAAGGGTGCAAGCAGCCTTACAGCCCTCTCAAGCACGTAGTACAGCGTGGCGTAAGCCGTCACCTTCTCTATGGCCTCCTCCTCCAGCCAGACTCTTCTCCTAATGAACCTTATGTAACCTCGACTGATGTCGTCTATTAGGAAGTCTATAACGGCTCTAGCGGCTTCATGTATGTTCAGCGCCTCTATTTTCTCTGTGACTTCTCTAACAACGCTTTGGCATCTTGAAAGTAACCACTTATCCTCGATGCTGAGCTTGTCCATCAAGCTACTTAGCATGGCCTCATGGGCCTTAAACTTGTCTAGCTTCATGTAGGTGTAAGCGAATTTGTAAACGTTGAATATGGTGTTTAAAGTCCGCCTTGTGTTCTTGAGCTCGTCAAAGTCGAAGTTCAGCGAATCCCACGGCGCGGACTTAAAGGTCAAGTAGAGGCGTAAGGGATCCACCCCCTCCCTCTCCATGGCGTCGAGAGCCCACACCACATTGCCCTTACTCTTCGACATCTTCTGTCCTACTTTATCCAGCACGTGACCTTGACATAACACGCTTTTGTAAGGAGCTCTCCCGAAGACCATGACACTCGTGAATATCAAGGAGAAGAACCAGCCCCTAGTCTGATCTACAGCCTCTGTAACAAAGTCGTAGGGGAATAACTTTTCGAATAACCTCTTATCCCTCAAGTACCCAACGCTAGCTGCATGAGCCACGCCGGAGTCAAGCCAGCAGTCGAGCACGTGGGGTTCACGAATCATCTCACCACCGCACCGTGGACACTTGAGCTTAATTTCATCTATCCAAGGTCTATGGGGCTCAACGTCCTCCACAGGCTTGATAGACATCCTCCTTAGCTCCTCATAAGATCCCACACACACTCGTTGCCCACAGTTCGTGCAAGTCCATATATTGAGAGGGGAACCCCAAACCCTCAATCGTGAAATACACCAGTCCCTAGCGTTGGCTATCCAGTTGTGGAATCTAGCCTCTCCAGCCCACGGTGGAGCCCACTTCACCTTGCCATTCTCCTCTAGTATTAGTGATTTTATGGGCTCTATGCGTAGGAACCATTGTCTATCAGCTTTATATATGAGAGGTGTATTGCAACGCCAACAGTGGGGGTACTCGTGGAGAACTCTGCCTTCGTATATCAGCAATCCCTTACGCTTTAAGTCCTCTACTATGACCTTGTCAGCGTCCTTGACGTAGAGCCCCTTATACTTAGCTGCATCCTCTGTATACCTACCTGTCGCATCTACAGGACAGAATACTGGGAGTCCGTAGCGTCTGCCTACTTCGAAGTCTTCAGGTCCATGGGCAGGAGCCATGTGTACACATCCAGTTCCCTCCTCCATGCTCACCATTTCGTCGCAAACCACCATGTGAGCTCCCTCGTGAAGCTTGTGTACGGGGACTTCGTCTAATAATGGATGTATGTACCGTAGGCGTTCGAGGCTTAAGCCGTCAAAGGTCTCGAGTACCCTGTACTCCTTGACGCCCACCTCCTTCATGACCTTCTCCAACAACTTCTCTGCTACTATCCATTTCTCGTCTGCAACTTCGATCTTAACGTACCTCTCGTAAGGATGAACGCATATGGCTTCGTTAGCTGGAAGGGTCCAAGGTGTAGTGGTCCATATGACTATGTACGTACCTGGCTCATCAGCTAGAGGCATCTTCACGTATATCGAGGGGTCCTCAACAGTAGCGTAACCTAAAGCCACCTCTTGGTCAGATAGGGGTGTTTCACACCTTGGACAGAAGGCTATAACCTTTAAGTCCTCTACGAGCCACCCCCTATCGTAAGCTTGCTTTAGAGCCCACCACACGAACTCTATGTACTCTCTCCTCCTTGTTTCGTAGGCGTTGTCATAATCTAACCATAAACCCAGCCTCTCTGAAGCCTCTCTCCAATGCTTCATGTAGTAGTCGACAAGCCTATTGCACTCCTCAACAAACCTCTCGTAGCCAACTCTCTCTATGTCCTTCTTCGAGCTCAACCCTAAGGTCTTCTCAGCCTCAAGCTCAACCGGTAATCCTTGAGTATCCCATCCAGCTCTATTCCAAACGTCGAATCCCTGCATCAACTTGAACTTTATGACCACGTCCTTCAGGGTTCTGCCCCTAGCGTGACCTACGTGCATGAAGCCATTACATGTAGGGGGACCCTCTAAGAAGCTAAATATCTTTGACCCTCTCCTAGCATTAAAGCTCTTTTCGATGATTTTGTGTTCAGCCCAATACCTCCTAACCTCGTCCTCTATAAGTTTAGGATTGTACTGCTTAAGCTTCAAGGCTAACCACTCTCATCTCAGGCGTTATTTCCTCTTACATCTCCTCCCTTTAAATAAGAGTTACGTCATCAAGCAAGCACCTGAAAGCCTTATCCCATCACTTGGTCACTTGAAAACCTTGAGAAGCTTAAACTTTAAGACCCAGATAATTCATTTAAGCCTCCAGCAGGACAACTAGTTGAATTCAGCTAAGCTGTGAGGTAACTGGGATGCCGCAATTGAAGAGCAAGGTGCTCATAGCTTCAGCTCTAGCAATAATATTTGTGGTGGCTCTCTCGATTAGGATTCTTCCAGTGAGCTACGGTGTCTACATGCTCAATGAGCATGACCCCTACTACCAGTACTACATGGCTAACTTCGTAGTTGAAAGGGGGTGGCAAGGCTTCGTAGATTGGTTTTCGTGGGGTACAGACCACAGGTTCTGGAATCCTTGGGGTCGGAATGTATCCACGACGTCGTTTCCAGGAGTAGCCTTCGCGGGAGCGTTTCTCTACTTACTGGCGAAGCCCTTTGGGCTTGACGTGGACCTCATGACCTTCTGTTGTTTCCTGCCGCCGATTTTCGGGGCTATAGCTTCCATCGTAATATTCTTCTTGGGGAGGGAAGTTGAGGATACGGCTGCAGGTCTCTACTCAAGTATTTTCCTCGCGATCAATGCAGCTTACATATCTAGGACTGGCTTCGGCTTCTTCGATGACGAGAGCGTAGGAATATTGATGTTGATCATAGCGTTGCTCTTCTACGTAAGGGCCTTAAAGAAGGGCTCCCTCGTTAGTGGGGTCATAGCTGGCTTAGCGCTAGGCTACATGGGGCTGTCTTGGGGTGCCTACGTATACCCATTAAACCTCCTCGCGATATTCACGCTCATCCTCATAATAATGAAGAGGTACTCTAGAAACCTGCTCTACGCCTCATTCACAACCATCTTAGTAAGCATGCTAGTAGCAGCCATAACCCCAGAAAAGGGATTGAAGTACATAGTGTCGCCTACAGGGCTACTTCCACTACTAGCTTTAATAACCTTGGTGTTTTGCGAAGCCCGAAAACTCATGCCGCATCGCGTAAGGACTCCAGCGTCTATAGCCTATGTAGTGGCCATTATAGCCGGGGCGGTAGCTTACCTCTCACTAAAGGGGGTTG
>Ga0180302_10000560_pt1 | contig 16539 bp, 21 predicted proteins | sample GuaBasSediGuay17_FD_121794 | JGI IMG/M metagenome (GOLD analysis project Ga0180302, IMG submission 121794) | Subseafloor sediment microbial communities from Guaymas Basin, Gulf of California, Mexico - Guay17, Core 4571-4, 12-15 cm | ecosystem: Environmental > Aquatic > Marine > Hydrothermal... | reverse complement strand
GACAAGTACTATGATTGGTTATACGGATATTTAAAATGATCAATATTTATAATTTTTAGTTTTTAGTAGTAAGTTTCAATAAATGGTTGATTAAAATGGTTGCTGAAGAAGTTGAGGAAGAAGTTCTATGGGTTGAGAAGTATAGGCCTAAGACCTTAGATGAAATTGTTAATCAAGAGGAGGTAGTAGCTGCTCTCAAAAATTTTGTTAAAAATAGGAATATCCCAAATATGCTTTTTGCCGGCCCCCCTGGTACGGGCAAGACAACTGCTGCATTAGCTTTAGCAAGAGATTTGTATGGGGATATTTGGAGATCCTATACTCTAGAATTAAATGCATCTGATGAACGTGGTATAGATATGGTTAGAACACGATTAAAGGATTTTGCAAGAACCAAAGTTACTGGTGAAATACCTTACAAAATTTTAATTCTGGATGAAGCCGATTCTATGACAAGGGAAGCACAACACGCTTTAAGAAGAACTATGGAGAAATATGCTGATATTACGAGATTCATACTCATTTGCAATTATCCATCAAAGATTATTGAACCTATACAATCAAGAACTGCAGTCTTTAAATTCAAAAGACTCTCCTTAGAAGATATAAAAGGCAGACTATTATACATTGCGAAAAACGAGAATGTTGATCTAAAAGAGGATGGTTTAGAGGCAATTATTGAGGTAAGTGAAGGGGACCTAAGAAAAGCAATAAATTTGCTTCAAAGTGTTGCGTATTTGGGAATACCAGTAACAAAAGAGGTTGTTTATCGTACAGCTGGGTTGGTCTACCCTGAATATGTTAGAGAAATCATACTTAAAGCCTTCAAGGGCGATTTTGAGGAAGCTCGAAAGTTACTAATAAAAGCTATGACAGAAGAAGGAGTCTCGGGCGAAGATCTTTTGCAAGAGTTTTATAGAGAGTTGACACGCGGCGATATTATTGAGGTTAATGCAGAGGACAAAATTAAACTTATGGAATTTCTAAGCGAACTCGATTATAGGATCAGCCAAGGCGCAACTGATTACTTACAATTAACTGCTCTATTAGCATTTATAACAGAACTAGGCCTAAAATATCAAACATAGAGTGATGAGTAAATTACAGTGATTTCGATGGCTTCTGAATTAACCATTAGGCGAGTTCCGTGGACCGAGAGATTTAGACCTAGATCATTGGATGAAGTTATCTTAACTAGAAGGCAAAGAAATCAAATAGAGAATTGGTGGCGAATGTGGGTTATTTGGTGGAACTTGCGGATACTATGGTTCGAAATTTTTTCAAAAAAGTGGAGAGATCTTTTAAGAACGGATGAAGGGAAAAGCTGGGCTAAGGATGTTATACCAAAATGGAGAGATTTTTTTAGCAAAAAATTTGTGTCTAAATTTGATAATAAGACACAAGAAACGATATTTGAGACAATAGGGACAAAAACAAAAAAACTTACACTTAATCTAAGGAAAAATGCTAAAGATAAAATATTAAACATTTTTAATGAAATGTGGAATGATTTTGTGTCGTATTCAAAAATAGAAGATAGAGGGGTGATACCACCATTTCCTCCATATAAGCCACTCCTGTTGATCGGCCCTCCTGGTACTGGAAAAACATCTAGTATTTATGCATTAGCATGGCAGGAAGGTGTTGTAGTAGTAGAATTCAATGCCAGTGATAAACGCAGTAGCTCTGTTATAAAAGAAGTAGTTAGAGAAGCTACTTTGAATATTGGTTTTGCTTCAGCTGAGGCGCTTGATCACCCCCCTAGAATTATTCTTTTAGATGAAGTTGATGGGTTACATGCCAGAGAAGATAGAGGTGGTTTTGCCGCCATACTAAGACTAATAAATGAAACAAAAGTTCCAATAGCTTTTACGGCTAATATTATGCATGATAGAAAAGTTAGAATGTTAATGATATATTGTGAAACTATATTCTTTGACAGACCAGCAGATTACCAAATTGAAAAATTAATTAACATTATTTCCCAAAAAACAAAAATGATAGTCCCCGATGATGTACGAATGTATTTGAAAAAATATGCACCTGATTTTAGAACCGTTGTAGCTGCTCTAGAAACATATTATTACACAAAGAAACTACCATACATCTTTCATGATGAAATGCTCAGCTTACAGGATGCTATAAGAATGGGATTTGGCTTCAAAGTTGAGAAGGATGGCAAAATAGACGTCATTAAAACAATGGAAAGAGTCCAAAATTATTTGACTTCAGCTGAGGAAATTGACCCATTCACTTTAATGCTATGGGTATGGGAAAACGCAAGTAATTTTGTTGAGAAAAATAATTTATTTAAGTTCTATGATCTACTAGCATTTGCTGATTACTTATACAGGATAGGCTCGCGAAGAGGAAATTGGCGAATTGCTTACAGAGACGCTATGAATTACTTAGCGTTATCAATGGCAATGTATGGAAAACCTGTAAAGAATGTTTGGGCTCTTCGTAAAATAAGGGTTGTTAAACCTACAATAATTGAGAAATTAGGGAAAATTAAACAATTAATGGAGGGCACAGGTGAGACTACCGAGGAGTCCATGAAGGGATTAGGTCTCAGACCCTTATTAGAAAAATACGCTAAAAAAACACACATTTCTAGAAAACAAGCTTGGTACGAACTGAAATTTTTAAGCTATTTAGCTAAACAAGCACCAGAAAAAATCGGTGAACTTTTTGCAAACTTGTATGTGCCAGAAGAGACAATTAAATTGTTTTTAGAGCATTTTGTTAAAAAGGAAAAGAAAGTTCATAGTATTGTTTTAAATTCGTATCGAGAAGCCCTTGGAAAGATTGGACCAAAATTTATCTCATTGCAGGGTGTAGAAACCCCCCCGACTAAACCGACTCCCGAAGAAAAAGAAGTTAAAAAAGAAACTAAGGTTAAAAAAGAGGAACAGAAGACTCGGACATTAGATGAGTTTTTTTCATAGGTGTGTAAAATTGGAAAAAAGTGGGGACGATCGAGAGGAAGAATTAGTTTCTATCAAAATACTAATCCCAAAAAGTAGGATAGGAGTAATTATTGGAAAAAAGGGAGAAACAAAGAAATTGATTGAAAATGAGTTAAATGTGAGATTAGAGATCGATAGCCATTCAGGTGAAGTAACTATTTACACAACCCAAGAGAATGCTGATATGCTGGTAAAAGCTCAAGACGTAATAAAAGCCATTGGACGTGGTTTTTCACCGGAAAAAGCATTACTTTTAAAAAATGATGAATACACATTGAGCATCATAGATTTAACCCGATATGCTAAGAATAAAAATGCTCTAGAGAGAATAAGAGGACGAATTATTGGAAAAAAGGGCAAATCTAGGTTATTAATCGAGGAAATAACTGGTACACGTATCTCAGTTTTTGGAAAAACTGTTGCTATAATCGGTGAATGGGATAAGGTTGGGTTAGCAGAAGAAGCTATTAGAAAGATTGCAGAAGGCGCACCACATGCAAGGGTCTTTGATTGGTTATATGAACAAAAGAAGTGGGAACAATTTGAGAAAATGGAAAGAGTTTAGAAAAATTCTTTTTCTATTCTACCTTTTACTACCTCTATTCCAAGTTCCTTAAGGAAAAGAATTGTGTCTTCTTTCGTTAATCTATGTCTCCTTGGTACTTTTGTTTTTCTCAACCTTCTTCTCTTGACTCTATATCCAGGCCTTTCCATTGAAACATTGACATCAAAACCTATTGTTCCGAGCTCTGGATCATATTTTGTTCCAGGTATTTTTATATGTTCATCTATACCAAAACTAAAATTACCCTCCTCATCTATGCTCAACTCTGATATGGTATTGTCTATTGCTACAAATGCTCTTTTTAGGAATTGATAAGCGTCTTCACCTCTAAGCGTTATTTTCCAACCCATCGGCATTCTTTTGTGAATCCCAAACGGTCTGATTGTTTTTTTAGCCCTTATTAGTTTTGGTTTTCTTTTAGTAATTTGTTCTAAGATTTTTCGTGCCTTTTCTAGAGGGTCTCCTGCCTGACCAACTGAACAGTTTATCACTACCGAATGTATTCTTGGGACTAACATCGGGTTTGGATATTTTTCTGGGTATTTTTCTTTTAGTGCGTTTTGAATTTTTTTGCTTAGGGGATCAGATTCTGATTGGCTTTCGCTTTGCAATTTTCTCAACCTCCGTATCTGTGGGTAATGTTATAACAGGTTTTTCATCTCCGATGATAAAAACATAATCTAGAGCAGTTAGCACTTTTTCTCCTTTAACATTCTCTATCTCAGCAACGCTGGCCATTGGTCCAAACATTTTATGTATGCTCTTTAGTATTCCATGCTCTCCCATATGTCTACCCGCTACAATTATTGCATAATTACCCTCTACTAGTCTATAATGACCAGTAATTTTTTGCTCTGGTAGGGTGATCATTATGGAATCTCCAACTTTGTATTTTTGGAGGATTTCTTTCCTTTCATCTTCATTAGACACGTCAAATTGTATATTTCTCCCATCAAATAAATTCAATTGAATGTTTCCACCCTTAATATATCTTTTATTGATAATCTTTACTAACTTGTATTTGGCCTCCTCCTTAGTTATCTCATGCAATACCAATTTCCTTCTAAATGGTAAAATTCTATAGAACTCCTCTGTCTCAGGAATCTCGAGAACATCCATCATGCCGACTGGAAACCTATAATCAGTAATAATTCTACCATCTACTTTTATCTTCCTCATGTTTAATATTCTTTTAGCTTCTCTTAGTGTTCTAGCATATCCAAGTAAGTCCCTTATAATAACTCCTAATGGGATACATCTATCTGCGGGATGGGGTCCAGGTGATGGCTTTATTGCGAATTTTCCACCCTCTTTTTTTGGTAATGGATAAAGTCTAGGTGTTGCTATTCTTTTGAGATGGTGTTTTTGTCCATGTTTGGTCATATTTATCAACCTCACTTAAGATATCTATTCCTTCTTTTTCCTTTCTAAAGCTTTTTTCCTCTTTTCATCACTTAGATCCAATTCTAATATAGCTACATTCCAAGGTTTTATTGGAACGTGCACCGTGCTTTTATCAACCTTTTTCCTTGTGACACCATCTATATAAATTCTCAATCTCTTTATATCAATTCTCGTGATCTTACCAATATGTCCTTTATATTTGCCTTTTCTTACGATAACTTTATCGCCGACTCTGAGAGAAAATCTCTTGACACCATATTTAGGAATCGCTTCTTTGGCGAGAGGAGCGGTTATCATTTTTCTCTTTATGTGCAAAGGAGCGCTATATAATAGTCTTTTTCTAACCTTCCTAGGTTGAGAAGAAATCTTGGGATTTAGCTTCATCCATATCACCTTTATACAACAATTTTTGAAATCTTTCCAATTCCTGGAAACCTTTTCGCTGCCTCTTTTGCAACAGGACCTCTTACTTCGCTACCGATTGGTTCACCCTCAGGACTAACTAACACGGCTGCATTATCCTCAAATTGTATCCATGTGCCATCCTTTCTCCTATATGGCATTCTCTGTCTCACAATCACTGCTCTAACTATCTTTTTCCTCCACTTAGGTGTTCCTTCCTTAACGACTGCAACGACAATATCACCAATTGTGGCTTTTGGTTGCCTCCTTAGCCTGCCTTTATATCCAACTACAGCTATAACTTCTAAAAGTTGCGCCCCTGTATTATCTGCACATACTAATTTTGTGGTAGTTTGAACACCAGGTGTTCCTTTTATTTTTGGGAACGCATGTGCTTTACGTTTTGGCACATTATTCGCCTCCTGCTACTTCTGCTCTTTTAACGATTTGTACAACTACAAATTTAACAGTTTTCGCTAATGGTCTAGTTTCCATGATTTTCACTATATCGCCCTCTTTTGCGTCGAGACATGGAGGATTATGGGCTTTGATTTTACTGCTTCTTTTCTCATATCGCTTGTATTTCTTATCTCGCCATAAATAATCTATTCTCACAACCACTGTTCTTTGCATTTTATCCGATACGACATATCCTTCAAATATCCTTCCACGTACTTTTAAATTACCATGAAATGGACATCTTGGATCGTTGCATTCCTTTTCAGGTTTTGGAAACATGTTACTCATTTTTTATCTCCTCTTCCTTCCAAGTTTTCTAAGTTTCATATATCTATTTACTAACTCCTTTCCATTTACCATGATTATTCGATTTTTAGATAAGTATAGTTTAAAAATACATATGTCTTTAGGAACATAAATAATTTTATTATTTTCCATTATGCCAAACATATTTCGTGACTCAAAAATTATTTTTCCACTTCTCCCAACTAAAGTTGGATCTGAACTATCAATAATTTCAATATGTTTCCCTAAAAAAGGTTTTAATAGTATTAGGGGGAGTTTCATGGCGTTTCTCCTAGTTCTCTCATTATTGTTAGTATTCTAGCAATATCTCTTTTAACTTCTCTAATCTTCCCTGTTTCTTTTAAAGCCCCTCTATTTTTTTTCACTTCATATGATATTAATGCTTTCTTTAACTCGCTAAGCTTCTTCTTTCTCTCCTCTGGGGACATCTTTCTTATTTCACTGGGTTTCAGAGGCATCTTTTTCACCCTCCATCTCCTCTTCAATTACCTCGATCTCGGCTTTGCTAATTAACTCATCCATGTATTGATCAGCCAGAATCTTGAGTTCCTCAAGACCACCCACGACCTCAGACATGCTTTTAACTCTAATCCTATCAGGTAACTCAACTTCAGGGGGTAAAATCTTAACCTGTACACCTATAACTCCCCTCTTAGTTTGAGCTGACGCTTTTCCTACTTGGACATATTCCTCTCCTGGCTCCCCAGAATGTATCAACAGACCTGCTTGGAATCTGTAACGTTTTGATCTCTTCTTCATCAACTTTCCACCTATCCTAATCTCCACGCCGATTGCTCCACTACTCATAATTCTATTTACGGCACTATAGGCCACCCTTCTTATGGGCAATCCCCTCTGAATCGCCCTAGCTATTTCCTCAGCCATTAATTGAGCGTTTAACTCTACCTTAGAGATAGATTTAACTTTTATCTGAGGATTAATTAATCCAAATTTTTGTTTTAGTTTATTTGTTAGTTTTTCTAAGTTTCTGCCCTTTCGCCCAACAACAATCCCAGGATTCTTTGTATAAAGTGTTATCTGTTCACCGAGGCTTGTTCTAACAAAGTCGATACCTACATAGCCTGCAATTTTATGAATCTCTTTTTTAAGAAATTCATGAATTTGCCATTTTAAGAGCCTTTGTTTTAAAATTCTCTTATGTGCTGGACCTATTGCTTGACTTGTCATTCTTCATCAACCTCCTCCTCAACTTCATTCTCTTCAATTTCTTCTTCTAATTCTATTTCTTCTTTTTCTTCGAGTTTTTCTTCTTCCTCTAATTCTTCAATTTCCTCTTTTTTCTCTTCCTCAAGTTCTAGTTCCTCCTTCGCTTCAGGAACTTCTGAGATTTCAGGAGTTATCTCTAATTCCTCCTCAGTAATCTCCTCGGGTAATTCAGCTACAATGACTTCAAGATTCGTTCCTCTTTTAATTTTCCAACCATGTAAGATTCCTGGTCCCCTGCGGTCGGGTCTTCTCCTAATAATTCTTCCCTTATGGGCAGCTATTAAAAGGATTTGCAATCTGTCCTCGTTTAATCCTTTGACCCTTGCATTGTTTAGAGCGTTTTCTAAAACTTTGAGAATATACTTACTTGCTTTATTTGGATACCTACCAGCTGGCCACTTCCAATTGTGCAATTCCTTCCTATGAGCTACATTTCCTTTAAATCTTTTAAAGGGTACTGCCTCCTCTTGTCTGATGACTCTTCTGAGGTATCTAATAGCTTCTTTAAGAGTCATTCTTTTCTCCATTATAGCATTTGCGATTTCTCTGGCATGTTTGAATTTTATTGGTAGATCTACTCCTTTAGCGATGGCTAATTTTGCTTTATCTGGATATTCCTCAATTGGGAAAGAGTACCCGCCTCTACTCCTGGCCATAAATAATCACCTTATTTCTTTGCGGTGAATTTACTACTTCTAGTTGCACCTTTTCCAGGTCCAGTGTGTTGAACAGGTTTATTTGTGGGCACGAATTCTCCTAAGTAATGCCCTATCATCCAAGGTGTTATTGTAATCGTTACAAATTCTATTCCATTATAAACTGCAATTTTTTTCCCAACCATTTCGGGTAAGATTATTAAATCTCTCACATGCGTGCGAATAATTTTTCTTCCCTTTTTCCTAATCTTGTTCAAAAGAACTTTCTGTTCTGGTGTGAAACCTCTTTTTAGTGTTCTCCTGGCTCTTGCCGGCAATATCTCCATTAATTTTTCTAATGGCATCTCCATCAATTCCTCAAGGGAATACCCACGATATTTAAAGTCCCTCCATGACCTCGGCATGGTTTTCATTATATTCACATCTCAAAATATTTGTACACCTAACTCATACCTATGATAGATATTGGTTTGTTAATAAAAAATTTTTCATATTTTTGAAATAGGTTGATGAGTTATGGGGCGAAAAGATATCCTTGTTGTGGGCGGGGGCACTATAGGTAGTTTCTACGCTATGATAATGAGCAAAGGTGGTTTTGATATCCACGTTTTTGAAGAAAATAAGGAGATTGGCGTTCCACAGCATTGTTCCGGATTAGTTTCTATAGATGGCTTGAAAAGGATTGGTGTATGGGATTATTTAGAGAAAAGTGGTATCATTTTGAATAGGATAAGAGTAGCTAAATTCGTCAGCATTAGAGGCACAATTAGGAAAATAGAATTACCAAATTATACAGCTGTTGTACTTGATAGAATAAAGTACGATAAAATGCTAGCAGATAAAGCTATTTCCAATGGTGCTCATTATCATCTAAATGCAAAGGTTAAAAAGATTAGCAGAAGCGGCTTTATAGAAGTGAAAATCAATGGAAAAAATGAGAAATTTTTTGGCGACATAATCGTAGATGCAGAAGGTGCTTCTAGGAATCTTATAAAGCATTTGCCAGGGGTTCATAAGAAGGGTCTGCTTCCATCTCTCCAATTAGATGTTTTAGCGCATAAATGGATTTTGCCAAGTGATTCGGTAGAACTCCATTTCAATGTTGATGATTTCTTCTCATGGATCATACCGATAAGTGACGAAAAACCTATATATCGTGTAGGAGTAGCAACTAAAACATTGAGCATTAATTATAAAAAATTCTTGATAGATTTTGCAAAAAAGAAGTTAGGTAAAATTCGTATTTTAAACAAATTTGGTGGAATAGTGGTTTCAGGTGGTCCAATTAAAAGGTTCGTATGGGACAAAATAATTGCAATAGGTGATGCCGCTGGTCATGTTAAGCCGACAACTGGTGGGGGTATAGTTCTGGGATTACTTGGAGCATCAATAGCTGCTAATATTTCTAGAGTACATATCGAAAAAAATATTAGCTTGGATCTATATCAAAGAATGTATAAACGTTATTTACATAAGCAATTAGTTATCATGAGGTTTGTTAGAAATAGTTTAAATTTTGTTAAGAAGCAGGGTGTAGATTTGGCTTTAAGCATATTTCCTCAAGTATTATTCAAGAACATTAGAGGGGATATGGACTTACAACTGACCGTATTTTTAAGAATATTGTTCCCATTTCTTAATTATATAATTGGAAAATCTTGAATTAGCAATGATGATAACGCCACCTAATGAGTTAACTACGATGATTTAACCGGACCCACTGAGCTTAGAGGAGTCTACATGACCCTAACGCATGAAATAATTCATCTTTGTGAAGTTTTTAACATAAGATTGGATCCCGAAAAGGGGCAAAATTTTTTGATATCAGAAAGAATTCTAGATCTGGAAGTTGAAGTGGCTAATTTGATGGAAAATGATGTTGTTCTCGATATAGGGGCTGGTTTTGGTTTTTTGACAGAGAGAATAGCTGAGAGAGTTGCACATGTCTACGCTGTTGAAATAGATAGGAAGATTGCAGAGGCATTTAAATTTAGGCTAAAGAAATGGGTTGAGATTGGTAAAATTGATCTGATCATAGGGGATTTCCTTAAACTTGAATTGCCAAAAGAATTAACAAAAATTGTTTCAAATCCTCCATATTCGATCTCGTCAGAGTTAATGATAAAGATCATTAAAGAGTTGTATAAAAATAAAAATTTTGAATCCTCTGTAATGATACTTCAAAAAGATTTCGTAAAGAGATTATTTGCTAACCCATGTTCAAAAAATTGGGGGCGGATTTCCGCGACCTTTAGATATTATACAGAGGGAGACATCATTACGACAATCCCAAAGAAAGTTTTTTTTCCAAAACCAGAAGTAGATTCCTCCCTAATTAAATTCTGGTTTAAGCGCGATAAAAGTTTGCTAGAATTTAAACTTTTTGAAAAAATAACAGCATTGCTTTTTCAAGGACCGAATAAGAAAATAAGAAGAATTTTGAAAGGGATTTTAAAAAAGAAAACATCTGAATGGGAGAGCATCTTAAGGAATCTGAGAAAGGAGGTTGATTTAGATAAAAGGGTAAGATGTTTATCCCTTTCAGATATAGAAAAAATTGGTGAAAAAATGATTGAATATAATCTTGTTTAACCTTTGATACCTGCTAGTCTTAGTAGGTATTCCCATTCTTTCATAACACGGTCTTGAATCTCTTTTATTAAATCATCTCTCTTAACAGGTTTAAATAAGTGTTTAAATCGTCCTTGAAGTTTCAAATATTCCTCAACTGGAACAATTTTATCAGGATTCTTAGCCAATATTAAGCTTCTATCAGTTAATCGATATTCGCGATTCTCAGGATCAAACTCCCATAGGGGATGTATACATGTTTCAGTAGCTAATCTAGCAATCTCGATTCCCAAATCCGTATTGAAGTACCATCCTCTATCGCATGGCGATATTGCATGAATAAAACTTGGCCCCTCATACTCTATCGCTTTACGTACTTTTGTCATAAAATCTACCCAATAGTACACATTACCTGTTGCAACATATGCATTATGGTGGGCTGCGACAATATGTGCTATTGGTTTCTTCCACTCAATTTTTCCAGGTATCACCTCGCCAGCTGGTGATGTTGTCGTCGTTGCGTATCTCGGTGTTGACCCACTTCTTTGTATACCAGTGTTCATGTATGCTTCATTATCGTATAGTATCCATAAGAACCTATGGCCTCTTTCAATAGCACCGCTGAGGGATTGAAATCCTATATCATACGTGCCGCCATCACCCGCAAATACAATTAAGTAGGGTTCTCTATCTTTCCATCTCCCCTTTCGCTTAAGAGCTTTAAAGGCTGCTTCTATACCAGAAGCAATTGCTCCCGCATTTTCAAATGCGCCGTGAATCCATGGAATTTTCCATGAAGTGTATGGGAATATCGTTGTTGCTACTTCAAGACAACCTGTGGCGTTTACAACTACGAGATTCTCTGGATCTGGTACTGCGTCTAAAGCCATTTTAACTATCAATGGTGCTATGCAACCGGCGCACATTCTATGACCAGATGATATCTTCCTTGGTTTTTTAGCTATCTCCATTATGTTTGGTCTCCACTTCTCCCCGGCTTTCATATTCATTCACCTCTCACTTCGGGGCCTCTAACTCCTAAATAAATTCTCCTAAATATTTTCTCCTTGCCCTTAAGGATGTCATATAATTTGTCTAGAGCCCCTCTTAATAAGCTAGGAGGTGTATCTCTTCCTCCTAATCCGTAAACATAGTTAACAACTTTTGGTCGAAGATCATAGTCGTAAAGAGTTGATCTTGTTTCAACATATAATGGTCCCCCTTGGGCGCCCATATCTTGAGCCCTATCGAATACTCCTATAATCTTTGCATGTTTAATCATCTCAGCTAATTGTTTGTATGGAAATGGTCTAAAGGATCTTATTCTTACCATTCCAACTTTTAAACCCTCTTCTCGCATCTCATCAATAACATATCTCATTGTTCCTGCTGTGCTCCCCATAACAATAGCAATAATTTCCGCATCATCAACCATGTATGGATGAAGTAGACCATCTCCATAACTTCTACCACTTATTTTAGCGTATTCATCGTGAACCTCTTTTATTACTTGATATGCGTTTTCCATGGCTATAGCTTGTGGTATCTTGTGCTCAAAATAATAGTCATAGAGATCTAATGGCCCTAATGTGATTGGTACTGGTGTTTTTGGCCATAAAGCGAAATCTGTTGTTTTTCCTTGGAGCTCTATCTTAGGGATCTTTCTGGGGCCTCCTAAAAATTTATGGACAATTTCATCGTCCTTAAAAATTTTTATTCTCTCAGATGTGTGACTTACTAAGAAGCCATCGAATCCTACCATTACAGGGAGAAGAACCCTCTCATCTTCTGCTATTCTGAATGCTTGAATTACTGTATCATACGCCTCTTGAGCATTTTCAGCGTGTAAAATCACCCAAGAAGTATCCCTCGCACTCATGATGTCTGTATGATCACAATGGATGTTAATTGGGGCTGAAACTGCTCTATCTACTATGGCCATAACTACAGGAAGTCTTAATGAGCTTACAATCCAAAGAATCTCATTCATAAGTAATAATCCTTGACTCGCAGTAGCTGTGAAAGCTCTCGCCCCTGCTGCAGACGCGCCCATTACCGCAGATAAAGCTGAATGCTCTGATTCTACCGAAATAAACTCATAGTCTGCTTCCCCATTTGCTAAAAATTCTGCTAGCCTTTCAACGATTATTGTTTGTGGTGTTATAGGGTAAGCTGCAACCACATCCACATCGCTTTGTTTCACAGCATATGCTACTGCTTCATCACCGTTTAATATTATGTCCATTTGATCAATCATTTGTTTTCCCTCTATTTTCACTTTTCACCCTCCAAAACCATTTCAATTGCGTTGACTGGGCAAACTTTGGTGCATATTCCGCATCCTTTACAAAACTCATAATTAACGAAGAATCTCCTAGGTTTTTTTCCATCTGCTTCCCACTCTATTTTTATAGAATTATCTGGGCAGTAGAGCCAACATCTAAAGCATTTTGTGCATTTCTCTTCATCTATTATAGGCTTGAATGTTCGCCACGTACCTGTTTTATACTCTGTGCTTGGAAACGGAGGTATCCCTCCTATGGGTAGTTTATCCCAACTTAATAACTCTTCGCTCAAGTAAAATCCCCCATAAAAACCAAAAATAAATTAGTTATTAAGTTTAATGTAAAAATTGCGTATTTATGATGAAACCAAAAAAAATAGAGTATTAACTGTATTTATTTTATCTCCTCTGTCCCATCATAAGCTCTTTTAATAGCTCTAATATTCCTTTCTAGTATTTCCTCGCTCAGACGCCCACCCATAACCCTTCTAGTTGCCTCAATCACATGATCTAAAGTTAGATATTGACTTCCCGTTGCTTTAACGAAAGCACCGAGCATTGTTGTGTTAGTTATACCCCTGCCTAATTCTTCAACAGAGATCTTTATTGCTTCTACACCCCATACATAAACTTTTTCATTACCTAAGAGTTTTTTTGCCTCTTTAGCGCTTTCTATGGTAGGTAAAATAAATATTGCGCCCTCTCTATAATTCTTAGCAGCATGGCTTAAGAGAGTTGGATCCAATAATATAACAATGTCTGCTTCGTATATTCCACTATGTATGTCAATTCTCGAATTTCCAATCCTAGCATATGATGTTACAGGAGCGCCAGAACGCTCTGGTCCGAATTCTGGAAAACTTTGAGCATATTTATCAGCTAGAAGCGCGGCTTCTGCCAATATTCTACTAGCCGTCCAACCCCCTTGACCTCCACGACCATGAATCCTTATCTCAATATAATCACGATGCACCATGATACACACCTCATAAAATAAAAACACTATCTTTACTCTAATTGTGCAAATATTTTTTTGTTTTTAAGGTTTTCATATGCCTTATAGTTGGTTTTTTCTTGTGGGCTAGGAACTATTTTATCTTTTATTTTAGGGTTTTCTATGTAGCTGTGGTGTTTTTGAGAATAGCTGTAGCTTGGAATACAGATGGTCTGAAGGTATTTTATGGATTCTCTTTGTCGTCAATTCTAGACACAGCCCAAAATGTTACACCACCATGCTCCCGTAGTCTCTAACAAGGGACACGGGCAAAAAGAAAAAACCAAGAAAAAGATTCAAAATAGACAAAAATATGTGCACAATTAGAGTTTTACTAAAACAGAAAATATATAGGTTAAATATAGCTTGTATATCATATCTGAAAAATAAGCCCTCGCTTTCCCAAAAATGTTGACAATAACCCTTATTCTTAAGGTGTTATATTTTTTATTGAGATAGTGACGTAGTTAATATTAGTTTTATGTGGTGAATAAAGTGGCTGACGCTCCAAATATTGTTAGGGTAAAGATTTCACCCGAGCAATTGGAGAGGTATAAAAAGGCAGGCTACAGGGTCATAGGTAAATACTTACATTCTGGTGTTGAGATATGTAGATGGACAAAAGCGGCATTAAAGGGTGAAAGATTTTGTTACAAGAAGTGGTATGGAGTTGCATCACACAGATGCGTGCAAATGACCCCCACTCTAGATTTTTGCAATTTTTCATGCATATTTTGTTGGAGAATGTTCAGTCCAGATAGATTCAAATCAGCTATGGAGTGGGATGACCCCAAAACAATTGTTGACGCTGCAGTTAGAGCCCAGAGGGAATTATTAGCCGGTTACAAGGGACATCCAAAAACTACTACTGAAAGATTCCTAGAAGCAATGCACCCAGTGCACTTTGCAATTAGCTTAGATGGAGAACCCACGCTATACCCCCATATAGTTGAATTAATAAATGAGGTTAAGAAAAGAGGCTGGACCGCTTTTTTAGTCACAAATGGAACTGTTCCTCATAGGTTAAAGGAGATGTTGAGAAAAAATGTTGTGCCGACAAATTTGTACATAAGTGTCTACGCTACAAACCCCGAAGATTACAAAAGGATAACTAATTCATTCATACCAAATCCCATGGACATGGTGATAAAAAGTTTAAAATTGATGCCAGAATTCGAGAAAAAGAGATGCAGGACGGTATTTAGGATGACCCTAGTCAAGGGATTGAATCTCAAAGATCCACAAGGTTACTCCAAACTAATCAAGTTAGCAAACCCAATGTTCGTCGAATTAAAAGGGTACACGTGGGCGGGCGAATCAACAAAGAGATTACCAAGAGAGGCCATGCCGACACTAGAAGAATTAATAGAATTTGCAAAAGCTATAGAGAAAGAAACAGGGTATCATATAAAGGAAATAGATGAAAAAAGTAGAGTTGTAATGCTGGTGCGAGACGAAGAAACATGGTTAAAAAACCTAGAATGGATCAAGGAACAAAACAAAAAGATAAAAGAATATGATGAAAAATGGAAAGAAAAACTGAAAGGCAAAGACCTGAAACACCTCTTAAAACACAAATTACTAGAATAAGACCAAAGGTGATAAATTGAAAATACTAATCCTAGGAGGAGCAGGATTCATCGGCAGTCACCTAGTAGATAAATTAGTGGCACTCGGCGAAGAAGTAGGAGTATTTATAAAGCCAAACACTAAAATTTGGCGAATAAAACACCACATAGAGGAAAAAAACATAAAAATACACATCGGAGACATACTAAACTTCAAACAAGTAAAAAAAGCGATGACAAAGTACAACTACGCAATAAACCTAGTAGCACTACTACATCACCCAAAAAAAGGATACACCTACAAAACAAATTACTTCTCAGCACTAAACACATTCAAAGCCGCACTCGATACAAAAATAAAAAAAGTAGTACACACAAGCACAGCACATGTCCTCTTCAAACCACCAATAATACACGACAACACAAACCAATTATACAGCTTCCAAACAGAATACAGCGCTGGGAAAATAGCAGCAGAATTACTAGCACAAAAATTCATTAGAAAAAAGAAACTAAACATCTCAATAATCAGACCAACAATAACATTCGGGCCAAGAGACAACAAAGGCTTAACACTACTAATACTAATGACATACAATGGAATACTACCAATAATAACAGCAAACCCAAACACAAAAATAAACCCAATATACATAGCCGACCTAGTAGATGGATACATAAAAGTAATAGAAGAAGAAAACACAGAAACATACACATTCGCAGGAAAAACAGTAGTAACAATAAAAGACATGATAAACTACGCAGCAAAACAAGGAAGAAAAATACTACCACTAAAATACATAACACACAAAACAACCAAAAAAATAATAAAACTAACAGAAAAAATACCAATAAACACACCAATACCAAAAGAAGCAAATATCTACCAACCATTCTACAAAACAAACATATACACATGGCAAAAAACAAGAAAAAAACTAAAATGGACCCCAAAAAACACAACATACCAAGCAATACAAAAAACAACACAATGGATAAAACAAAACAAACTAACAAAACCAACAACAATAATAAAATACATACAACAAAAAGGCTTATAGAAAACATTTACTCCCAGTATTCATGTGAAACCCACATAGATACATACATAAACACTCACAGAAAATCAATAAG
>Ga0180302_10000559_pt1 | contig 16562 bp, 10 predicted proteins | sample GuaBasSediGuay17_FD_121794 | JGI IMG/M metagenome (GOLD analysis project Ga0180302, IMG submission 121794) | Subseafloor sediment microbial communities from Guaymas Basin, Gulf of California, Mexico - Guay17, Core 4571-4, 12-15 cm | ecosystem: Environmental > Aquatic > Marine > Hydrothermal... | reverse complement strand
GTCTGGAGTTTAACCTTTAGGTATACCTCTATATACTTAGTTAGTCACCTGAAAGCCAAGCCAACAGACTTAGCACAACTAAATCTCGTGATGACGACTGTCAGTGTAATAGGCTTAATCTCAGCAGGGTATGTGTCAGATAAGTTGAGGAGAAGAGTTGTCTTCTTCGTCCTCTCCGAAATTTGTGGAATATTCCATTTCCTAATCATACTGGTCGCCAAGGACTTAAGCCCGATATACCTTGCTTATGCCTTAATGGGATTCACCATAAGCTTCTGGGGACCGATAGCCTCGGCTTACGTGACTGAAAAAGCCGAAGAACTGTCAAAGGACTTAATACCAATAACCGTTGGAGTGTGGGGATTTCTAACTTCTTTATCAAGGATGCCGGGAGGAGTTATTGGTGGCTTTATATACGATTTCAATCCATACCTCCTCTTCGAGGTCGCTATAACTCTGTTAACCATCGTGACTCTCTCCATCGCCTTATTCCTTAAAGACTAGGAGATTACATTAAGAGTTGTTGTAGGTGACAATATATACCTCGAACACTATTCTATGCTCGATGTTAGAGTTAAAGCCCAGTCCTAACATGATAAAGCTTTATCACATCTACGCGTTGCTAAGCGTATCTCTTGGAGTACTATCGTGGGCGTTGCCTCTAGCTTTAGTGATCCCAAGAGAGTTCTTGTTAACGTACTTAACTTCGATAATAGTACCACTAGGAATTGTAATCAGTGTGTACATGTACTGGGTCAAGAGATACTATGACTCAATAACTTATAGAATAGAGGAGGACAGAGTCGTCTCAATAAGAGGAGTTTGGTGGATCAGAGAGTCAAGCGTTCCCTTCTCAAAGATAAACAACGTAGTGATCACTCAAGGCCCTCTTCAAAGACAACTCAACTTAATGAACGTAGGAGTGCACACAGCCGCAATAGGGTTGAGGGTCCCAGAGGTCATGTTTAACAACTTACCGTCTGACATAGCTCAAAAAGTCAGGATGACGATACTCGAAAGGGCTGGAATACTCACCGAAGAGAGGAGGAAGGCTCTAGAGGAACAAATACTCGAGGAGTTAAGGGAGATTAGGAGGACGTTAGATTCTATAAGAGACTCCATAAAGGGTTAGCAAGTGTTTTATCTCATCTGTCATCACTTTAAGTGGTGATTGACTTGAAGAGTTCAGAAGGATGGCGTCTCGAGTATAAAGGGCTCTCTCTAAAACTTAAAAGAGGTAAACAAGGCGCTCGAGTCTTTAGAGTCATATCAAATAAGTCAACGGATCTTATTAAAGTCCGTGTAGACGAAGTCGTAGGAGATGTTAAGATCTCAGTTGAGCCAAAGGAGTTCAAGTTGAATAAAAGCGAGGTTAACGTCAAGGTCTCAGTAATAGTTCCTAAAGAAGTGAAGTTTAGACCCATTTGGTTAGCCAAGCTAAGTTTTGAAGGCTCTGAGAGGTCAGAAAGCGCCTACTTAGGAGTACTCCCACTCGACGAGACATGTAATAGGGTAGTCATCAGGCGCGCTAAGAGTAGTAGTCCTGATTACGCAGTAGGAGCCGTGGGATCCGCGAAGTCTTCGAACTATTACATTTCCTATAGGTGGCGAAACGGAAACGCGTTAAGAGGTGAAGTCCTTGAAATAGCGAGGAGTAAAGAGGGATTAAGTTATCAAACCATTAAGAGTTTCAATAAACGTGAATATGACTATAAGAGCTTTGAAGCATCGACTCTCACGACTCACGACAACAATTTCGTGTTCCTCTACTGCGCTGACGTTGGAGGTTATTGGAGGATATTTAAAGCGGAGTCGGAGAGAGTTGAGGAACTCTCGCTCCCTGGAGAACCAATTATAGACAAGGGCAAAGATCCAACTATGTTCTACGATGAGACGTTAGGTACAACGATAATAGCTTATAGCGACGGGAGGAACAAAGGGCACGACCTAACGATACTTAGGACAAGAGACTTCAAGTCGTTTAAAGCAGAAGTCGTCTCACTACTCTACTCTAAGCTCATAGATCAAGGTAACTGTTGGGCGAGAACTCACATTCATGCTGGTAAGGTAACTAAAGTAAATGGGTATTACGTCTTGTTCTACGACGCGCTACCTAAAAGACCGAAGGCTTTCGGTAGTGGTTGGCTAGGAGTGACGATATCAAAGGACTTACTGAACTGGGTCGACTTAACGCCTGATAAGCCTCTGTGGAAGGGTAGTGGATTTGATGAAACGTTTAGGTACGTTGATCTGTATTGTGACGGTGAAAAGTACATACTGTACGCTGAGGAGGAGTTTGATAGTGGAGAGAAGAATCTAGTGGCGTACTATGACTCTGACTCTCCAAATAAAGCCTTAATTAAAGGCTGAGCTAAGGGGTAAAATCTCTTAACATACTCGCTAGGAACTAAGGACAGCGTTATGTCTCTGATGTCGCTTAAAGTCAACAGCTTTAGTTTGATGTAAACTGAAACCACTAGAGCTACTGCTAAAGGTACAGTTACCACCCAAGGTATAGGGAGTATAGAGGAGACGTAAAGTACAGGATAACTTATTAACGTTACTAAAACAACCTCAACTAACGGCATCTTGAAGTTAACCTTAGCTGATATCACTAAGGCGACGGCGAGACCTAAGAGGGTCCCAAGTAAGTAAGAAATAGCTGCGCCTAAACTCCCCTGAGCTGAAACTAACGGCGGGTAAAGGAAAATTCTCGGAACGTTAGTGGCTAAGCCGAGTATCAAGACCATAGTGTAGAGTCCACTTGCGTAAGTGAGGATGCTCACCGCTGTTACCAATGTCATCGGTATCAAGTTTAACGAGAGTAGTGAAAGGACTCGATGAGCTACTTCATAATCCTCCCCAATGAATGAAAGAGGGACTCTCGAGTAATAGTAAAGTACAGGAGAGAGGACACCGGCTATAACTAGGCTAATTCTAGTAACTCTTACCAGAGCTCTCTTACGTCCACTCTTCATTCCAGAGAGCACTGGCAACATTAACGTGACGAAAGTCATTGGAAACGAAAGCACTACAGAGTAAATTGCAAAGGCTATGTAGTAGTGTCCAGATGCTATCCCTCCATGTATTTCATGAATTGAGAGGAGCCCCATCCACTGGCCTAATATTAAGAGGAAAGTCGGTGCCCACCTCACTACTCCAGCCCTTATCAGTTCTAGGATGGCTGATACCGAAGTGGTGGGTTTATAACCAATCCTGTACTTATCGATTAATTTGATCGAAAAATAAGACAACATTAGTAAGTTAACAGCGCTTCCCACGATTAAGCCTAGTGTTGCTCCTACCCAGTGAAGCCCTTGTATCACTAATATTGCTCCTATTCCTAGCCTAAATAAGTATGAGACTATCGAGGAGTATGTAATATACTGAGTCTCTAAACAAGCTGTGATAAAACTAACTAGGAATCTATTAAAAGAAAACAAAATTAATATACTAACATACATTAGCATTGGCGGCTCTAGACCATAGATATGTTGATGAAATAGACTTATAATAAGCATTATAACACTAGCTCCAGTCAAAGAAAGACTTATGTAGCTGAAAGCTGACCAAAAGAACTCCCTTAAAGACTTCTCATCTTTCTCACCTAATGTCTTTCCTATATACCTCTTAATACTCTCCGGTATTCCTACGTTGACAGCATTGCTAAGTATCGATGCTAAGCCCAAGACACTAGTAGCTATTCCCACAGCTTCAGAACCAGCTAATGCTGAAATTATGAACCAATAGACAAATCCTAGTGTTGAAAGCACTACTTGATTAATGTATAGCCACAGTCCTCTAGAGACTACCTTACTTAAGCTCATTCTTAGACCCTTGATATCAGAGGGTATATTCTGTAACGAATTTAAACTTTAGCTTTCTAGTCTTTTAGGAGGTAATAGCTACTTAACTAAACTATTATTAGCTGATAAGCTAGCGAAGCTTCATCAGTCTTGTCAAGTAAACTTAGTCTTATACATTCTCAATATTCAAGTCAAAGTCTAGGATATTTTTACTTTCGCTCTTGTTTCTCTGTCGTGTGATTCTGCTTTTACTGTTCTCATCAATTAAAGACAAGAGCGTTTACTTTAAATTAAGTTTAGAAAATAGGCCTTCCATCCATATACTTGGGAATTGGTACTCCTAAGGCTTTAAGCACTGAGGGAGCTATATCTACTATCCTGGCTTCAGGGATCAATCCTCTAGCTCCTCTAAGCATTGGACCATGAAGTATTACCATTCCATGAAGTCTATGGACTCCAGTCCATAACAGAGATGGGATATTCACTCTATCAGTATACTCCATAGATATTAAACTAGGATCATTAGGTATAAGTTGACTACACCTAATATCTCCAATTCCAAGAATTGGGAATTCTGGCATATGTGCAATCCATGGCTTTCTATACACTTCACTCTTGTGCAGTACTAGTATTCCGTAGCTTAACATATTTTTCTTAATTATCCTAATTTTATTAATGATCTTATATTTCTCTTCAGGCTCAAAGTCACGGCTTAAGCGAATAAAACCACTAAAAAGAAATGCTTTAGTAGCAAAGGGATCTGCTACCTCTAGTACCTCATGGAAATCTTTTGAAACAGGAATTCTAAGTCCGATCTTTCTTTTAAATGACGTGGGTATGAGCCTCAATAACTTGACTAAGAGCGATTTCGAGGCATATTGCAAAATTCTCTCTTGAGTTGGAAGAAAAGTCGAAATACCTCTACTCATACTCAACACTTTAATGAGACCGTGTCTCCTTAAAATATTATTTAGAAAGATTATATTGCGAACAGGTCTAAATCCATGATCAGAGTATATGATCACGTTAATGTTTCCCTTACCTCCTGAGAGAGCTAGAAGTCTTGCTACTGCACTATCAACTTCATTATACACTGTTAAAATTAAAGAAGAAAGATAGCTTCTCTTAATTATATGATTCATAAACCAATGTTGTAGACGATCAATTTCTGTGAATACTACCATAAGACAATCCCAATCATTAAACTCTTGAGTTAAATACTCAATAGCACGTACCCTTATGTTGATTAAATTTCTTAACTCCTCAATATACTTTATTGGATTATGCTTTAAAGCGACCACATGGTCCATGAAATCTCCTACATCAATACGATAACCTAGTCTTATTAGTTCCTCTTTGATAGAAGCCGGATAGGTAAAATCAGATTTTAAGCTAGGAGTTAGTAATCCAGAAACTAATACTCCATTAACATACTCTGGAGGGTACGTTACTGGAACATTTACCACTATGACTTTTAAGCCGTGTTCTCCTAATATGTTCCATATAGCCTTATGCTTTCGTTTAGTTCGGTCAGCATACTCTATTCTCTTTTCTTCCAGATCTACCGATAAAAAGAAGTCGTATAAACCATGCTTATCGAGATCAACTCCAGTGACTGATGAAGTCCATGCAGGAATCGTGGAGGGGGGAATGGTCGATCTAAGCTTACCATACATACCCTCTTGAATAAGTGCACTAAGTGTAGGCATAATACTTATGTTAAACTTCATTATGTTAGTGAATATATCTAGGTCTGCACCGTCAATTCCAATTATTAATAATTTACGCTTAGACATATTCTTTACACTTATACTAAGTTGTATTACTTTTAAATTTTCTAGTCTAGTAATAGTGCTTTGGAAACTTGAGATTCCTTTGTTTGGATTACTCTGTAACATATGCGAAACAAAGGCGAAATAGGAGATGAATAGACCCTACTATTGGCTTGAAGCTCTACAAAGGGCGGGGTGATAGTTGTGTAGAAGTCTCCGAAGTACTACTAAAGAGCAAAATTTTTGTAAGTCACTACAACTAAAGAACCATAAACAACAAGTTCCCGTCGCTAGGAAAGCCTGGCTATTGGAGCTAGGTGAAGTGTGTGAAAAGGCCCATAGTCATTGTAGTAGGTCTTGATGGAGCTTCATGGTATCTCTTATATGATTGGATAATATCTGGATGTTTACCTACTTTTAGAGAAATTATGAGAAATGGAGTTTACTCAAACTTAGTGAGTACATTACCCATGATGACATGTCCCGCTTGGAAGTCACTAACATCTGGCTTGACACCCAGACAAATAGGAGCTTACGGATTTGTAATACCAGATTTTAAATCAAAGAAATGCACTTTTGTTGACTCAACTTTGCTGAAAGGGAAAGATATATGGACATATTTAAGTAAAAGAGGGTTTAAAGTATGTGTTATAAACGTACCTTGGAGTTATCCACCGAGTAAGGTAAATGGAGTGTTTATAGCAGGTTTTCCCTGTACGGATGACCAAGATTATACTTACCCTCCATCTATTAAGAAATTATTAACCAATATAGGGTATAGCATAGATTTACTTAGAGTAGCGTCCATAGTCAATAAATCACAACTATCGTTAAAAGAATACATACATCAAATAAATTTGAAATTCTCGATAGCGAGAACTGCAATACGGTTAAACTATGATTTTATATTTCTTGTAATATTTTATATAGATAAAATATCTCATTTTCTATGGAATGATGAAATAACATTAACAATATTCAGGAGTATAGACAGCGAGTTGAATTCTCTCCTTTCAGAACTTGAGAAACGTGGAAGGCCCTTTGCTTTATTTGTAGTCTCTGATCATGGAATGTACCCTACATCCTTAGGATTCGAGCTTAATACTTGGTTGTACAAAGAAGGCTACCTTAAATTAAGTGATGATGTAATTTCTAGGAAAATCTCTATAAAGACGCTGAGAAAATCATTCCTAATAACTCAGGTTAGAAACGCATTAACTCAGCTTAGTATTGTCTCAGACATACTTCACTTAATGTTAGTGAATTTAAGTAAAAAGAAGTTAATAGGTCCATTACTTAAACATGTCTTAACCACATCATTTGATGGTAGATTAAGTGATGTAGATCTAATAAAATATATCGACCTGAACAAAACTAAAGCCATGGCATTACAACAATGCATATATGTACTTGAAAATGATCCAGGTAAGTATAATACACTTGCAAGAGAAATAGCCAGCAAATTAGAGAAGCTACGTGATCCTGTGTTCAATAAGAAGGTAGTGAAAAAATGTATTATAGTAGAGTCAAGAGCTCCTTTTAAGAGACCAGCTATACTAATAGAGCCAGAGAAGGGAGTTAACATTACTAACAAGTTATCGTTTTCAAAACAACCCTTCAAGATTATAAGCAAAAGGCATGGTATGTGGATAGCCAATCATATAAGGAATGGAGTTTTCATCGCTTATGGTAACATTATTAAGAAACTAGGAAAGTTACCAGAGGTTGATATAAAGGACATCACACCTACAGTCTTACATATATTTGGCATATCAAAAAGCTACATGGTAAAAGGGAAAGTGCTAGATGTAATTCTCGACTTAGAGGTAACTTAACGTAAAACCTTAAGACTATACATTGATTACTCTCTTCAAATAATTATTTGGAAGAAGATCTATAAAGCTCTCTCTTGATGATTTTTAGCTTCAGCTTTAATGGATACCTCTTAAAATAAGGTTTAACTTTCATAACTTTGTTTACTTCAAGCCACGGAACACATCTCACTATTCGATGTTTGCTTTTACAAGGATGAGAAAACTGAAAGCGTTCTCCTAAAAACTCACCATGGTCAGATGTGATTACAACTTTTCCTGGTAGATAGGGTATTAAATCAGTTAAATACTCGAGAACTATTAGTAAATTCTCTGCATATGCTTTCCTAAGCCCCTTAATTCCAAAGTGACGTCTAACAGCATCAAGAGGTGATATGGGTGGTACTCCCAATAACTCACCTAATTGGAGCGTCATACCATTTCCTATGTCAAGAGGTTTACATAATAAATCAACTAACTTGAGGATTTTGTATACAGGATGTCCCCTATTGGACAAGAAAATAGCTTTTCTTGGATCTGGACGTTGGAAACCTTGAATGAAGTAATGCGGTGTTATGTATGGAGCGTGAGGTTGTATAAAGTGTATTATTAGCCTATGACCACGTGTTTTATCTAATTTTGAAAGTACTAACTTGTTCATCATATTGGGTAACACTGTACCTAAATAACGATCCCATCCATATAGCCACACATCTACAACAAATTTAAAGTGATTAGATGCTCTAATATAATTAAGGTAAAAACACTGCCTAATTCTTGGACGATTAATAAACTTCATGCTATTTATATACGGATTTGCTGAAAAATATACTGTGTCTTTATACTTTTCTTTAAATGTATTATAAAACCACTCTTGAGTACATGAACCACTTGACCATACTTTTCTTAAATCGCCTTTTAAAAAACGTTCATAGAAACGTGAAAAGAAATCATATCTACAAGCATCAAGTATTATGAGAGCATCCCAGTCTTCGTCCATTATATTAAATTCTTTGACTCTTTCATACGATTTCATAGATGAATTAATTTGTTTTCCTTATATTTGTTTTTCCTTATATTAATATAGGAATGAGTCTAATTTTCAGTTAACTTAAGTAGTATTAATCTAAACCCTGAGTAAAGGAGTTCTCTCTTATTTAAATCTACATCAATTCCATAATATTTATCTATTAAACATAATTGACAATTGCTTTTGTCCTTAGAATACATTAAGTTAGCAAACTTAACAGTTCTTCGTACACGATAATCATAGTAAGAGCCAGAGCAAACCCTTGTAGTACTATTAAGTTTTAGTAGGAGATTGATAACATGTGGTACATCGAGAAATATAGGGTCGGCATCTGAGGACGTCAGTATACATCCATAGATCCCATTAGTGAGAGTACCGAGGATTAGGTATAGTGTTAATAAGATGGATATCGCAATCTTACCCCTTTTATGTTTAACTATCTGATAAAAAGCAGGAATGTTTAAGATTGCTAGTGATATAGGGAATGATACTATTCTACCCCCTAGGAAATAGGTGGGAAGTAGTACCATTATAACTAATAGAACGACACGAAGATTCAATTTTAATAAGAGTAAAGATATTACTGAGAGTACTATCATTATATGATAGCGAAATATTAAATATCTTATTATATTAAGAAAGTGATTTTTCTTAGTTAATACTATAAAGGATTGAGGCAACAAACTATAAGTATAAAGGATGATAAAGACTAAGACTAGAATGGAGAGGGCAACAAATAACGAGAGAAGTTGAGTATACGAAAATTTAAGAGATCGAGTATAATTCGGCAACTTATTAGAACTCCTTAATCGTGAGAACTTTAATCGATAATAAATATATGTTAACATTAATACAATACTTGCAACTATTAACGGTGATCCAGACCTTAATAAACTTTCCATCGACGTTACGTATAACTCTGTTTCTATTGGAAGCTCATATGCCCTCCTTAAGTAGACTTCTATAAACGATGCCGTTACTTTATATATCACTGTCCACGTTAATGGAGACATGAACGTAAAACATGTAAGTATTGACGCAATTATTTCAAGAAAAGCTAGTTTCCCAAATATCCATAAAATTGTAGAGGTTAAAAGCATTATAAATGATGCTCTAGGATTAATAAAAGATTGAGCTAGTAGTAAACCACTGAATATCAATTCATAGCTACGTTTTTTAGAACGTAAAAGCAAAACTATTGCAGTTACTGATGCAAGTACAGCAAATACTTTGTAGGGATTAAACCAAAGGTAGGATATAGTAGAGGTATACAATGAACATGTCTCGTGACTTAACTTAAAGTTAAGTATCTGTCTTATAGTATGTCTCGCAATATTAGATCCTCTAAGACAGCTATCGATTTTCGACTTGTACATTGGGAGTGCTACTATTCCTATTCCATCTACGTACACTGACATAGCACTAAGTAACAAAGCTAGACCCTCAGAATCTAATGTCACAAATTTGATTAACCTGTACACAACTATCGGAAGCAATATATAGGCTACAGTAAAAGCTAAAACTGAGGCCAACATTACATTATTCAATCCAGTAGTATAGATGAAACACGTAACGTAGAAACCTCCTATAGCCGGATAATAGGCACTAGCCTTGTAGTATGGTTCTAAATTACCCCTATAGAGAATGCTATTAACATTAGCAAACATTATCCCTTGATCAGTATAGTGATTATATAGCGAATTGAAATAGTAAAAGGAGAATGTAGCTATAGAAAGAACTATGACTAAAGGAAAGTAACTATCCTCTTTGATACTAATGTGCTTAATATTGAACCTCCTAGTACAATACAAGTATATTACTGGTACAAGTACAAAAAGACAGGTTATAGCTACTCTTAAGCCACCAACTCCAGCTAAATGGAAGCCATAGAGGGAGGCAATAGTTTGAAGGGCCATGAATACTATCGAGTATATAAATATATCATAGATATCAATCTCGCTCTTTCTAACAGTAGTCACTAACACCATGAAACCATTTAAAAGCGATGCGAGTAAGTATATTATAAAAAAGGGTAATGCTTCTATGCTTTGCATTAACATGTTAATCTTAAGAGAACCTAAGGAAGGTACTTCGATATTTAAAGCATTCATTATGAAAAGCACATTTACCAAGGGAATGGCATAGATGAGTTCCTTTTTTATATTTAATGTTAAATGTCGTTTCTTAGACTTAGTCCTAGAAAATTGTCTAAGAAGGGCGTATATAGGTATAAAAGTGAATACAAATAGACACACATCCAGTATTATTCGTAATGGAAGTATCGTTTGATAGTAGACTTGACTATCATAAACATAAACTAGAAGAGCTAAAGATAACATTGTTAAGAAGCGTATTGTTTGGTACACAGTTTTTGAATCTATTTTAATTCTGATTACAAATCTTCCTCTAACTATCTCGGAATAGTTATTGTATGCCATACTGATCACTTTACTCTTGACTATAATAGCTCAACCTGAGAGACACTCTATTAGTAATGTCAATATTACTCTTGCATCGTTCAAGCTTTACTACTTGGCATGTTTGTCTGTACTACCATGTTACTGAAATTATATAAGCATTGTTATACTTTAGGAGAGCGTTTCCTTACGCTCTTATTTCTCTGTTGTATGGTTTGTGTAGAAAACATGAAAGTAGTAGTGAAGGTTAAAGAACCATGCGACAGAGAGCCAAAAATGCCCATAGTTTGTTACCTTTAGAAATGGTGATGGACATCGCTTAATAAATGATGAGCCTGGACTAAATTCTTATGAAATGCTGTAGTGTAGCGCTTCAGCGTACAGCTAAGTCAATTCTAAAATAGAACGCACAGAATTGTGGAATACTTTTCCATGTATTAAGGAAAATTATGTTAGGTTAGTAATACATGCTAGTGAGTATGACATAGATAACGTGATTACTGAGGTGACCAATATTTTATTTCTTCTAAATTTGGATAACAAAAGACCTATGAATGCATGCGTTGGCATATTTAATATTAACCTTGGAGTATAGCTTCTAGGTGAAATGTACATTACCATTAAAGGTAAAATCCATGAAGCTTCAAATCTCGCCATTTGAAAGCTAGTTTTAAGCTGTGAAAATAACACTAATATTGAGAGCGGATAATTCAAGAAGCCATTACAATATGATGTAACTATACGACATAGAGTCTGAGGGAAAGCGAATACATTTTCAACAGCTCTGAATATAGTTACCTTAGCATAACGCTCTGCTAGATCAGCAGTTGCCTCAGTAGTGCTTCCAATTAAGAGCATTTTTAACTGATCACCTACTATTATGCCTATTAACATCATAATGACTACGGTTAAGTCGTACTTACTTTTATACTTCCTCGTGAAGAATATGAAGAGTGTGAAGAAAATTAGTACATGAGCCGCAGTCCATGGATGAATAAATTGCATTAACAACGAAGTAATTAAAGTCCAAAGAGGTGCATATTTGTTTTTAGCATAATAGGTTGCTATCACGCTATACATAATGGCTAGTCCCAATATATTTGCTTGGAAGGAGGCGTAGGTGTACACGGTTATTTGAGGAGACGTAACAAGCAATAAAGAGGAGAGTGCTGCTATTGTGTGACTATTAGTTAACTTAAGAACCATAAAGTATGATGATAAGGTTAATAATGGAAATAGCATTAGTGGCATCAACTGGACAACTATTTTAGGCTTTAGTCTCAAAGAGTACCAGACAGCATACATTAAAAGCAAATAAAGCGATCTAGCTGGAGATAGAGTCAGAACTTCTTGAGGACCTCTCCATATAATCCTTTGTAAGCACGTTTTGTAATATAATGTATCTACTCCTATAAGTAAACCCTTAGGATTTATTATAGGCGAAAATATCATGGAACTTTGGAAAATAACTAGCATTATTGAAGCAAGCAGAATGAATAATGATTGTTTCTTACTAAGCCACTCACTAGGTTTGTCATTACCCTCTTTTATCTTAATCAAGCTAAAAAGAGTCACTATAGGCATTAGAGCATAGGTTATCATATTTAAGAGTTGTAAGCTAGTTATAAGCTTCATGTGGAGCTCGACTATTACCCACGATGGATCTTTAAACATCTCTCCTCCTAAGATAAAGTAAAGAAAGTATCTGATGATTGAGTAAGTGGATATAACTGTCACTACTATAGCTTCAGCCTCAACTATTCTTTTAAAATGTTCGCGAGGTTCACTCACAACTCTTCTATCAAGCGAAATCAGCATTATCATCATTAAAGCCATTATTGGTATAACAAATGGTGTAGAAAAGACATAAGATAAGATAGCTATTATCATCGCTATTAGTGTTAAGAAAGTTCTCTTGTTATACTTAAACACGTAAACTGCTATTAAAGGCACCATGAGGATCAGTATAATCTCCCTTGTAAAGGGAAATAGTATGTACAACTCCTCAACATTTCTTACTCCCCTGACTACTATAAGAACCTTTGCTTTTAAGTCATTAACTAATGCTATATACGACATAAATAGGAGTAAAGCATGAAGGGGTGGTAATATGAGCTTTACTATAGTACTTTCCATTTTACGACAAGCTCTCATATTTTTAGCCACAGGATAGGTTGTAAAGGGGTTAAAGAACTTTAACATTATTCCTCCCCCTTTTTGAAGATCAACCAAGGTCTCCCTACTCCTACGTAAACGATACCCTCCTGAGGACTCCTATCAATTTTCATGACACATCTTGCATCAACTATCGCAATTACGTCTCTACCAGTCTTCTCTTTAATCCAATTGACGTTAAGGTCAAAGTATTCTGGATGATCAGTAGCTACAATGATCACGTGTGATCCCTTTAAAGAATCTTCAAGATCGTTGTAAAGCAGTTTGCCAAGACGAGGGTCAGCCTTAACATAAGGATCATGAATTACTATGTTGTCTATACCATAGCTTCTTAAGTGATTTATTAAGTCATAAGTAGGAGATAATTTTGTATCAGCTATTCCACCTCTAAATGCTAATCCTAAGATTGTTACCTTAGCTTCTTTAACATCAACAGAGACTTTTTTTAAAGCACTAAGAGTTAGGTATGCTACATACTCTGGCATACTCTCATTTATTAATCTAGCGACTCTCGTTAAAGGTAACTCTGTCGATAAACTCAATGCTACGTGCATCAGGAAGTAAGGATAAATAGGAATACAACCACCACCAACTCCCGTCCCTGGCTTATGCAAATGACAATAAGGTTGACTATTAGTTGCCTTCCTAATCTCTTCAAAATCGATACCCAATTTGTGAGATAGTTTAGCTAATTCATTCGCCAATGCAATATTAACATCTCTATACACTCCTTCAGCAACCTTTTCAAACTCAGCCGTTGTAGGAGATGAAAGAACTATTACCCCCTTCTTAGCTATTACTTCATAAAGAGCCTTTATCACTCCTGTACTCTTAGGTCCAACACCGGCTACTATCTTTGGATAACTCTCTTCTATATCTTGCAATGCATGACCAGTCATTATCCTCTCAGGACTATAGGCTAGCCCTATATCCTCCTCTACTTTAAGCCCACTAGTCTCCTCAAGCAACGGCTTAACTAAATTAAGCGTAGTCCCCGGAGGGACGGTTGACTCAACCACAACAACCTTCCCCTTAGAAATCCCACTCCCTATAGTCCTAGTAACCTCTACCAAAGCCGACAAATCCAAAGGCTTGCTCGTTTGATCCCACTTCACCTTAGTAGGGACAGCCACAACAGCTAGGTTAGCCAACTTCATAGCCTCAACTCCATCAGTAGTTGCCCTAAATAGACCCTTAGACACATACTCCCTCACTATAGGAGTTATACTAGGCTCGTCCTCCAACGGGTTAATTCCATTGTTTATGATACTTACCGTCCTCTCAGTTTTCGTCACTCCTATAACCCTAGCTCCAGCTCTAAGCCACGCACAAGCCAAAGGAAGACCAACATGTCCTAAACCATAAACAGCAACGACTATCTTACCTTCCCTTAAAGCGCTCTTGAGCTCGCCATCAGTCATCTCTAACAGATTCAACCTAGATCCCGTGAAAAAGATTTCAGGCAGTGTAAGAATTAACATATCTCATATTAATTTTTTCACAATCTCGAGACTATCCCAGATAGGGTAAGTGGTGGTTAAGCTAAGGAGTTCTAGACTAGATCTCATCCTGTGAAAAGACTTCTACCGCTTAAACGTATCTCTATAAAAAAGACTCATAATCCTATCTGGGACGGCCCCTCATAGTCTCCTCATCTAAACACAGTGATCGGAGTGAAGAAGTTCTAAAGACATGAATGTTAAACCAACACCGCTCTTAAGAAACGCGCATTAGAACCTATGACTTCATAATAACACAAGAAGCCTCAGTCCCGTGAAGCGTAACAACCTTAACCCTACACCTGCCAGAACTAACCCCCTCGAGAGAGACAGTTACGACACGAACATCGCCAACAGGTATAAGCCAGCCTCCATTCTCCTCGAAGTCCCTAAGATTGCCCGTAATGACTTTTATGTGACCATCAAGGGGCATGCCATACTTTAGTATATAAGGCAATAGCTCTATTTCAACACTACTGCTATTAGCTACAACTTCTAGCTTATAACCGTCGACCTCAATAACGTTCCAGTCAAGGTCAGTTATCTGAACAGTCCACCCAGGAGACAAGCCTTCAACTTTAACCTTAGTACCCTTATAAATCTGTAGATAACGCACATGAACCTTACGGAATTCTCCAGGATCTAGTGCTACAGTATTGTCTATCGTTAAGTAGACGTACACCTGACCACTATTGAACACTTGAATTAGTCCACTCGATGACCAAGCTCCCTCATTAAATGGCACTCCTGACCTACTACCACGCCAGAAGTAATAGTATACTTTGTTCGACTCATTGAATACTAATAAGAATACTCCTCGAGGTTGACTATTTGGAGCACTATACCATGTACTTAACACATTAACTTCTATTTGAGCTCCCCTTTTCGTAACTAACTGGGCTTCAGTTCTTGAGGGGTCATCTCTTGGGTAAAGCTTAGTTGCAAACCATGGAGTTGCATAATAGGGGTTCCTCCGTTTACTCGGGCTTAAGTAAAGACAAGCAGCGAAAGGCTCACCTGCCGCATCACCGTCATCGATCTTGTAATTCGTCTTTTTTAAGTCTACTTCAATTACTATGGAAAGCTGATGTAAATTCATTATCTTACTCCTAGTTATTAATCCCCTAACTGCCCAATATGCACCATACCTTTTATTAGAGAGCAACTTGAGACCGTCAGGGTCATAATAAATAGCCTCCTGATAGTTTTCGTAGTTTACGTAACTATCATCCCATACTGTAAGATTCCGCGAAGTAAAGGTATCATGAAGTACCTTCCCAGTAGACTTTAGCGTACACTTCAAGTTTACTGAGTCTACAGTCCAAACGTCGCCTCCCCAAATCTCAGTACCACTCTTAATGACGGCTGGACCATCCCTCACAACGACGCTACCCCTCTGGTCAACGATATAAACCCTGGTCACTACAACGTCTACACTACCTATGTTCCTAACGTACAAGTAGAGGAGGTTACCATCACCCCTATAGCCCTCTATCCTAAGGAGCTCTGAAAGAGAAGAGCTCTTAACGTCGGCGTGTAAGCTTCCGGTAATCCAAACATACAAGATCACAGCAGCTGCCACAGCTATTATCGTGAGCAAAAGCATGGCCATTACCGACGAGATGCCTCGTCTCACATGGCCCACCTAAACGCGTAGTAACGTACTTCGCATCCTCGTATAAAGGGAAAACCCCTCTATAAATACCTTAATATAGTTTAATGTTCGAAAAACTTATATCACGACCATCATCTGCTTTTTCACACTTTGAAAAATTTAAGAAGATAACCATTTAATATATTTTTAATAAAAGTAAAAAGGATGCTAAGTAAAGAGCGAAAACTAAGATAAAACTCAAATGTTTAGAACATACCTTAACTGCTAACAACCATCGGTAGAATTGGTTAGTTCAAGGTAAAAGATTCACAAAATATTTAAATAACACTTCCATTTTCTATATTAAAAAGAGAGAAGGTGCGAACATGAAGAAAAGAGGAGTTTCACCGGTCATAGCCGTCCTACTGCTCGTAGTCATAACAGTAGCTGCAGCAGTC
>Ga0180302_10000558_pt1 | contig 16571 bp, 15 predicted proteins | sample GuaBasSediGuay17_FD_121794 | JGI IMG/M metagenome (GOLD analysis project Ga0180302, IMG submission 121794) | Subseafloor sediment microbial communities from Guaymas Basin, Gulf of California, Mexico - Guay17, Core 4571-4, 12-15 cm | ecosystem: Environmental > Aquatic > Marine > Hydrothermal... | reverse complement strand
GCAGGTAAACACGTTCTATGCGAGAAGCCTATGGCCATAAGTCTGAGACAAGCCGATGAGATGATAGCGGCCTGTAGAGACAACGGTGTAAAGCTCGGTATAGTGTTTCAGCTCCGGTTCAACCCGCTTTACCGGAGGATCAAGGAGGCTTCAGACAGCGGAGGATTCGGTATACCTGTCCTAGCCGAAGCGATGGTGAAGTGGTATAGGGAGGAGGCTAGATACTATTTCCGAGATGAGGTGGCTAAGTCGTGGAGGGGGAAGCGGGCCACCGAGGGAGGCGGGGCGTTGATAAACCAGGCGATCCACACGATAGACTTGCTGCAGTGGATCATGGGGCCCGTGGATTTTCTGTATGGAATATGCGACACTAGGACGCATCACATAGAGGTCGAGGACTTAGCGGTCTCGATCCTCAGGTTTAGAAGCGGGGCGTTAGGCTACATCGTCGGAAGTGTCTCCATAAAGCCTCAGGAAACATGTCTGAACATATACGGCTCTGAGGGGGCGGTATGCGTAAGAGATGGGAGGATAACGGTCTGGACGGTCAAAGACGTGAAACCTCCGAGCGAGGAGGAGATGAAGACCAGCCTTACAGGGCATAACGCTGTGGTCGAAGACTTCCTCTCAGCCATAGTCGAGGATAGGGAACCCATGGTAACCGGTGAGGAGGGGCGTAAGTCTCTAGAGATCGTGCTGGCGATCTACAGGGCTAGTATGGAGGAGGAGAAGGTCGTGTTTCCGCTGGCCGAGTAGACGAGGTTGAAAGGTGTTCTTCCTTGGTTTTAGCCGGTAAAATTTTCAGGCTTGTGGAGGACCTACCGTTATCGAGGATAGCTGAGAAGCTTAGGGGATACAGGGTCGAGGATGAGTTCGAGGAGGAGCCGTATAGGATTAAGCTGATAACGGAGGTCTTGGACTTGGCCGTGGGCTTCAACAGTTTGAGAGGGGTCTTAGCGTGGGATACCCTGCGTTTCACATACCATAGGGGTAACAGGATACCTGTCCCGAGAACCCTATACGTGACCTTTGCTTTCTTCAAGACAGCCGGCGGGACGTTTCTCTTGGCGGTTGAGAGGAAGAGCATCGCCAACAGGGTTGCAAACCTGTTCAGCCAGCTACTCTTCATCTCCAAGGGATACATAGTTAACGTCTCTATAAGCCCCGAGAAGATGAGAGAGTATCATGAGAAAAACCCAGAGAGCACCAAGGTCATATTTTTTGACAGCCTACCCGTGCCGAACCTCGATAAGCTATCGCTATATGGGCCTGACCTTAGGCAGACAGACCTGTATAGCCATTACCTGACGATGGGAAGCATCTGGTACCTGGTTACGGTGGCTAGAAGCTACGGGGTTACGATCGGGCTTACCAGAGACGGTGTCGTGGTGGCGTTCAGCAACATGGATAAAACAGACTTCATAAACATGGTCGCATCAGAGATCTTGCCCCTAGTAGGTTGACGATGGAGGATAACTTTAATATAGAGCCTGGTTAAAACCTGTGATCTCGGTGGGGGCCGTAGTCTAGCCAGGCATGACGACAAGCCCAGCCGGTTTAAGGCTGGGTTCGTTAAGGGCTCCAGATGCCGGAGAGCGACCAGGGTAAGACCCTAAACAGGGGATGATGAGGGTTCTGGAGCGCTAGGTGAAACCCGTCGGTCGCCGGTTCGAATCCGGCCGGCCCCACCACCTTCTAACGGGCTAAAGTCGTTAAGTTACTCGGCTGTTTCTTCTATGTCAAAACGTCTATACCAGACTTCTCGTATCAGAAGGTCTCTCACCGCGGACCTTATGGCTTCGGCTCTATTCGGGTAGTATCCGGCCTTAACGAGAACATCTAGGTCTCTAAGGTAGGTTTCAGGTAGGTGAACCGACACAAGCTTCATCATAGCATCCTCCCTTTAAGCCACCTATAGATAGCACATGTTTAGAAATAGCTATTGGTATTACGTGGATAATACATCGTCCACGGAGGTATTTAAACGGCTGAGGAAGAAATGCCAGGTGGTTTGAAAATCGTGTTTAAACAGTATGCTCTTTATGCCGGTTGTTTTAGAACGCCGGGGTCTAACTTGACTGCAATGTGGTGGCTAGGAGGAAGTTTCTATAGGCTTTCACAACTCTGACGTTTAACCTTTTACCTAAAAGATCTTCATGTGTCCGGAGGACTATCGGTTTATAAGAAAAGTTCCGGGCTATCCAGCTCCTAGGCTTCAGACCAGGCTCCTCGACCAAGACTTCTCCTACCCAGCCGACCCAGCCGAGGTTACGCTTATAGGATATCTCGGAGCATAGAGCGTTTAAACGTTTAACCCTCTCCTTGACGAGCTTAACCGGTAGGGGCTTAAGCTTGTAGGCTTCTGTTCCAGGTCTAGCTCCGAACTTCGAAACGTTGACGTGGTCCGGCTCCACACGCGCTATGAAGGCTAATGTCTCCTCGAAGTCTTCTTCAGACTCTGTTGGATAGCCGACTATAATGTCCGTCATAAGGGTTAGGTTTGGGTATTTGGCTCTGAACCTCCGCATGACTTCCTCAGCCTCGGACGACGTATATCCTCTACGCATATCCCTAAGCACCTTGTCGCTTCCAGATTGGACAGGAATATGGGCGAACTTAAAGATCCTCTCATCGGAGTACATGTCGAGAAGCCTGTCTAGAAACCTAGATAGATACGATGGATTCATCATCCCGACTCTAACCATGAAGTCCCCTTCGATGCTCAGGACCTTCTCGAGCAGCTCTGCTAAGTCAGACCCTATGTCGAAGCCGTAGCATCCGTTATCCTGAGACGTCAGCCATATCTCTTTACAGCCCTGTCTTAGAGCCCTACGGACCTCCTCGACCACCATGTCGGGCGGATAGCTCCTAAGCCTCCCCCTAGCCAGTTTAACCTGGCAGAAGCTGCAGTTTCCTAGGCATCCTTGGGCTATCGGGACGATGCCGACGGGGTATTTAAGCCTGAACCTGGGCTTACAGAGCTTAACCTCATCAGGTTCGGTAAGCTTGATGAATCGTTTACCCTTGACCGCTGCTTCCACAGCTTCTTCAATCCTCGTAACTGCTCTCGCTCCTAGGAGGGAGGCTTTAGGGTTTATACGTTCTATTATAGCCCTACCCGTAAGAGGCATACAGCCTGCGACTATAAGCGGTTTACCAAGGCTTGAGAGCACGGTTATCCGATGAATCATCCTGTGCTCAGTAGGCGTTTTAACCGTACAAGTCACTAGGATGTTTACGTCAGAGAGCTCCGGGTTGTTTACTACCTCATGGCCTCTACTCCTGAGTAGGCCTAGCATTATCTCGGCGTCGGCTACGTTAGCGCTACAGCCGTAGACTTCGAGGTATACTCTAACCACCACGCATCCCTAGAAGATTCCAAGCTCATGGTCTCTAATAAACTTCGAACCATTTTACAATATGAAGTGGAACAAGCCTCTAGACGCTTGTTTTGGTCACTGCATAGGCTTGAAACCCTTATTAGTTAAAAGCTACTTGAACCCATCTTAAGCGAGGAGTGTGTAGAGGTATGAGAAGACGTATCCCGACATTTTACATGATAATGTTGCTAGCCCTGACTCTTACGACTGCTTCGAGCTTAAACGCTGTAAGATGCCAGGCTCCATACGTCAAGCCTACCGTTCTCAGACCAGGTAACGTCAGCGGTGTGGTGGTGCTTAAGATCTATCCCGACGACTCCGTGGGCTTAACCGAGACGTTCGAGGCTAATTTAGAGAAACCTAGATGGAATGTAAGCATTCCCAGGATTTGTATAAACATGACTAGTAGGCCGGTCGGTGGAAAAGTCGAACAGAGAGCCAGCGGCTTCGTGGAGATGCCTGAAAGCCCCGACCCTAAGGTCGAGGAGGCTTTGGAGAAGATGGTGTTGGATATCGTGGCTAAGGGAAGTGGAAACGAGAACGAGACGAAGTGGCATGTAAACGCAAACTTCAGCCTACCTGAGACCATAGAGGTAAGCGTCGAGCTGAGCTCTTACGGGAACGTAGTCGAGAAATACTCGGATATCAACATCACCTTAGAGGTCACCCTGTACTATGAGGCTTTGAACATGACGAAGTCGGATGTCAGGGATATAGTCGTGGCCTGGCCCATCCTGAGAGGTCTTATAGAGGCTGCTGTGATTCAAGCCTCAGATGAGCTGATAGACCTGAGCATAAAGCTTGAAGACTACACCATAGGACCAGACTCCGCGACCTTACTCTTCGAAGCTAGGGTATCAGGAAATCTGGTAGAGGGGCTTAGGAGGTTTATTGAGAAGTCTATAACCCCTTCGACCCCGGTCACCCCACCGGCTCCGATGCCTGAAATACCGAAGGAGGCTAGGGAGGTCTTGGAGGCTATGTTGAGCCTATTAGAGACTAGATACGCTTGGGTTGAAGACGCCGAGTTCAACATGACCTGGGATAGGGAGGATGGGGCGTTCGTTTTTGAAGGCTATACGGTCTACGGCGGAGACCTAGGGAAACAGTACAAGATGGTATGGACGACTCTTCTCAGAGCTCAGTTGACGTTTATGGCTGGGAAGGGTAGGGAGGATGTTCAGAAGCTGGCTCTAGAGGTATATGACCTTGTAACCAACAGCGAGTTCGACGTCGATGAGTTAACCGTATCGATGGATGTAAACCTGGATGAAGGATACGCTATGCTTAATCTCTCAGGTTTGAAGATAAAGCCTAAGTCTATACCGGACTTCTTAAGCGTCGTAAGCCTTGCGTCAGAGGTTATGCCCTCGAATCGGCTTACGCTTGTAGTTCAAGGTAGTTCAGACGCCGAGGAGATGGTCGAGGTTGAGATACCCTTAGCGGCTGAGGAGTACATAGCCGAGCCGGTTGCCGTAGGGGGGAGGTATAGGATAGAGTGGAGGTTCAAGAAGCTGGGTGCCATAGATAGGCTTAAGCTGATAAAGAAGCCTAACACTATAGGCATCATAGACTTCAACTACATAGAAGTTAAGAAAACTGTTGATGGAGCTGAGTACGTCGTCGAGATCTTCACGAACTCAAGCTTGGTGGAGATGCCGACGTTTGCAGACGATAGGCTGGAGATCACAGTTTCAGGCGTCGAAGGTACTTTAGGTGCGTTAAACGCATCCATCCCCAAGACCTTGGTCAACGGTGTAATAGTGATCCTGGTGGACGGTGAACTCGTCAAGCCGAGTGTGAAGCTTATGGGGGAGAGCTACGTCGTATACGCGACGTACAGCCACAGTCTTAGGAAGCTGGAGATCGTATGGTCACCGCCTGATATCAAGATAACGGTCGATAGAAGTGAGGTTGACGTAGGCGGAGAAGTAGAGGTTTCAGGAATCCTCAGAGTGTTGGGTAATCCTATGGCCGGGGAAAAGGTGAACATAGTCGTAGACGGTGTTAGATTGGCCGAGACCGTGACCGACGAGGAGGGGAGGTTCTCGGCGAGGCTGAAGCTTGAAAAAGAGGGAGAATTCACCGTGAAAGCGGTCTACGATTTCGTAGACCAGAGCTTCGAGAGCGAGGGTGTCATGGTTAAAGTGGTCTTAGCCTGGTATCAGAACCCTGTGATACTCGGAGGCATGGCGGCAGCCATAGTAGTGGCGATAGCCGTGATCGTGATACTGAGCAGGAGACGAAGTTTCTAGACCCCAATCACCCTTCTTCATACTTTTTATGACCGCCGTTTAACGCTCTAGCTCGAACCTTCTCTTGTAAACCGGCGGTTCAGCTATGAACTGTATGAGCATATCCATGCTCCTACCTATACCCATGAAGTCTCTGGCCTCCACAAGCTCTATCGCGTTTTGAAGCTTCACAGAAGACTCAGAGTATATGGTGTATAACAGCTCCCCCTCCTCCACGTGCTCCCCTATCTTCTTATTAAGCAGTATACCAGCTCCCTTATCCTTAGGCGCGCCCGCCGCCCTAGCCACCTCTACGAGCCTGCCGTTGTCGATCCATAAAACCCGTCCCCGACGCTTAGCCCTAACCTCATAGGTCTTATCCCCGATAGGTATGCCATCCGGCTTGACATCTGGGTCTCCACCCTGAGCCGCGATTATCTCTCTAAACTTCTTCTCAGACTTACCCAAACGTATCAACTGAAGCGCCGTCTCCGCATCGCCTACACCAGCCATTTTGAAGAGCACACCCGCTATGTTAGCGGCTTTACTGACCAAGTCCACAGCCCTATTAGAGCCCATGAGGGTTTCAAGAGCCTCTCTAGCCTCCAACGCGGGGCCCACGGCATATCCTACAGGCTGCTCCCCGTAGGTTACGGCGCACCCGGTCTGTATACCCAGCCTCCTACCGAGTTCTATAAAGTCTTTAGCCAGAGCGTTGGCTTCACCTATCGTCTTAACCTTGGTCCCCCTACCGGTCGGTATGTCTATAACAAGCATCTTAGCGTTGACGGCTTTCTTCTTACTCATTATACTCGGCAACAGAAGCGGGTCGATCGCCAACGGATACTCGATCTGTACGAATATGTCGTCGGCCGGGGATAGATGCAACGCACCTCCCCAGACTAGACAGCCGCCGGTCTTCAAGACGACAGACCTGATTTCATCTAGGTCGAGCGACACAGGCATAAGCACTTCAGCTCTATCGGCCGTACCGGCGGCGCTCGTTATCGCCCTAGAACTCGTCTTAGGGATCGTTAAACCCGCCGCGGCTATGGTAGGCACGGCTACCAAGCTGGTCTTATCACCCGGTACACCTCCGATGCTATGCTTATCCACCACCAATATATCGCCTAGGTCCAAAGTCTCCCCTACTTCAACCATAGCTATGCTCAGATTCGTAGCCTCGTCTAGGTCGAGGCCGAACGTGTGCAACGCCGTCACGAACGCCGATATCTCGACCTCGCTCAGATTACCCTCGACCACATCTTTGACTATCTCGTAGATCTCGCTGTAGGTGAGCTTCTTACCCTTGAGCTTCTCCCTTATGAAGAATATGCTTCTAGGAGGCTCAGACAGCCTAACGTCGACAACGGATCCATCCTCAAGGTTTAACCTGGAAGCCACCTCCTCATATACACCTACTACGCCCTTCTCGATCACCTTGGAGGTTGTGTTGACGATAGCCGTGCGCTCGTGACCGTTAGCCCTAAGCCTAACCCGGCCTAAAGCCCTAACACCTAAATCGTCTGCATCATCCTTATTCAAGAGAACTATAGGCTTACCGCCAGCCTCGATGTACAGCCTCTTAACCTTCAAAAGCAGAACACTTCACCTCCCTCATTTCGATCGTTTGGACAAGATATAAGCTAATCGCAGCAATATCTAGGTCGACGGAAGCCTTTTTTCCCCTCGTTCCAAATACATGATCGGGTAGCGATGGGACTGGAGGAGTTTCTAAACGCCTTGAAAAAGGCGACCGATAAACTCGTTACTTCCGGTTTTAGAGAAGCTTTAATAGTTCACCACGATGAGGCAGACGGTGTATGCTCAGCGGCTATAGCAGCTAAGTCGCTTAAAAGAGCCGGGTTCGGCTTCAAAACTATATGCCTAGATAAGCTGTATCCCGAGGTTTTGAAAGGCATATACTCCCTTGGAGCCGGGCTATATGTGTTTACAGACATAGGCTCCGCCCATGTAAAACTGGTAGAAAAAGAAGCACCTGAAGGCTCTTTAACCATCATGTTAGACCATCACGACACCGCCGAGTCTAAGCGACCTGACGTGTTAAACCTGAACCCTGAGCTTTGGGGGCTATCCGGTGAAAGAGATGCCTCTGCGTCGACAGTCGCATACCTCTTTGCTAAAGCCCTAAGCCCAGATAACGTTGACCTATCGTCTTTAGCCGTTATAGGCGCCGCTGAGATACCCGGCCCATTCACAGGGTTGAACATGCTCGCCTTGAAAGATGCGTTGGAAAACGGGGTGGTCGAGCCTAGGGGTAAGGCAGGCTACAGGGTTCTGAACCTCGGTAAGCCGCTCTCCTATAAACGATACTCGACTTTGCTCTCGGTTCTAGCCTCGGTAGGCTATTACAGGGGTGGACCGTTCAGAGCGTTAAAAGCATGTATGAAGGGGTTTGAAGACCGTGATTACGAAGAGGCTTCTAGGCTTGAGGAGGAAAGGAGGAAAGCCAACGCTATGCTTCTTGCGAGACTTAGAAGGGGAGGGCTGAAGAGGATGAAGGCCATCCAGTGGTTCTCAGACGGCGGTGTGTATCGGGGTATGGGGACCAAGGTCATAGGAAGCTTCTGCAGTTACCTACGGTATCAGCGGTTCATAGACCAGGATAAGTACATCGTAGGCTACATGGACGTGTTACCCGAGATACCGGGCTATGGCAGACTTAGTAAGGAATATGTCAAGCTTTCTACGAGAGCCCCTAGACCGCTGACTCAGGATATCTTAAACGGTCGAAAACCCCCGTTGTCCAAGATACTTCCTGAGGCCTGTTCGAGACACGGAGGATTCGCGGATGGACACGCGGTAGCGGCCTCGGGGGTCGTCGAGAAGAATAAGGTCATGGAGCTTCTTAAAACCTTAGACGAGCTAGCTAAGTCTTAGCGCTAGGTTTCGCCTGGGTTGTTAAGCCATTCGAGTCTAGGAGGTAGGCCCATGAACGATAAGCCCTCTAAGACCTCTCGGAACATCCAGTAGGGGTCTTCCCGGCTCAGTATTAAAACCCGGCCCTCTTTAAGACAGTTGAAGTGTTTACGGTCTCTCGTCACGAGTATCGCTCTTTTAGACTCGACTATGCGCCTGACCTCAGTATCGTCAACATCGACCGGGCAGATGTCTCTTAGATGGTAGACGTTCGGATATCCTAGGACCATGAGATACGCTTTCATGTAGTAGGGCATCATGGCGTCGAGGATTATCATGGGCTTCTCCATTTCTCTTATTAAGAAGTAAATTAAGAGGTTCCTAGATAAACTTTATACACATTTTTATATAAAAAAGTCTATTAATCTGTATTTAGTGAGACGACGACTCCAGCGGCCCAGCTTCGGATTTAGCCGTCAGCTTAGGTGCACCGAACTGTGTCTCATAGAGTTTAGCGTATAGTCCTCCTCTGCGTAGAAGCCGGTCATGGGTTCCCTCCTCGACTATCTTACCATGGTCCAAGACTATGATCCTATCTGCGAGTTTAACTGTGGAGAGCCTATGCGCGATTATTATACACGTCCTTCCGGTGATGAGCTTCATCATAGCGTCTTGAAGCATAGCCTCCGTGTATGGGTCTAGGCTACTAGTGGCTTCGTCGAGGATCAGGATCTTAGGGTTCTTAAGCATCGCCCTTGCGAAGCTTATCAGTTGCCTCTGTCCCATAGACAGGTTCTCGCCACCCGGGCTTATAACGGTCTCGTAGCCGTCTGGGAGATTTTCGATGAGTTTCTCAAGACCTAGACTTGCGACTACTCTCTTAACATCCTCGTCCGAGGCGTCTGGAAAACCTATCCTTATGTTTTCTAAAACCGTGTCGTTGAACAGTATGGGCTCCTGAGGCACCAGAGCCACCTGACGCTTTAGAGAACCGAGCTTGAACTCTCTGATATCGTGGCCGTCTATGAGTATACGTCCCTTCTGAGGGTCATACAGCCTCATGAGCAGGTTTGCGAGTGTGGTTTTACCGGCGCCGGTAGGTCCGACGACCGCTAGGATTTCACCCGGTCTCACCTTGAGGTTTAAGTTTTCGAATACGGGGTTTGAACCGTAGCTGAAATAAACGTTTTCGACCGTTATCTCGCCCTTCTCTATCTCCAGCTCCTTAGCGTAGCTTTCGTCCTTGACCGACGGCTGAGTCTGGAGGAAGCTGTAGACCCTTTCAGCCGCCGCAAGAGCCGACTGAAGCGTGTTGTAGAAGGTCGTAAGCATTATCACCGGTCTGAAGAACATCTGCACATAGCCGTAGAAGGCTATGAGCGTGCCTATCGTCAGCTGCCGAGAAGCCACAAGCATCCCTCCGTAGCCGATCAGTATAGCAGCTACGAGCGCGTTGATCGCGTCCAAGGAGGGACGGACAAGCGAAAATATGAGCGTTGCTCTAACATTCGCAGCCATCGTCTCACGGCTTACGCTTTCGAAGGAGCTGAAGTCTATGTTTTTACGCTTCGTGAACGCCTGAGCGACCCTGGCACCGGCCACGCTTTGTTCGACGCTGCTCGTGAGCTTACTTATCTTAACCCGCGTCTCCCTGTATGCGCTACGGGTTTTACGTGCGAAGAAATAGGTAACCACTACCATGAGCGGTAAAACCGATAATACAGCTAGGCTTAACGTAAGATGCATGCTCAGCATTATCGAAAGCGCACCGACTATGGTGGACGCGTTTATCAACAGGTCTATGGCGCCAGAGGTGACTATCTCACCTATGGCGTTTATATCGTTGGTTATCAATGATATCATTCTACCGGCCGGTCTTCCGGTTATGTATTGTATATCGATTTCCATCAGGTGTTTGAAGGCACGCGTCCTGAGACCATAGAGGAGCCGCTGGTTGAGGTATGCCGATAAGTATCGCCTAGAGGTCCCTATCCCCCACTGGGCTACGGCAGCCAAGGCCAGTAGGACTGCGTAGAATGTTAGAGAACCCATGTTGGCGCCCATTATCCCCTCGTCTACGATAAGCTTGCTGAGGTAGGGAGTTACCATGCTTAGACCTATGGAGCCTATAGCCACTAGCAACATGGCTACGAGCCCGAGCTTCATCGGAGCCAATAGTTTTGCAAACCACTTGAGAAGTATCGTGGTAGGAACCTTTACAGGCTTCTCATCCGAGACCCTTTCAACATAATGTCTGAAGTACCATCCCATAGCTTACACCTCCTCCGAGCCTAGAAACTGAGCTCTGTATAGCTTCGCATACAGCCCGTTTTTAGCCATAAGTTCTTCGTGAGTGCCTTCCTCTACGACACGTCCATCGTCGAGAACTATTATACGGTCCGCAAGCTTAAGCGTCGACAACCTCTGGGTTATTATGAAAACCGTTCTATCCTTGATGAGCTCTCTCAACGCCTCGTAGATCTCCCTCTCTGTTTCAGAGTCTACGCTGGACGTAGAGTCATCGAGTATGAGGATCTTCGGGTTTATAAGAAGCGCCCTGGCTATGGCTAGCCTCTGTCTCTGACCACCGGATAACGTCACACCCCGTTCACCCACGACCGTGTCATAACCCTTTGGAAGGCTCATTATAAAGTCGTGAATACGAGCGGCTTTAGCGGCTCTCTCGACCTCCTCCATGGTCGCGTTAGGCTTGCCGTATGCTATGTTCTCCCGTATGGTCGTCGGAAATATGAACACGTCCTGGTGAACTATACCTATCTGCCTACGCAGGGAGTCTAGCTTAACATCCCGGATATCATAGCCGTCTATGAGTATGCGACCCCTCTGGGGGTCGTAGAACCTAGGTATCAGCTTTATAAGCGTGCTCTTACCCGAGCCTGTAGCCCCGATTATAGCGACCTTCTCACCAGGCTTAACCTCAAAGCTCACACCTTTGAGTATGGGCTTGTCGGGCTCGTAGCCGAAAACCACGTCTTCGAACACAACATGCCCCTTAACCGGGGGAAGCTCGACCGCGTCAGGCTTCTCCTTGACCTCTGGCTCGGTATCTAAGACTTCGAATATCTTGTTCGCCGATACGTTGGCTCTCTGGTAACGAGCCATCGTGAAACCGAACATCATTATAGGCCAGACAAGGTACCCCAGGTACATGGTAAAGGCCACTAGGTCGCCAACCCTGAAACCACCCTCTATAACCTTCAACCCTCCGTACCAGTATATGAGGGTAGAGACTAGACTTATGACGAGGTTCAGAAGGGGCCAGGTTTGAGCACTAAGCTTTGCCGACAACATCTCGAGCTCGTAGACCCGACGGTTTCTGTAGTCGAAGCGTTTAAACATCCAGCTCTCAGCACCCAAGGCTTTGAGAACCCTGAACCCTGAAACCGCCTCAGCGACCGCTGTGTTCAGCTTGCTGACCTCAGTCCACCTACGTTCGAATATAGGGCGGACAAGCTTCACGAATATCAGGGATACTAAGGCTATGACCGGCACGGTTATCGAGAGCGTCATGAAAGTCAGCGGAATATTCATGGAAAAAAGCATGACAGATGTTAGGGTAAGCATGAAAGCCGCGCTCAACAGACGTGGTATGCTGAACCCTATGAAGGAGCCTACAGTATCCATGTCGCTGGTTAGCCGGGTTATTATCTGACCTATGTCGACCCTGTCGAAGAAGCTGTAGGAAAGCTCCTGAAGCCGCTTGTAGAGTTCAAGCCTCATATGGTGTATTATCTTCTGTGATGTCAAACTCGACAGGTAGTTTCTGAAGAAGAACAGTATGCCGCTGACGACCGTTAAACCCACTATGGACAACGCATACAGCCATATCTCAGACGTCGAACCCTCGACGACCTCGTTAATTATATCTTTAGCCATCCATGGTATCAGAAGGTCTGCCACGTTACTTATGAGCGTGAGCAGTATAACCGAGGCTAAATACAGCTTATAGGCTAACAGATAGTTTAAAAGTCTTCTAAAAACGCCATCTGAGGTCTTACGTTCGGTCATCCCGACCACCCACTATTAAATCCGACAACTCCTCCATAAGCCTTCGATATCGTTCATCTCTATAGAGCTCAAGATGTAGTAACATGTGCAGAAGCAGATGTAGAGCAGGTGTATCCAAGTCCGAAGACTTAACCTGTCTCTCGGCTAAACGCTCCAGCATAAGCTGGCTTAGACGCATAAACTCGTTAAGAAGCCTAGTGACCTTACGCTCATCGACGACTTTATAGCCGAAGTTCTCTAAAGCCGCCACGGTCTTCTCCATGACAGTCTTCTCATGGTCTCTGAACAAGCTTTCACCTTCTTCATACCGTAGGGCATAGCTTACGACATAGTGTCTAGCAGCCGCCCTATAGAATCGCTCGATTATGTTACCCCTCCTCCGTTCACCGGCAAGCTCCACCAGACCGGCTGACTTGAGACACTTTATATGATGAGTTATCGACGAGGCTGGTTTGCCCAGAACCTTGGCAAGCTGGTTTACAGACATATCCCTAACCCTTAGCAACGCAAGTATCTGACGCCGCGTTTTATCCGCTAGTAGTTTAGCGACGTTAGAGTCTCTGATCACGATTATATCTTTCAAGGCTCAGGAAAACCTCCTACATTTTTCTGTAACGTTACAGAGAAATGTAGTTGCAGGCTTATAAAGGTACTGGCATCCTAAAGTCCATAATTAACTATACGATAGCGAAATTGAACTTCGTCTTTACGACAATGTTTTTACCGTCTGAGGTTAGGTAGATGATGAGCCATGGTCGGTATAAGGGATTTCCAAAACCTCATGAGGACGATATACTTTGAGAGAGACAGGGAGAGGGGGGTACCTATAACCTATGCTTGGCTCGTATCTGAGGTGGGGGAGCTTGCCAGGGCGCTTATAAGAGGTAGTAAACCGCTCATAGCCGAGGAGGTCGCCGACGTGCTTGCGTGGCTTCTAAGCCTATGCAACCTGTTGGGTATAGATGCGGAGAAAGCGGCTTATGAGAAGTATGGTAAGGGATGTCCGAGATGTGGGTCGATACCCTGCGTTTGCAGAACCGGAAAACCTGGAAACTTTTAACAACCCTAAAGGGTTTTATAATAGTGTGATGGGCGCTGTTAGGTTCAGCGTAACTGTTCCAGAGGACTTGATGAAAGAGTTTAACGAAACGATCTCAAGGATGGGTTATAGAAAACGCTCGAAAGCCGTTCAAGACGCCATACGGACGTTTCTATCAGAGTATAGGTGGGTTAAAGGCGAGGGCTTATGCGTAGGAGCCATTCTGGTGATGTTCAACCACGAGATTAAGGGTTCAGAGGAGGAACTGACAGACCTACAGCACAGCTACGGCAGGCTTGTGAACTCCACACTACACATTCACTTAAGCCATAAGGATTGCTTGGAGATCATAGCCGTCAGGGGAGAAGCTGACAAGGTGCGTAGGCTTTCAGAGAAGCTCAGAACGGTTAAAGGGGTCGAGATAGTTAAGTTCGTAGGCATCTCTCTAACTGAAGAGGAAGTAAACCTAGAAAGCTCATCTAAAACCTGCTGACACCCTGTAGTAGACTACATCCCCTCTTCGGTCTACGACGGCTAGGATAAGCTCCTTATCAGAGCTTATAGCGGTTTTAAGGTCTCTGAGTAAGTCGTTGAGCCCCAGGGGCTTACCCTCTGAAACTCCTATGACCAAGTATTTAGCAGGCTTCTTACCATAGGTTCCACGTTCATAAAGTAGGAAATCCAGCCCAAGCCCATAGCCTCTGCGCACCACATAACCCCGGTCTCTCAGGTCGCGATAGATCAGAAACCTAACCCATACGTCGGGGTCTTCCGCTATAAGCCTGTCAGCAGCTTCCTTAAGACCTAGCTCACACTCTTCGTCGAGGAGCTTAAGCTTATTCTCGCTGAGGAGGTAAAGCGCCTCCTCACCCGTTAAGATAAGAAGGCTACCTTCTCTAAAACCGTAGCCCCTTTGGATGAGAAAGCTTCGGTAAGCCCTATCCCTAACGACTACTCTACCGTCTTCGAGATATGCCACACCGGTCATAAGCTGAGGCTTTGAATCCATCCAAGCCTTTAACATGGAAAGCCTAAAATTAAACGTTATCCATCTTTTCAAAGGGAACCGGCTAAACGCTTATAGACATCCTGGAGACTAATTCGGTTTATGATGCATACGGAAAGCTTTTTCACGTTTAGGACCATAAAATGGGAAGACGGAGAGGTTGTGACTATAGACCAGAGAGCACTACCTCATGAGTTTAAACTCCTCAAGATACGAACCGTAGAGGAGATGGCCGATGCTATAAAGAGCATGGCCATAAGAGGGGCTCCAGCCATAGGCTCTGCAGCGGCCTTCGGCCTCGCCCTCGCAGCCTATCGGTCTGAGAAAACAACCCTTAAAGACCTTATGGACGACCTGATAAAGGCATATCGGGTTTTAGCCTCCACCCGTCCGACAGCGGTAAACCTCTTTTGGGCTTTGGACAGGGTTATCTCGAAAGCGCGTGAAGCCGAAACCGTCGAAGAAGCTAAGAAGCTTATACTCGAAGAGGCCTTAGCCATATGGAAGGAGGACTATGAGGTTAACAGGCGTATAGGCGACTATGGAGCGGAGCTGTTAGAGGACGGAGATAGGGTGCTCACGCACTGTAAATGGCTTTAAACGCCAGCAGAATGCGGGGGCACTTGCCACAACTGGCTATGGTACAGCCCTTGGAGTCATAAGGTCTGCGATATCTAGGGGGTTGCGGTTGAAAGTCTATGCTACAGAGACTAGACCTGTTCTCCAAGGCGCGAGGTTAACCGCCTTTGAACTCCTCAGAGACGGGGTGGAGTTTAGGCTCATAACAGATAGCATGGTCGGCTTCCTCATGTCTAGGGGTCTTGTAGATAAGGTTGTCGTAGGAGCGGATAGGATAACGCTTAACGGTGACGTGGCTAATAAGATAGGAACCTACACGATCGCCGTGTTAGCTAAACACCACAACATACCGTTTTACGTCGCAGCTCCGATGTCCACAATAGACCCTAGGCTTAAACGGGGGGAAGACATAGTCATAGAGTTCAGAAGCGAGGAGGAGGTGTTAGAGATATGCGGTCGTAGGATCGCTCCCCTGGGAGCTAGAGCTTTGAACCCGGCTTTCGACGTGACGCCTTCAGAGCTCGTATCCGCGATAATAACGGAGTATGGGGTGTTTAGGATACCCGAGGACCTAGATAAGCTTAGAAAACAGCGGCTTAAACTTTCAGACAGCTATTCTAGTACGTAACGTTTAATTAAAAAGGGGGTCGATCAAGGTTTCGGAAGGATGGATCTGTTCATACCCAAGGCTATGCTGTCGCTCGCCGTCTTGATCCCATCCACGATACTCGACATCAAGACTAGGGAGGTGCCGGATAAGTTTTGGATTGTAGGGTCCATTTTCAGCCTAGCCATGACGGGGCTAGAGATCCTGACGGGGGAGCTCTCGGTTTTAAGCCTAGCAGTCTCGATAGCCGTAGGCTCGGTTCTGGGCTTAGCCCTGTTCTACATGGGCTTTTTCGGAGGAGCCGATTCGAAAGCCCTCATGTTTCTATCCTTAACCATACCCAAGTATCCCACCTGGTTTAGACAGATGACCGTGTCGACCCCGATACCCGTTTTGACCATATTCGATAACTCGCTTATACTATCGCTATGCTATCCCTTAGCCATTCTAACCCTGAACCTAACGGACCTGGCTAGAGGTCGAAACCCGTTTGAGGGGCTACAGCTCAAAGGCCCCATATCGACTGTTGTTCTACTCCTGACGACGAGACGCGTCTCGCTTGAGACGCTCAGGAGAAAAGTCGGATACTACCCGGCCGAGCGCCCCGTAAAGGCTGACGGTGATGTCGTCAGAAGACCCATATATTTCATGAAGGCGGAGGCCGATAAGGAGGAGCTTATGAAAGAGCTGGAGCCTTACGTCGCTAAAGGGCTCTACACCGACGGTGTCTTGGCTACACCGACCATCCCCTTTATAACTTTTATAACGGCCGGGTTACTGCTTATCCCTGTGGGCGACCTAGTTCTCACCCTAGTAT
>Ga0180302_10000557_pt1 | contig 16580 bp, 16 predicted proteins | sample GuaBasSediGuay17_FD_121794 | JGI IMG/M metagenome (GOLD analysis project Ga0180302, IMG submission 121794) | Subseafloor sediment microbial communities from Guaymas Basin, Gulf of California, Mexico - Guay17, Core 4571-4, 12-15 cm | ecosystem: Environmental > Aquatic > Marine > Hydrothermal... | reverse complement strand
ATTATTGCTAAGGTTCCCCAAATTATTGAGAATGTCAAGATTGCGATAAAAATGGTTCCAAACACAGGCTTCATCATAATGTAATCTATCTTCTTTAATTTTACTTTAGCAGGATAGGATGTAATACATTTTTTTACTAAAGTGTCTATGTAATTGAGTCGTTCTAGTATGATTCTTTTTGCAAGATGATTAAACTCAGCTTTAATTTTCTCGGGAATAAATCTAAGTAAATGACGGTATTTCTTATCACCTAAGATAACCCAGATTGCTATAGCACGGGAGAATTCTTTATAGTTTCCAAGATGAGGTGTTATTAATTGCTCAATCTCATTTATCTTCTTTTCTATGTCCCTTGATAATCTGATAGGCATTATTTTACAAGCTTTGCAGTTTTTCAAAATTTTGATAATTTCTTGAATAAGTTCCTCAACACCTTCTCCTGTGGTCGCAACAGTAAAAATTACAGGCACTCCTAATTGTTTTTCTAATATGTCCTTATTAATTACAATATTTAATTCTTTTGCACGATCTATTTGATTTAGAACAAGTATTAACGGAATACCAAAATCGAGTAATTCCATTGTTAAATAAAGATGACGTCTGATACTTGTAGCGTCGATAACATGAATAATTATATCTGGGCATTCTTCGAGAATTATACGGCGAGCAACATCTTCCGCTGTTGTGGATGGAATAGTTGAAAAAGCTCCAGGAGCATCAATGATTTGAATTTTATATTCGTTAATTTTTAAATATCCTTTATAAATTTCCACAGTTGTTCCCGGGTAATTTGAAACTTCTACTGATAGCCCTGTAAGTCTATTGAATAATGAAGATTTCCCCACATTAGGGTGGCCGAATAATAAAACTTTTATCGTTGACATTCATCATCACTTACAAGAATTTTTGATGCGATTTCTTTGCTTAATGCAACGATTGAGTTATCTATCTCTACTAGAAGAACAGATTCTCCTTTGTTAATTAATACTCGGAGTTTCCTTCCAGGGGCAAGTCCAAAAGAAGCAAGTATTCTGAAAGAATCTATGTTGCATGTTAAATCAAGAATCGTTGCAGGGCTCTTTTTGTGCATATTTACGAGCTTCTTACATCGGTATTTTATTATATTGTGCAAAATTAGATCACCCTAATTTTCTTAGACATATCTAATTTTTTAAAGTTTTTATAATTTTAATTTATTTTGTAATTTTACTAAAAAAATTGTAATTTTGATAGATTAAAGTTTTTAGATATTATTTCAATTATCTTTGAAAAGGTCGCAATAAATTTCTGCATTCAATGTTATATAATTATGATATTTTACTCTTTATTTCAATTATCTCACCAGCATTACCAATAATCAATTTGTCTTGTGGTACTATATTAAGGATTTCCTCGCCCGAACAATGATTTGGAGCTATTTTCTCTGCGCCGAGCTTTATTAAATCTTCTACAGTTCTTTTAATTCTCTCGCTTTTTGCTCCAATTAGGTGAAATCCACCAATAATTAATGCGAATTTCTTCACACCAAGCATTGTTTTTACTTGCTTCGTTATATTAATTATTCCACTATGCGAGCATCCTGTCACAATAATGCCTCTTCCATCGGCTAACTTAATAGCTAGTGCTTGGTCGTCAAATATTTTATCTGGAACCAAATCGCCGTCTCTACAAATGAAATATATCTTGGGGGGCTCTTCATAATCGGTTACTCTAGCAATTTCTCCTGTTACAAAAATTCCTGGACTGAGTTCAAATGCATATTTATTAAAGATAAGCACACCGCCCTTTTTCTCAATGTCTTCTTTCCTGAATTGAATTCCTACCAATCTAATTTTTGGTTTGTTAGCAACTCTTGGTAAGAGAGCATCAGGATGCAATATTATGGGTGTTCTTTTTCCAATTAAATCCAATGCTGCAAGTAATCCACCAGTGTGATCCCAATGACCATGACTTATCACTATTGCATCAACATCATTTAATTTTATATTCATAGTAGCAACATTATGGCTTAGAATTTCTCCAGAGTCTCCAGTATCAAATAAGATTTTAGTTTTTTCTCCATTAATATTTTCTGTTTCTACAAGCATTGATAAGCCTTTACCTTTTTTCAATTTCTCATTCTTTGCATTATTCTCAACTAAGACGGAAATTCTAACCCACTTAATCATCTTTTACACTAAATTTCCTAAATGAATTAACTCAAATTCAACTTGAAAAAATCAAATTTAAACTAGGATTAAGATATCAGCGCCCTGACGCATCATCATTTGTCAGCGCTTTTAACCTTCATCATTTCTAATAATATTATTCCTTTATTGTATATTAAATATGGATGATGAGGCCTGCTGGTACTGAAACATGATGACCCTGTCGTAGGCTGAGATATGGATGCTATCAACCCTAATTAAGGAGATCTCAGTTAGAGAATAAAAGAATGTGTAAAAATATTCGTTATTAATGTTCACAAAAGATAGAAATAAAACTACTTTATTCTCAAATGTTTCAGTAAAATATCAGCAAGTTTGTCTATACCCTCACCCGTTTTTGCACTTACTGCAACTATTTCTGCTTTTGGATTCATTTTCTTGCCTGTTTGAATTAATTCTTCGACATTGATATCAAATATATTAGCAACATCGATTTTATTAATCACAATGATGCTACTTCTAAGAACTGCAATTGGGTATTTTTCAAATTTTTCCTTTCCACCACTATCAACAGAGAATATAAGCATTCGTACGTGAGCACCTATATCAAACTCGAAAGGACATATAAGATTACCAACATTTTCAACAAATATTATGTCTGGCTTTCCCTCCTTAAGAAGCTCTTTAAGCGCATCTTCAACCCAGGGAGCCTCGAGATGGCATTCTGTTCCAGTATTTATTTGAATAGAGGGAACATTTAATTTACTAAGTTCTTCAGCATCCTTCGCTGTAGCAAGATCGCCACCTATGTAAGCAATTTTAAACTTATCTTTTAAACGAGTTACTAATTGTTTAATAATTGATGTTTTTCCTGCTCCTGGGCCACCTAGGACATCTATCATTTTGATATTCATCTCATTTAAAGTTTGTCTCACCCTCTGTGCAATTCTATCGTGTGCTTCTAAAACACTAATCTTTGCTTGTAATACTTTTACACTCATTTTTTATCGCCAAATAAAGAAGTTATCTTGTATTCTTATTGAAAATTATAAACACAAGAAAATCATTATTATTCGCACTAGGCGGCTTTATTACAAACTCTTGTTTAGAATAGACTCCTTTAATCTTGATCATAGAGCTGATAGAGATGTATAATTTTAAAATCATGTATTACTCTTGCTAGTTTTTGGACATCTAAATAATTCTTGGACATTTTATCTTATTTGATAATTAATCTGATGAAGCGGAATCCTAAACTCTTGGGGACTATATAGGTGTTAAAAAGTAAACAAGAACCGACAAGAAATATGAGTTGCATAAGAATTTATGTAATCTAATGATTATAACTAGTGAGTTATGAAAAAAATAAAGGTGACCTTATAATTCTTAAACTATTAGAATTTCAATTAAAAATCAAGTGAAAGAAATGTGTATTGTCCTTCACCTCACAAAATTTTAAAATTAAAAGTGGAGGGAGCATAATAAGATTAATAATGCTATTAACATTGCTAACGATAGCATCGATGATTAATATTAGAGAAAAACTATTGATTAATCACAACAATTACCAAAGATCAAATTCCTATGCATTATAAAAGAGAGAATAATTTCATCAAAAACGGAACAACCCCTAATCATACTATGAAAGTACAAGACTCATAATACCATTAGCTCAACCTCCGCTCTCGGCGATCTTAATGCTGATGGGAGAATTAAGGTTGTAGTTGGTAGTTGGGACGGTTTTGTGTGTGTCTTGAATAGGTGAAGATGGTAATTTATTGTGGAAGTATGAAATAGGTCTTAATCTTCAATGTTCTCTGGTCGTAGGCGATCTTGATGATGATGGAAATCTAGAGATTGTAATAGGAAATTTCTACAATGGTATGTATGCGTTTAATGGAGAGGATGGAAGTATATTGTGGGAATATAAGGTCCGTATCAGTGGTGTCTCTTGTACTCCTGCATTAGGTGATATTAATAATGATGGAATACTTGATGTCATTATAGTAAATAATGCCGAGTTTTTATGTGCTTTAAATGGTAAGAATGAAAGCATTTTGTGGAATACAACTAAAATTACATATCATTGTGGTTCTTCTCCAGCCCTAGTTGATGTGGATAATGATAATCGCTTGGAGATAATAGTGGGGCTGGAAGCTTAATATATCGGTATACTTATATTTACATTGTTAATGAAGATGGTCAAATGCTACTAGAATAGTTTACATTTGCTGAACCAATTTGGTCATCTCCGGTACTATAGGATTTGGATGGCGATGGTAGGCTAGAGATAATAATAGGAATTAATAAATGTGTTTATGCTTTTGACTTCTCAGAGGAGCAAAATTCTGGTTTTTGCATTTGCTGGCAGGGATTTCATGGTGATCTATATTTTTTGTTCGAAGCGCTATCTCAGTTTCATTGATCCGGATAAAGACATGCTTTCAACATATTCAGAAAAAATGTTGGAACAGATCCTACAGATCTTAGTTCTGATGATTCACTGTCGGATGGCTGGGAGTTTGTTAATGGTTTGAATCCTTTGAATAATGATTCTAATGGTGATAGAATGCCTAATGGTTGAGAGGTTAATAATAATCTTAACCTCTTTACAATGATTCTGGCAATGATCTGGATCGAGATGGATTAACTAACTTCGAAGAGTATATTCATGGTACTAATTCTAACGATTTTGATTCTGATAATGATGGATTTTTGGATAGATTTGAGGTTTATATGGGAACAGATTCAAATAATTTCTGGAGTAATCCAGGGATTTTTAGAACACTTTTTGTCATAACAGTAGTTATTATTTATCTTGTGATTCGTAAGGTAAAATCTAAAAAGTAAGATTTTCTTTTTTAGTTTAGGTATTGTCAGATTAGTATTTACTAAGTATATATAATGATGTATTTTCCATTAACTTAACGGAGACTGAAATGTATGATATACTTCTTGCGGTAGTTATTGGGGTACTAATTGGAATAATTGCTGCTTTTTTTGGAATTGGCGGTGGTGTCCTTTTTGTTCCAACACTAGTTTTGTTTTTCGGTCTTGATATAAAACAAGCTACTGGAACATCTCTTTTAGCAATATTCATAACCGCGATATCATCAACATACGCGTATTTTCGTCAGAAGAGAATCATGTATTCTCTGGGAGTAATTCTTGAATTTTCCACAATAGCTGGCACAGTAATTGGTGCATATCTAGCAGTAGTTTCGCCGAGTATTTATCTACGAATAGCTTTCTCCATCGTACTCATTTTTGCATCACTTAATATGATACGAAAAGCTCTGAGAAAAACAGAAGTAAAATCTGATGAAGTTAAAATGAAGTATAACAGAAAAAATCTAATTTGGGCTATAATTGCATCTTTCTTCGCCGGCATTGCATCAGCATGCCTGGGGATTGGAGGCGGAGTTTTAAAGGTTCCAATTTTATGCCTTGTTCTTCAAATTCCAATTCATTACGCCGTGGCAACGTCTTGTTTCATGATACTAATAACATCATTTTCAGGAGTTTTACAACGAGGATTATATGGTCACGTAGTCTATAAGTATGGGATTTCTTTGGGAATTGGAGCAATAGCTGGTGCTCAAATTGGAGCAAGGTTGGCTAAAAAAACGAAACCAAAAATCTTGTCAATTCTTTTCGGAATATTACTCATTATCGTAGCACTACGTCTCATCATATAATCTTTAATTTTAACAACTTTTTGGAATACATCCTAATTATTTCTTAGTCACTAATTCTCAGCAACAATATCAATTCATACTATCATTCTATGTTAAGAGCTCTTTAAAAAGAGGGTAGAGGATTACTAGTATAAGCTGGGCTCAGCTGGGAGTAGTATCCTCATTATTTTCGGCCCGACCACCTCTCATCATCCAAATAAAAATACAATCACCATTTTTTAAAATCTACATGAACTTATATCATTGTAATAAAATCTCGCGGATCTATTCTTTTTATACCTGGAATTCGATCGTAAATGTTCTCAGTAGAGATTATTATTTTGTCCTTTGATTGAAGAAGAGCTTGCGCTGCATAAATAGCATCAAAGATGGATTTTATATTATATTGTTGCATTAAATGTAAGGCTGTCACATAAACTTCAGGGGTTGGTGATAAGAATTTAATGTTTTCTAAACCAAGAAGATATGCAAAATTTGAAAGTATTTTACTTATTGATGTGAATTCCGAAAGGACATAAAAAACTTCATGGAAGACTTCAGTTGATACCTCAACTTGTATTCTTTTAGATTTAATTTCAGAGAAAATTCTATCTGCAATTGGTTTAAGCCAATCTTGTTTCTTAAAATGAGCAATAATAACATCGCATTCAATCATCATATTTGATTCCTCCTTTTAGCTCTTTTGATAGCATCATCTCTTGCCTTTTTTTCAGCAAGCTCTCTAAGCTCCCTTATGTCTTCACTAATATCAATTTCCACTGGCTTGTCTGGGATTGGAACGATGATAATCACATTATCTAATGGTATTAAAAGTGCTTTCTTCGCCGAAAAAGGTATTTCCTTAGGAATATAAATTCTTCTATTGCTTACCTTAACTATACTCATGCAGTTCACCCTTTATTCTAAAAGAATAATATTGTAAAACATTATGAATTTTTTCCATGATTATTTAATTTTTCCATAATTAAAGAATATTGTCATAAATCATACATTATTGCCAAAAGCTAATGAACTAGTACATAGTTTTTCTATAATTACTGTGAGCATACGGATAACATCATTTTTAACAGATACTGGGATGCCTTAGTATTAAAGTATAATTTAACATTTGTCTCAATACAACCAAAATTATATTTTTGGTGATTAAATGTCACTGATGGGTAAAATATTAGTCATAGATTTATCATCTGCAAAAACCGAGGAAATACAAATAAGCAGGGAAATCTTAACTAAACTTATTGGAGGGCGCGGTCTTGGAGCCTATTTATTGTATAAGATGCTTCCACCAAATGTAGATCCTTTATCAGACGAAAATTTGCTTATCATTGCGAATGGTCCTTTAAATGGAACTAGAATGCCTCTTGCATCAAAAGTTGGGATTTATTTCAAATCACCATTAACTGGAATATTCGGTGAAAGCTATGTTGGAGGATCGCTACCACGTTTTCCAAAATGCATTGGGTACGATGCAGTTGTATTCAGGGGAAGAGCGCCAAAACCAACATATGTTGTTATTTCTGATGATGGTGTTGAATTTAGAAATGCATTAGAATTATGGGGAAAAGGAGTAGTAGAAACTGATAATGTATTAAGAAAGGAATTTGGCAAAAATGCAACAATAGTGACAATTGGACCCGCTGGTGAAAATTTGGTTAGATTTGCAGCAATTTGTGTAGATAAATGGAGACAAGCTGGGAGATGTGGTGGTGGTGCAGTAATGGGCTCAAAGAACTTAAAAGCTGCTGTATTTCTATCAGATACTCCATATGTATCCCCTGCCAGAGATAATGAATTCCAAGATGTTATATCAGAATTGATAACGAGAATACGGAAAAGTAGAGCTGTTTCTCAAATGCGAAGGCTCGGAACGTCAGGCATGGTGTACACAGCTAACAAGATGGGATTCTTTCCAACAAGATACTGGAGTTCTGGTTTCATGGATGGATGGGAAAATATAGGCCCAGATGCTGTGCAGAAAATCCTAGTGCATCCGCATCCTTGCTGGAATTGTCCAATTGCATGTGGACGATATGTTAAAGTCAAGACCAAGTGGGGTACGATAGAAATGGATGGAGTTGATTATGAAGTCTTATTTAGTTTAGGCGGATTAATCGGAGTGAATAAAATTGAGAATGTGGTATATCTAAACTATTTAGCGGACGATTTAGGACTAGATGCAATTTCTCTTGGTAATGTTATCGGTTTTGCTATAGAAGCAGCAAAGCGAGGAAAAGTTAAGGTAGAGATTGATTATAGTGATGCAGATTCAATTGTCAAACTAATAATGGATATTGCGTATAGGAGAAATATAGGTAGAATCCTAGCAGATGGTGTTGCAAGGGCCGCAAAGGAGTTAAATTTGGAAGAGATTGCAGTGCATGTAAAAGGTCTGGAACCACCAGGATACGATCCACGAGTATTAAAGGGGATGATTCTAGCATATGCTACATCGCCTCGAGGCGCATGTCATCTCCGAATGATGGCATACTATGTTGATTTGGCTGGACTTGCAGGAGAACCACATGAGGTAACTGAGAGAAAAGCAAGAAAATTGATTGAGTTTGAAAACTTCATGACTGCTTTTGATTCTCTAATATTATGCAAATTTGGACGTTCAGTAGTAGATTTTGAAATAATGCTTCGTGCATTTAATGCAGCGATTGGCGTTGATTTTTCAATGAGTGAATTTGTAGAGGCTCTTGAGAGAATTCTTGCAATAATACGATTGTTTAACTATAGGGAAGGTATCAGAAAAAAGCACGAGACTTTACCAACGCGGTTTATATCGGACAAAATTGTAGATAGCAAAGGTAAAGTGCATGAAATAAAGCAAGAGGAAATAGACTTCTTCCTAAATACTTACTATCGCTTGAGGAATTACAATGAAGATGGTATACCTACTGAAAACGTAAAGAGAAAACTACTCGGTGGAATTATTGAATAATATTTCAAACATTAAAAAGTAATTATTGAAAAGTAAAATAGGATATGTCTTTTATTATTTCTGTTTTTATAGGGGAATAATCTTGCAGTATGACCTAGTAGTCAAAAAAGCTCATGCTATGGAGGCTCAAGAATTAGCAGGAGAATTGCAAACAGATATTGAAAAAGGGCTTACGTTAGATGAAGTGAAAAAACGACTGCAAATTTTTGGTAAAAACGTGATTGCCAAGCCACCAAGACTTAGGGCAATCAAAATATTCCTTAGACAGTTCAAAGATGTGTTTATAATAATACTTCTAATAGCTACTCTGATTGCTGCTTTTGTCGAGAGAGATATTATTGATACAATTACGATCCTGGCAATTGTCTTAATGTGTGCAATAGTTGGCTTCTGGCAAGAATACAAAGCAGAAAAAGCAATAGAAAAACTCAAGAAATTGATTTCACCAAAGGCAAAAGTAATAAGAAATGGACACATACAGGTAATTGATGCAAGCGAACTTGTTCCAGGAGACATAATACTACTTGAAGAGGGAGATTATGTTCCTGCTGATGCAAGGCTTATAGAATCAGTATTTCTTGCATGTGATGAAGCGTCATTAACTGGAGAATCATACCCCGTGGATAAAATTGACACGAAAGTAGAAGAGGATGCCCCATTAGTTGAAAGAAAGAATATGGTATTTGCGGGGACTCATGTTGTGAGGGGGCACGGAAAAGCTATTGTCGTTGCAACAGGAATGCGTACTGAACTCGGAAAAATAGCACAGTATTTGGCAGAAGTCGAAGAAGAAAAAACACCATTTAAAGAGCAACTAGAAGGAGTTGCGAAAAAAATAGCTTGGGCAACACTAATAATAGCGGTGGTAATGTTTTTAATTTTAGTAATACGAAATGTAATTCTAAGTCCTAGTGAGCATGTAATTTTTGCAACAATAATTGAGATGTTCATGATTGCTGTAGCATTAGCTGTTGCAGTAGTTCCAGAGGCACTTCCCGCAGTTATAACTTTTTCACTTGCTACCGAAGCACGTAGACTAGCGAAAGAAAACGCTATTGTAAGGAGATTAATAGCCGCAGAAACCCTTGGAAGCTGTACAGTAATATGTAGTGATAAAACTGGTACAATAACTAAAGGGGAAATGACCGTTAGATATATCTTTGTAAATAACAAAGAGTTTTCCGTAACTGGAACGGGATGGAAAGCTAGCGGAAGGTTCTTTCTTGGTCCAAGAATGGTAAATCCAATTGACGTGAAGGAATTATTTCAAATTCTTGAGTTTGCAGCATTGTGTACAAATGCAAAATACGAGGATGGTAATGTTTTCGGAGATCCTACTGAAGGAGCATTGATCGTTGCGGCACTAAAGGCAGGGATAAGAAAAGAAGAATCCGAGAAGAAATATCCACGGGTTATGGAAATACCATTTTCCTCAGAGAGAAAAAGAATGTCAACTGTTCACAGATGGGGAAATAGATACTTAATTATAACAAAAGGCGCGCCAGAAATAGTATTAGAATACTGTAATCGTGTACTTTATGATGGAAAAGTCGTGAGCATAACAGAAGATATAAGGAAGATGATTCTCAATAAAAATGACGAATATGCAATGAAAGGATATAGAGTACTAGCAATAGCATATAAAATTGTTGATAAGAAGCCAGAGCTCAAGGAAGTAGAGAAAGATTTAGTATTTCTTGGCTTAACGGCTATGATAGATCCTCCACGTGATGAAGTATACGAAGCGGTAATGAAAACGAAACAAGCAGGAATTGATGTTATTATGCTTACAGGCGATCATTTATTAACAGCTAAAACAATTGCAAAAGAATTAGGTGTCATGAGAGAAAACGATATTGCAATGACAGGTCCAGAGCTTGAAGAAATTCCAGAGGATAAATTGGCGGAAATTGCAGATAAGGTAAAAGTTTACGCAAGAATAAATCCAATACAGAAGCTTAAAATAATAAGAGCTCTTAAGAAAAGAGGTCACATTGTCGCAATGACGGGAGATGGAGTGAATGACGCACCAGCATTGAAAAAAGCAGATATTGGTATTGCAATGGGTATTAAAGGAACAGACGTAGCAAAGGAAGCATCTGACTTAATATTAGCAGATGATAATTTCGCTACAATTGTTAAAGCTGTTGAGGGAGGAAGACGAATACGTATTGCTATACGAAAATATCTAGTTTATCTATTGGCTGCAAACATCGCTGAAGTTGTAACAATATTTATGTCGGTCTTATTAGGTCTGCCCGTTGCATTTACTGTTGCTATGATTCTTTGGATAAATTTAGTAAGCGACGGATTACCTGCAATTGCATTAGCCATGGATCCCGTTTATGAGGACGTAATGAAACGTCCACCACCACATCCAAAGGAAGGTTTATTAGAACGACATTGGAAGTATTTACTAATAGCAGCGCTTGTTGAGAGCATAATATGCGTAGGCGTTTACGTTGCAACGTTTTTAGCGTATGAATCAATTGGCTATAATATTGCAACATTAAAAGCCAGAACAATGGTATTTCTTGTTATTATATTATGCGAATTGCTTCTGGTATGGAATTGCAGAAGTGAGGAAAAATATTTCTGGGAATTAGGTATAAGGGATAATCCATTATTGCTCATAAGTGTCTTGATGGGTATTTTAACAACGTTTGCGTTAATATATATACATCCATTAAATGTAGCATTTGGGCTTACACCATTAACCTTGGAAGAGATAACGATTGCAATATTAGCAGCACTACCAACATTACTATTAATACAAAAATGGTTCGTTCGTAAGCCACAAGCAAGGATTTAGACTTCTTATTTTTCTAGAAAACTTATCCTTTTATTATTTTGTTATTAGGTGTTTTTCTATGGATGTATTCGAAGCGATAAGGAAAAGACGATCAATTCGAAAATATTTGGATAAGGATGTTCCAGATGAATTAATTAAGAAAATTTTAGATGCTGCCAGATGGGCTCCTTCCGCGAAGAATTCACAACCATGGGAATTCATAATTGTTAAGGATAAAGAAAAAATTAAGAAATTCGCAGAAATTAAAAAACAAGAGTGGATTAAAACTGCACCAGTTCTTATATTTGTAGTTGCAAATCCTCGTGTTCATAAAATATATCACGCCATCGACTGTGCAAGAGCAACTCAGAACGCATGTTTAGCAGCTTTTGCGCTTGGTTTAGGAACATGCATTATTAATTGCTATGAATTGTCAGAAGTAAAAAAGATGCTTAATATTCCTGATGATTTAATTCTCGTTGAGGCATTTTCATTAGGGTGGCCCGCGGAATCACCAACGAAGAGTAGAAAGCCATTAGAAGATATCGTATATGAAGAAGAATATGGAAAGAAGTGGATTAAATGAGTTTGTTATGAGAATATTACTTAGTTCCATCAAGAATTCGCATTCTATTTTTTTATCGCATCATTAAGCATGTTTTTTGTTGAAATTGTATTTTATAGAAATCCAATGGCATTTATATTTCCATGAATATTAATATACTTACTACCTTATGTGCTTAATTTAAGCCTACTTATAAGCTACATATGGAAAAATGGTGCCTATGATCCGATTACCAAGTTAAACGCAGGCATACTAATCAGCGCATTGGATTTCTTTTACTTTGGTCATGGACTAATGGTTGATAATCCCATTGAGTTGGTTAGATTATTATCATTCTCAGTAACTCTTTAAGTGTCTTTGGTTTTCTTATTCCAGTAACATTTGCCGAGGTCTTTCTTGGTGCTAAAAAAGACACGGAAATCCCAATATATTTTAAACTTTTACTATTAGTTTCTGTTCTGCTTTATGGTATTTATTCTGCATTTGTTTACACATATGTCAATGATTATTCCATACTTTTTTCAATGGTATTCTCTTTCTTCATTGTTTGTATCTTCCTATTTTTATATGTTTTTGAATTTAAAAGAACTAAAATTAGCACTATTATTTTGTTATCTCTAAGAGCACCAACAATGAGGAATTTGAAGTATCTTCTTATCATATTGTATCTCACGGTTTATTTCATTTTTCTTGGCGCGCCGAATATTTTTTATGCAATATTCGTGGTTACAATATATCTTTCATTCTTATATTTGCTAACACTACGAGTAAAACTAGTAAGGAAGATTAAGCCAATTGAACTTCTTGGTTCGAAAATAATACTATCTTTTAAGCAGATGATACTTTTATTTTTGGCTTTTTTGGTATCTGGAATAATAGGAATATTCATTTACACAATTCTATCTGAGATTATTGAGTTGCTCATTTTTGCGATTGCTCAAGCTTTTCAGATTGTTGGATATTTTCTTTTAGTTTATATTGTTTTTGATACAATTAGGATATTTTTAAAATTAGGGAGAAATAATGAAAACCGTAAAAACGGCCATAACAATTCCAGAAAATCTTCTTCAAAAATTAGATAATTTTTTGGAGAAAATGAAATTAAAAAGCAGATCTAAAGTAATATCTGAGGCATTAACTGAATATCTCACTGAGAGAGAGTGGCTTTTAACCACCGAGGGACGCGTTATTGGCCTGCTTGTAATGATATATGATGAGAAAAGGGGAGAAACAGTAAAGAGAGTTCTAGATATTCAACATGATTTTATTCATAGTGCTCGTTTTACATTTCATGTGCATCTTTCGCATGACCGGTGCCTGGAAGTTGTTTTTCTAGAGGGAGAAAAGAAGACAATTTTATCCTTAATAAACAGAATTGAACAAATAGTTGGTGTCAGAATAGTTCGTTTTATTCCAATCGAGGTTGAGGAAGTTAGCCAGCAACGCCTTCATCACTAAAATCATAAGGTACATGCTCGGCTAAGAAAGCGATTCCACCATCTATTTGAATTTCTAATAATATCGCGCTTACATCATGAAAGATCGCAAAGATATTTTCCGTTAGTGGAACTACAACGAACCCCTTGTCCTCCAAGTTTTCAAATAAATTATCAAGAATTTTTGTATATATCGAATGATTGACGAGTGGTATTGACATTACTACGTTTGGATATCTCGTGTTTCCTAAGAAATGCATATGAATTGGTATTTTGAACTTATTCGCTACGTAGATGAAATTTTGGACAAATTCCATGAACAAAGCATCGTACAACTCAAAACACCCTAATATAAAGTATCCAATTCCCTATTTATTATTTACTCAAAAAGGTATGGTTATTGAGACAAAGGTGAAACATGAAATGAAATGAACAAATGAACAATCAAATAAGCAACATTTTGCCATAATTATTTTTATGATGTATTTAGTGATATTTATGAAATAGGTGAGAAATATTGTTGTTATCTTATGTTGCAAAGATAAGAACTTAGTGGAAACACTCATTAAGAAAGCAGAAAAAGAAGGTTTTAAGGTTAATGCGTTTTTTGAAATGAAAACAATAGAGGAGTTCCAAAGATTATGGGACTCCGTTTTACAGGGAGAAATAGAAGTAATAATCTTTAGATCTCTTTCAGAGATCCCCGTGCTACCAGAGAAATTTCTTAGATTTTTACTAGATTGTATAGAAAGAGACATTTTAATAATATCTCTAGAGGAAAAATGGTTTAATGAAGCGATAAAAGAATCCTGCAAAAGGAACTTAATTAAAAACTTTTCTGAGCTCCTTCTCGAATTACGACGACGTAAAATTTCAGAAAAAGTAAGACAAGTAATCTTGCAATTAAAAAGAAAAGGAGTCAAAATTGGGAGACCTAGGAAAGAAGTTCCTGTTGATGAAATATTGAAACATCTTCGAAGGGGATATTCAATTAATGAGATTGCGAAAATATATAGTGTGAGTCGCGCGACAATTTACCGACGATTAAAAGAACTAGGGATTAAACGCAGAAAGAGAAAAAAGAGAAAACGTTAACGGCATATTATTCTGGATTTTCTGCTTCTTGTCTTCTCTATTAACGCTCGTACTAATGTTGATTTGCTTAATCCAGATCTTTGTAATTTGTTTGCGATGTAGCTCAGAATTTTACGAGGTAAGATTCTTTGTTTTCCTCTTATTTCAAGCACTACAAGATGCGTTTTTCTTCTACCAAATTTATCAACATCGTGTATCTTCTCGATTAAAACCAGTGAACCAGATTCCATTTTAATTTCTTTCGCATATTTTGCTAAAATTGACAACTCAACAGTAAGTGATGGATTATCTTTAAGGACTTTGATAAAAGTACTGTCTTCATCGTGCGTATAATAACTGAGAGTCGGACCAAAGTCATCATGGAATCTTATTACTGCTATTCCTTTAGCACCAATAGCGCGTAATTTGCTTTTTACATCTGCAGGTAATCTTATCATTTCAGGCTTCTTAATCATTGGAATATTAAAATCGTATATCGAGTTTTTTTGAAGTTTCTCCGCCACTAAGTTCACCAAACTTTCTTTTTTGACGGAAGAGTATTAAATATACAGTAATACAAAAGTGATATCGGTGTGGTTTCTTATGCATTATATTTTCGCAAGATAAGCACTATTTCAAATAAAGCAAGATTAATTTTAAGAAGAATACAACAGTGTGGATGCTGAAATGTAAACCTTTTTGGCAATTTCTGGTCGTTATTTTCTGACAATGGTGAATCATATGAAACATATTTCTGTAAATAATGATGTTTTTGTTTTTCTTTGCGTTTTTTTAATAGGTAGAGCGAATTGCAGACAAAAATGCTTCAATACATGATGAAATCACTTTATAATCGCAAAGCCATGAAGGTAATTTCGGATAAAATAAAGAAAGTTTATCAGCAACTTCGTGAGAAAGGTTACGAGCAGATAAACATCATGCATGTATGTGGTACTCATGAGCATACAATTGTTAGATATGGCATTAGATCTCTACTACCAAGAGGAGTTAGGTTAATCGCGGGTCCAGGATGTCCTGTATGTATTGTTCCAGCAAGAGAAATTGACGAGGCAGTTAAACTTGCATTAGACGGAATAACCGTATTTAGCTATGGTGATATGTATAGGGTTCCAGGAACAAAAATGAGTTTATCTCAAGCTAGAAGCGAGGGAGGCAATGTTCAAATAGTTTATGGATTCAGAGACGTGATTATAAAGGCTAGACAATTAAATGAAGATGCAGTCTTTTTTGCAGTTGGATTTGAAACCACAGCACCTACAACAGCACTGTATATCGTTAAAAACAAAATACCAAAAAATCTCAAACTATTAGTATCCTATCGATTAGTTGTTCCTGCGGTTCGTTATATATTAAGTGGTGACCATAATCTTCATGGCATTATCGCACCAGGTCACGTTACGACGATAATAGGTGCAGTAAAATGGAAATTTGTTGCAGATGAATTTAAATTACCAGTAGTAGTTGCTGGGTTCGAAGCAGTGGATGTTCTTTTAGCTGTTCTTGAGATTCTAAGGCAATTACTTGAAGGCAAATCGCAATTGTGTAATGAATATACAAGAGCCGTAAAGTGGGAAGGAAACGTAGTTGCACAACGATGTATGTTCACGGCGTATGAGGAAGCTAATCGAGATTGGAGAGGAATAGGGACAATTCCGAGGAGTGGTTTACTTTTGAGAAAGGAATTTAAGAATCTCGATGCTAGATATGTATACAATATACATATAGAGAAGTCCATAGATATAAAACCAGGATGCAAATGTGCTGACATTATTTTAGGAAAAGCTGTTCCAACGGATTGTCCAATGTTCTTAAAAGTATGTACTCCAGAACATCCTTACGGCCCATGCATGGTTAGTAGCGAAGGCACATGTTCTATTTGGGCAAAATACGGAGGACACATAATT
>Ga0180302_10000554_pt1 | contig 16611 bp, 19 predicted proteins | sample GuaBasSediGuay17_FD_121794 | JGI IMG/M metagenome (GOLD analysis project Ga0180302, IMG submission 121794) | Subseafloor sediment microbial communities from Guaymas Basin, Gulf of California, Mexico - Guay17, Core 4571-4, 12-15 cm | ecosystem: Environmental > Aquatic > Marine > Hydrothermal... | reverse complement strand
CGGCTAGCTTGGTAGGCTGCCAGGCTCGGGCCCTGGTGACGGGAGTTCAAATCTCCCCGGCCCCACCAGGATCACTCTAGGAAAAACTTATATCTTCCCTCCCACCTACCTTGGATGAAAGTTTAGGTTAAAGCCCCTTTAAGCCAGGTGAAGTTTAATGGCGACTAAACCCGTTGAAGCTGGTAGTTTGAAGCCGGGCTCTTTTGTAGTAATAGATGGTGAACCGTGCAAGGTAGTGGAAGTAGAGAAATCTAAGCCTGGAAAACATGGATCCGCTAAGGCGAGGATCGTGGCATTAGGCCTTTTCGATAACGTTAAAAGGAGCCTGATCGCGCCTACAGATTCTAAAGTCGAGGTTCCAATAGTAGTGAAGAAAAGTGCGCAAGTAATAGCCATCCTCCAAAATTCGGTCCAATTGATGGATCTCGATACCTACGAGGTTTATGAGGTGCCTATGCCAGCTGAAGAAGAGCTCAAAAATAGAATAGGGCCGGGCGTAGAAGTGGAAGTATGGGAGGTCATGGGCAGGCGTAAGCTCATGAGGGTGAAGTAGGTTTAAAAGCTCCTTGGGACGCCCCGGAATGGCACAAAGAGGTGGTACTTCTCCCTGCTATCTATAATTTCTTCCAATATTCTCTCTACTATCAGTTTCTTTACATCACTTATTTTAGTTCTCTCCTCTATATCCTTGAAGCTATGAAAGGGGTTTTTCTTCCTCTCCTCTATTATCTTCCACAGGGTCTTCTTCCCTATCCCCCTTAAAAGCTCTAAGCTATGCATCCTGGGAGTTAAAGGTTGGGCCCTATTAAAGAATTCTACGAACTCCTTCTCCCTCTTGGACACTATCTCGGCGAGCACCGAGGGGAGCTCAGCCTTCGCCCTAGCGGTAAGCTCTTCATATAAGAGCCTTCTAGAAACTTTCATTATTTTATCGCTGACGCCCCTTCCCACATATACGCGTTCCCTAATGCTAAGCTCTATTCCTTCGTAAGGTATCAGTTCTAAGAGCGTAAAATACCCCTCTCCCACAGCCTGTGCTACGGGTCCTCGGGTTCGTGGTCTACCCGGCGCGTAATAGCCGTAAGGTAAGTAATCTAGTATGTAAGCATATTCCTCATATATCATCGGCCTCTTAGAAGAGTATCGCATGGAAATTACCTCTTATTACCGCTCTTTATTAAGAGCTTCTTTTAACATCTTCAATATAGCTTCTGCCTCTTCCGTGCTTATGAACTTCTTGCTTATAGAGGTGACTGTCCTAAGCTCCTCCAAGCTCTCAGGAAGTATATTAACTATCTGAATGGCTATCTCCTCGCTTAAACCGTACTCCTTAACCAGTTTCTCCACGATTTTTACAGCCTCCTCAGCATCTATTTTACTGAACTTCTTTACATAATCCAAGGTTATTTGTTCTATGTCACTAAGTTCGTACTTTCTTTCCTTTTCTTCTAATACCTTGCACACCTCAGCTAAAGTTAGGTACCTTTCGTTTAAAACCCTAACCAATACCCCCTCCTCCACTTACAGCTTAATCCTTCATATTTAGATATATTTCTGATATAAATATAGTTAATGGGTTAAAGTTAGATGTTGATACCCTTTAAATGAAGTCCTCCCCTTTACTTGAACGGACGATTGTGGTCAATTATGATCCCCGTGTTATCACCTATTATAATAATAGCGCCGATAATAGCGCCGCTCCTCATCGCTTATGCTTCACGGCAGTAAGGTTTTTACGAGGGCCGTAAGGGATTTGTATGAGTTAAGGTGGGACGGGCGACGGCGAAATAGTTAAATAGTCAGAGATAGACTTGTAGTTAGTTAATTAAGGCTTCGAAGCGGTGAGAGCCAAGTGAGACATTCTCACGGTTACAGGAACAGGTGTAGAAAGCTATTGAGGAAAAGCCCCAAAGAGAAAAGTAAGGGGATATTGGGTAGGCTACTCATAGAATATAACGTCGGTGATAAGGTCCACATAGACATATCCCCGGATGCCATAAAGACGGCCCCCCATAGGAGGTATCAGGGCAAGACCGGAACCATAATCGGTGTGAGGGGAAGGGCATACTTAGTGGAAGTAGTTATGGGCGGCAAGAAGAAGATCATGATCACAACTAAGGAACATTTAACGCCTGTTAAGCCTGCCTCCGCGAACCCCTCATCCATCGTCTGAGCCATCGGTGGGCCTCAGTGAAGGTATCGAGGGAGAGATGGTCTAAAGAGTTCAGGGACTGGTTTAGGGATATAATATTCAATAGTGGCGTATACGAGTATAGATATCCGATAAAAGGGGTAGGGGTCTGGCCACCCTACGGCATGAAGATAAGGAGATACGTTCTCAACATTTTAAAGGGTCTCTTAGAGGAAAAGGGCCATGAGGAAGTCCTTTTTCCTACGCTAATACCGGAGGAGTTTTTAAGGAAGGAATCAGAGCACATTAGAAGCTTTGAGGAGGAAATCTTCTGGGTTACCAGGGGAGGGAAAGAGGCGTTAACCCAAAGGTTGGCCTTACGACCTACGTCTGAAACCGCCATCATGCCAGTTTTAAAGCTGTGTATAAAGTCCCACACCGACCTCCCCTTAAAAATCTATCAGGTGGTAAACATCTTCAGGAGTGAGACTAAGGCCCCGCACCCCTTAATAAGGTTAAGGGAAGTTACTACATTTAAGGAGGCGCATACGGCACACACCACCTTTGAGGAAGCGGAGAAGCAAGTTAGGGAAGCAATAGAGATCTACGCCAAGTTCTTCGACGAGTTAGGTATACCTTATATAATATCTAAGAGACCTGAATGGGATAAATTCGCGGGCGCGGTCTATACGATAGCTTTTGACACGCTTTTGCCCGATGGAAGGGTGCTTCAAATAGGGACTGTTCACAATCTAGGTCAGAATTTCTCTAAGGCCTTTGAAGTAACCTACCTTAAGCCTGACGGCAAACATGAGTACGTCTATACCACCAGCTATGGGATCTCTGAAAGGGTTATAGCAGCGCTTGTAGGCATTCACGGCGATGATCACGGCTTAGTACTGCCGCCCAAGGTGGCACCCGTTCAATCGATCATCATCCCGATATACTACACCGAGGAGGAGAGGGGACGTGCGTGCGAGGAGGCGAGGGGGATTGCAGCCGAGCTGAAGGGGAAGGGGTTGAGGGTGAAGGTAGATGATAGAAAGGACATTACGCCTGGGGAGAAGTTCTACTTCTGGGAGATGAAGGGTGTACCTTTAAGGATAGAGATAGGACCTAAAGACCTGAAAGAGGGGAAGGTGACGCTGGTTCGAAGGGACAGCTTGGAGAGGTGGAGGGTGAGGAGGGAGGAGGTTTATGAGGAGGTTATTAAATCATTAAACGAAATATCCAAGGGTCTAAGGGAAAGGGCATGGAGCTGGTTTAAAGAGCGGATAGTTAGGGTGGGGGGTCTCGAAGAGGCGGATTCCGCTATAAGGGAAGGAAAGATTGTGGAGGTTCCGTGGTGCGGGAGGGAGGAGTGTGGATTTAGGATAGAAGAGCAATTGACCTGTAAGGTGTTGGGGGTGGATATAAATGAGGAGGAAAACGCTGAAGGCGCATGCGTGATATGTAGAAAGGATGCAAGACATTACGTGAGGATAGCTAAGACTTATTAACGTCTTTGCCCCTATTCCTTTTTAATACCTTCTTTAAGTATTTTCTATCTATAACAGGTGGGTAATATTCATATAACGACCTACGATCTATCTCATAAGCTATGTTAGTAAGCATGAGTTTTCTCACCTCATCTATATCTCTCGCCCTGGCTAGCACCCACATTAATTTGACATAGGCTGTTTCGGGTAGCATGTCCTCGCCTGGAATCACCCCTATCTTGAGGAGCTCCACGCCCCTCCTGTACACATTAAGATTAACGCGCCCCCAGAGGCATTGGGAAGTCATTACAACGGCTATCCCGTCCTTAGCGGCCCTGGCGAGGGGCCTTAAGAGCTCCCTCCTCACATGTCCTAATCCCGTCCCCTCTAAGACGATACCGTGGTACTCCTTATCTACGAGGTACTCTATTATCCCAGGGTCCATGTTAGGATAAAACTTTATAAGGGCTACCTTTTCATCGAAACCCCCTTCTACCCTTAGCTCGTCTACATCGCATCTGGGGTTGTATTCTTTGACCAGCATGCTCATGCCCTCTTTCGTCACTACGGCAATCGGGAATGCGTTTACCGATCTGAAAGCGTCTCTACGACTCGTATGACACTTTCTCACCTTGGTCCCTCTATGGACCAAGCAATACTCATCGTTTGTGCTTCCATGCATCACTACCACCACCTCCCCGAAGGGGGCATTAACGCTCACAATGGTGGCCGAGAGCATGTTGAGCGCCGTATCTGAGGAAGGCCTATCTGAGGACCTCTGTGCGCCCACTAACACAACCGGTCCGGGCAACCCTCTAAGCATAAAACTTAACGCCGCGCTAGTATACCCCATGGTATCAGTTCCGTGGGCTATTATTACCCCCTTCACCCCCTCCTTAAAGTAAGATAACACCCTTCTGGCTACGAGCTCCCAATACTTTGGCTGCATATCTTCACTAAAAATGTTAAATAGCTCCTCGGTCCTCAGCTCGGCTAGCTCTGTGAGCTCCGGCACTAAGTCGTAAATATCCTTGGGGGATAACGAAGGATAAACCGCGCCGGTCACATAGTCTACCCTCGAAGCTATAGTCCCTCCGGTTCCAATTACGGCCACAGAAGGGAGTCCTTTTCTTATCTTAAACCTTTCCTCTGCTCTCTCCCTTCTACCTTCGTGTTTCACTAAGGTGAGCTCATGTATTTCATCTATATGTACACCTATGTTATACCCGTTATCAAGTTTAACAACTAGTACGTCCTTATCTCCGTACTGTGGTCTAGGTAGCAATATCCCCTCTAGAACTCGTCCCTTATATTTGAACCTTAACCTTGAAAACAATCTTATTCCTTTATCTCGCAGTAAAGATGCTACCCTTTCGCTATAATTCTCTATCTCCTCTTGCCCGCTCAAAACCTCATTTCACCTAGTCCTGGTTTAAGAGGGGGTTCTAGTGCTCGTGTAAAGTATTCTCCTCTTAAAGTTTCTTCTATTCCTTCTCTTAGGTATCAGGTTCTTCTTAGGTTTGGGGGGTATTTTAGGAGTAGCGTTCCTTACCTTACCAGCCTTAGTCAGAGAGCCGTGGGAGGGCATATATAATCACCTTTAATTATCTAGACTAAGGGTCCCTATAAACTTTGCTAAGGATCGGGCTCCTCGCCTTCCTCCACTGGAACGCCGTTAACCGTCCTAGGGGTTAACCAATTTAGCACCTTCAACGGATCCTTTGAGCGTATTACGATAGTTATGCTCCCGAGAGGGCTCTCTCCCTCAGGGAAGCTGCAGAAAGAGACTACCCCCATGTAAGCGGCCTGCTTGTGGAGGTAAAAGATTATAGTGTCGCCAACGATTCCCCGCTTTAGGTGCCCCCTAGCCGAGTCCAGTATCCTCTGCCGTCTTAGCGCATAATAGAGCTTCTTAAGGCATCCTCCGCCCCTGCCCGAAGCGACTATGAGACGGTAACCCCCTCTAGACTCCACCCTTAAATTAGATGGCGTCACCAAGTTCTCGAGGGCCTTGCGCACTTTGCTCAAGTCCTCTGTGGGCCTTACCTCAACTCTCGCTTCTACCTCTATCACCCTAACTCCCTCAGCAACTTCCTGACCTTACGTTTAAACTCATCCACGTCGATTTCTTCGTTTACGATCATATAGTCAGCTAGCGCTATTACGTTACCCACCCCCATCCTTAACTCTTCCTCATCCCTCTTCACGAAGTCCTCCCACCGGCTTGGGTCATCGCTCCTCCCCCGCTCTACTATCCTTTTAAATCTGGTCCTTGGGGACGAGTGAACGGCTAATAAGATTATTTTAAATTCGCTTAGTAACCTCTTAAAGACGTTAACCTCTGCTAAGCTCCTCACCCCATCAACTATAATTTTCTTAGCCCCCTCGTCCGCCACCTTCTTAACTCTCTTTACGGTTCTCACGGCAATGGCTCCATCCCCCTCCTCCTCCCTAAGCCTTAAGGCTAAACGCATGATCGCCTCCCTAGTTAAGGGAATTCTCCTCTTCTTAGCCTCCTCTCTAACAAGATCCCCCATGCTCACCGTCACGTACCCTAACTCGTTACCCACATCAGCTACTACGCTTTTGCCTGAGCCGGGCATGCCGGCGAGCAATATAAGGATCTTTTTATCGCACACCTCTCATTACCTCGACTATATCTTCGATGCTAGCGTCCGTCTTAAACCCTTTGGTGGAGAAATGCGTTAGTGTAGCACGAAATCCAGCCTCCTTCAGCAAGCCCACCATCCTTTTTGGCGAAGGTTCATTCACCTTAAGTAGCTTACCTATCTCACTTACCTCATAAAAGTAAGGGGGATAGTATTCTACCTCTGAGCCAAGAACCCTCAGCAACTTCTCCTCCGTCCTCTTGTTCCTGTAATCTCTATCCTTTAACTCGTCGAGCATGGCATCGCAAAAAATTCTCTTTCCTAAATCTCCTACCCAGAGAGGACCTGCTATTGTTAGTTCGCTGTCGCAGATAGGACACCTGGCAGGTCCATTATAAATAGTCCCCGGCACCTGCGCTCTGTAAAGGCATTTCCTACAATAAACCACATACCCCATGTTATTGAGCAGGGCCTCAGAGGCCTTACTTCCCCCCCTTTTTAGCTCAAAGTACGTCCTTAAGTAAAGGTTTACAAAATAGGACAATAACGGTATTGCGTGTACGTCGCGGCTCGCCGCTGAACGCACTATGTATCCTATTAATATCCTTAGTCCGATTTCGTGTGAGAAGGGGGACTTAAAGGAATGAGCAAAATATCTCCTTAGACACTTAAGAGGATATACCCCGTAAAGCACTGAAAGGTCTGTGGCTGTAACGCACAGCAATCCTCCTCTCTTCAACGCCTCCACTGCTAGGTCTATAAAAGGCGTTGGAGGACCGTAAGGATCTATATCTATCACCTTAACTGTCTCGCCCCGTCTTATGTAATCTAAAAATACCTCATTCGCATCTAAGTTAGTTATTTTAACTGCCTTAAGTGGGGCGTTAAGTTTTACGTTTTTACGGATGAGCTCTACGGCGCTACTATTCATGTCATTAAAATGGACCCACCCCACCCCTTCAACTTCCACCAAGTACCTTATTCCTCTAATCCCCGTCGCGCTTAAGGCATCTATAACCCCTGCCCCCTCTATCCCACGAAGGGTTATATATGATTGAAGGAAAAGGACGTCCAAGTCCCTTACGATTTCGGCCCTGGGGTTATAGAAAACGGGGGCCCAGGCTGGATCGAAAAATCCCTCCCTCGAATATCTTCCTGGATCGGGTACAAGTAGTTTGACCTTACCCTCCTTAATCAATTTTAAGTGCATAAAACGGTTAAAAACTAGTGGTTTAACGGGCAACCCCCTTCTAGGGCCTTAATACCTTTACGTTTTACCTCTTCTATGCCCTTACCGTTCAAAATTAAGAAGTCCTCTTTTATGCTCTCCACCTCATACTTCACTTCCCTACTCTTAGCGAGGACGACGAGGCGTGCATCTACCTCTTTAGCGAAATCTGAAGATAGCTTAACCTCCTTGAACTCCAATTCGTTGCCCCATTTTACCTCTTTTAATATTAACTTATCCCTCTTAATGTCATTTAGTGCAGCTGCCTCGAAGGGGGTTCTCTTAAATATCGACACCGAGAAGCCCCACTTCTTCAATGCCATCGCGACTTTACCTATAAGATCCTTACTCAAGGCTTTTCTCTTAACCTTACCCGGCTCGGGATGCCATTTTAGGAAGTTTATGGGTTTAGCGAGGTCCTCGCCTAAGAGGAGCTCTAACTTTAAAACTACCTCGGGCGTGGAGGCCATGCACCCTCTCTCGTACTCATATATGGCCTTCCTACTCACCCCTATGCTCTCGGCCACTTCACCCAAGGAGAGCCCCTTCGCTACTCTAGCCCTATGCAGCTTCTCCCCATCTATCGTGACGTAAAATCCGCCTCGTTCTGCATAAATTAAGGGATATTTGCCTTCAGCTAGTGCCTCACTCAACGTAGAGTAATTGACCGCGTTGATCCTATACCTTTTATATACTATTCCTTTCTCGAGCGAGATGTCACTGGTCACTATGAGGGGGGTACTCTGCGTCTTGTGGGCTACCTCTCTTAGCTCGCTAGCCGCTGTCGAGGTGAAAGAATCAAGCGTAGGTATGCACTTTATGAGTAGAGTTATCCTCCCCTTCTTAGCCACTACACTAAAGCAGTAATCTTTTACTCCTTCGTAGCTCTTTACGATAAAGCCTACCTCCCTAAGTAGCCTTACAGTCTCCTCCCTTGGTGTTGCCCTCATAACCCCCTAAGCTACTTTAAGTCTCTTTCTTTTATTTACTTTTCTTCGCTATTATGAAGGCATGGGCCTTATCGTAAGGTTCCAGGTGGACTGAATCTTCTATTTCAAATCCCCGCTTCCTTAGATAATCTATCTCAGACCTATAGGTTTCTGACGGCTCTTTTGTGACGTCTATGCTCATAGCCTTAATGGCTTGTAGAGCCCAGCCTCCGCCGATCAGGTATGCGTCAGAGTTATCGGCCACTATCTTGCTCTGGAAGGGCTGAGCTACGTCGGCGTATACTACGTCAACGCTCTCGACGAAGAACCTATACTTAAGGGGGAATCTCGCATCAGCTAATATGGGTATTACATTATCCCTGTACGGGGCAACCTTCTCTAGGAATTCCCTCATAACCCTAGGTGCGAACTCTATGCAGTAGACTTTACCCTCATTGCCTATGATGTCTGAAACGTGACTGGCTGTAGTCCCAGAGGCAGAGCCTAGGTAAAGCACCTTACTGCCTGGCTTTATCGGTACGTCGCTCACACCTTTAAGTATTGCCGCGGCCAACTTACTCCTGTAAGGGTTCCATACTCTATATTCAATCCCCTCATAATTCACTAATTGCTCGCCATAAACCCTTCTCCCAGGCGCGAGGTTTATCGTTGCAAGCTTCTTACTACCGTCCTCGTAGATCACCCAATATATGTTTTTGAACTTTTCATGCTCCTTAACTTCGACTACTTCGGACATACATTATCACCTCCTACGTCGCCTTCTTTTAAAGCCTTCTTTCCCAGTCTTTCTAGGAGGGGGTTTAGCGTAAAGCTTCTTCACCTCTTCTATCCTGCTCTCTAACTCTTTTTTCAGTACATCCGCTTTATATTCTCCTGTAAAGGCATCGATCCTAGCCGCTATGGCTAGCTTCGCGGCTAAGGCTCTAGCAATCTTTCCCCTCTGCCATCTAGGCGCCCTAAAGATTGATGGGAAGGTGAAAATCACGCCGTGCTTCGGGGGTTTACTTCCAGTCCTTAAGGCTCTGAAAAGGGCTTTTTCAGCCCCCAATACTTGGATGGTGCTCGCTGGTAAAGTAGCCAACCTCTTAAGGCCACCGGCTAGGGCTATAAGCCTAGCTCCTAAGAGGCTCCCTACTAACCCCTTAACGTTGGGGGCCACGTCCTCCATGGCTTCATCAATGTATTTTTCTAGGGCACCTCTTAGCTCGTAAAGCTTCAGGGCTAAGGAGGCTACAGATTTTATGACCTCCATATCAAAGTCAGCTAAGTCAGCGCCTATGCTCTCCTTCGCTAGGCTCACTATCCTCTCCGCTTTTCCTCTCTTAACTCCTAGTTCTACGAGTTTGTCGACGGTAAAGGCATCGCGCCTCCCAATCTTATATACAATATTAATATAGGTCTTATGATCCCTTATCTCCTCGTCGAGCTCTGGAAAATGTAGGCCGTACCACTCTCTTATCCTAGAGGCATAAAGGTTTATAGTGCGGTCAGTTTCGTCAAGGGAGGAGATAGCTTGGGCTATGAAAAGGTCTCGCTTCTCGGCGGACTCCTTAACCCTAGCTCTCGAGAAGGCTAGAGCTGAACCCTTAACTATCTTATAATACTCCTCTAACTTTACGCCAACTTGGCTTAAGTACTCGGGCAGCCTCCTCCTAAAGTTTATCGCTACCTCGCAGGGGGACTCAACGATCACGCGTAATGAAGGGTACTCTGAGATTATGTTCTTAGCTAACTCCTCCTCCTCCACGACCATAGTTGCTCCCTCTAGTTTAGTTAAGTTCCTTGAGATGAGCCTCCTGGTCTCGTCGAGAAGGCGCCCCTTAATATAAGAGTCCACCTTCTGCGCTACGATTTTCGGGTCTCTCTGGAAGAGCTCCTTATCTCTTATCTTCCCCTCCTCGTCAAGGAGGAAATCACCTATGGCACAATTAATTAGGTAATATTTTTCTTTCATCATTTCATCCGTCCTTACCCCACTATTTTATTTAAAATTATCGTTCCGACGATCCCCCTCGCTACCTTCAGTTTACGAGGTTTTTTAAATCAAACATCCTAACTTACAATCTTAACTTTAACCAATCCTCGGCTATTATTACTTCCCCATCGTATGCGAGGGATGCCTCCGAGGCTAGCTTATCCTCACAACCCTCGTACCTAGGGCTTATATGTGCCAAAGCTAACCTTTTAACCCCGCTGAAGGAAGCTAGCTCGCCCGCCTCCAACGCTGTGGTGTGCCCATTTTCCATGGCTTTCAGGTAATATTCAAAAGTGAATGTAGCCTCGTGGATTAGCAGGTCGGCGCCTAGTGCAGCCCACATCAGCTGTGAGCAAGGGCGTGTATCGCCGCTATACACTACTTTTAGCCCAGGTCTTTTACCCTCCACCACTTCGAAGGGCTTAACCACCCTTCCATTGGGTAATACTACTTCCTCTCCTCTCTGTAGCCTTTTCCACAAAGGTCCCCTTGGGACTCTTAGTTCTAGGGCCTTTTCAGGTAAAAACCTTCCGGGTTTATCCCTCTCAACCACGATGTATGCATAGCATGGCACTGTGTGCTTAACCTTTACCGCTAGGACTTTATAATCGTCCCCTTTGAAGGCCACCTCCCTGTCCTTGCCCAGCTCCTTTACGCTCAATTTATAGCTGACCTCGTGATAGGTCATCTCTAACACGTTTTTAATGAAGGCCGTTAGGCCGCGAGGCCCTATCAGGTTAATCTCTTTATCTCTACCTAACATGTCTAGGGACATTAACAGTCCAGGAAGCCCTAATATATGGTCGCCGTGAAGATGCGTGATGAATATGTTTAACGGTCTGTTAACTCCGAGGCCACCCCACGTAAACCCCTCTTGGCAGCCCTCTCCACAATCGAAAAGCGAAAGCTCTCCCTCCCTCCTAATGACTATGGAAATGGTCTTTCTACTCTTAGTGGGCATGACGCCCCCGCTTCCTAAGAATATGACCTCCATCACCCTTCTTCACCACCAGGACCTCCCGTGTAAGTCCGCTGTGAACCCTAATTGTATGGCGTTCTAAGACATTTAAACCGGTCGGAGCCCCTGTCTGTACGACATCAGGACCGAGGGGGCGTATCATGACCCCCCATCCATCATCCTTAAGGAGGTAGTTCATGAGTTGAGGTAAACGAGATATTATTTCGGAGGGGGTCCTCTGATGAGTGGAGGCTGTTCTACCGTAGGGGGGGTCAGTAATTATCCTCTTCGCAAATCCTCGCCTAAAGGGAGGCAGGAGGGAATCAGCTACTATCACCCCCACGGGCTCCACTCCATAGTGCCTGAGGTTAACTAACCCTCCGTGTGCCATATCTTCGTCGATGTCTACCCCTATGACTTCTCCCCCTATCAGACCGGCCTCAATTAATATGCCGCCAGTGCCGAAGAAGGGATCTAATACTAAGTCCCCCCTCCTCGTCCTGGCCAGGTTCACAAGTGCTCTTGCTAATCTGGGATCGAAGGAGCTTGGATGGAAGAAGGGTTTACACCTTGCCCGTCTACTCTCGTACTCCCCCCTCCTTCCCTTTTCACATAAGATTCCGAGTAGGAATTTATCGCTAACTACTCCTATTAGGGTCACTTCTGGACTCTCCAAGTCCACTTTAGCGCCCAACGCCCTTACTACATTTTCGCCAAGAATCCTCTCTAGCTCCACACTTCTCAGCCCATTTACCCTTCGCTCTCCGACCCTTCTAACCCTCACAGCGATCTTCCTCCCTCTTAAGAATGAGGGAATTACCTTACTTAAGTTAGTTAAGACATCTTTGAGGGAGGTTCTGCAGGAGAAGAGCTCCGTGCAACAGAGGTGCACCATGCTACACCTATCAGCTAAAAAGGCGCAGGGGTCTCGCTCAGCCTTTAATCTAATAATCTGTGGGAGTACCTCAATCACTTTATAGTTATATCCTAAAACTTCTAGCGCCGCGTTAACCTCGGCATAAGGTATTGTAGGATGTTCCCCCGAAACTAAGACGAAGAAGGTTCTCATTAACAAATTTGGTGCCGCTTACTCCTTACTGCCTAACATGTTAAACTCCACTAGAAGCTTAAACTCGTCGAAGGAGAGCCTCTCTCCCCTCTTATACTTGTTATATATCTCTTCGGCCCTCTTCCTTAGCTCCTTCCTTCGCTCGTTGAGAGCCATTGATATCCTCTTCGCCTTTAACAATATGGTCAACCTTCTTATCTCCTCCATGAGCTCCCTCCTCCTCTCCCTCAATTTTATATAGTTCTCATGCCTCTTATCAGCCTCCTCCTTAACCTTATCTCTCTCCATCATCTTCTCCTTGATCCTTTCGTTCAACTCCTCTATTTTGCTTCTAAGCTCTTTAATCTCGTCAAGATCCCTGACGGAGTCCTCGTAGAGCTTGTGCATCTCCTCTCTGAGCGTGTTAAGCTTGTTAACTAACTCCTCCATTCTCCTTTTGAAGTGTGCAATCTTTTCCTCGTACTCCCTAAGCTTCGAGAGCCTCATTATCTTTACCTCTAACCTGCTTATCCGCTCTATGAATACTTTCTCTCGTTCCAGCGGTAGAGAGGAGGTTTGATACTCCCACTCTAATCTTTCGAGCTCCTCTTTTAATTCCTCCAAGTTCCTATTCCCTCCCACGCCGTTCCTGAGCTCTCTGGAGGCCCTTATTAAATTGCGTATATCGCTTCTTAAGCTCCTCAGCTCCTCCTTTAGCTTGTCCTTGACGCTCTTCTTCTCCATCAGGGTCTGCAGCTTCTTCCTCCTCTCCTCCTTTATCTCCCTTAACTTCTGGACTAAACTCCTTGCCTCACCTTTAAGCTCCCTTATCTCCTTCGAGAGGCTCTTCATCTTCTCGTTTAGTTCATCCCGCAAATTCCTCTCTTTTACCGCCTCCTCTTCAACTCTCCTTAACTCCTCCTGTAACTTCTTTAGGTCCTCTAGTTCCTTCAAGCTCATACGATGTCCCTAATCTATTATTATCCTAGCATCTATCACCTTAGCCCCTTTCTCATAAACGAACACGGGATTCAGGTCCATCTGGTTAATTATGGGTAGATCCTCTACCATCTTAGAGACTTTCAAAAGTATGTCTATCAGGCTTGCAGTATCGGCCGGCTTGCTCCCTCTGTATCCCTTTAATATAGGATAGCCCTTAATCTCCTTTACCATGTCTTCTGCGTCCTCCTTGGAGAGCGGCGCCACCCTGAAAGCTACATCCTTAAGTACCTCTACGAAGATTCCGCCCAACCCAAACATCACGGCATGTCCGAACTGGGGATCCTTGATGCAGCCTACAATGGTCTCTATTCCCTGAGGGGCCATCTCTTGAATTAAGACACCATATATCTTAGCGTTCGGGACGTGTTTCCTAACGTTGCCTATTATCTCTTTATACCTTCGCCTGACCTCCTCCTCATCTTTAACACCTATTACTACACCACCCGCCTCCGATTTATGTAACACGTCTGGGGAGACTATTTTCATAACTATTGGGAAGCCCACCTTTTTGGCCTTCTCTACGGCCTCCTCCTCATCCCTAGCTACGTCGAACACCGTAACCGGTATCCCATAAAGTGAACAGAGGGTCTTGGACTCCGGCTCCAACAGGACCTTTCTACCGTCCCTCTTAGCTCTCTCTATTATTTCTAAAGGGTTCAAGGGATCACCCTTTACCCCTAGAACCTTACAACCTTTCAATCCCTTCCTCGTATATAAATTTGTGCGTTTAAGGTCTACTCTCCTTTCTAACTCAATTTGCCGTTTTTACTAGGCCTCTTAAGCAGGTATAATAGGTGGGGGAGTAAAGGCCTAATTAAATTGTCGAGGGCCGTTCTTACGGCATCGGGAGAACCTGGGAGGCAGAAGATAGCCTTTCCTTTTAGAGTTCCAGCCATAGCCCTTGAGAGCAGAGCTAGGCATCCCACCTTCCTGTAACTTATGGCCCTTAGAGCCTCGCCGAAACCCGGCATCTCTTTTTCTATGAGCGGCCTTACAGCCTCTATCGTTACGTCGTCCTCAGTTAGCCCTGTACCTCCTATTGTTATCACCACGTCCACGTCCTTTAATTCGATCAACTTCTTGACCCTGTCACGTATGACGTTTAGGTCGTCTGGTAGTATATCCTTCCTCACTAATCTATACCCGTGACGCTTTAAACTCTCGGACACGATATCCCCAGAAGGATCTTTTACGTCCTCACCTCTCTTAAGCCCCTCATATCGAGACGTGCTTATGGTAAGAATGGCCACCCCTACACTCCCCTTATATTCCGGCACCTTGCGAGCTACGACAACTTATCCCCTCGCTCGACTAAAAATGGCGGGCCCGCCGGGATTTGAACCCGGGACCTGCGGCTTAGGAGGCCGCCGCCCCATCCTGGCTGGGCTACGGGCCCTGAATATCCTATTGTTTAGTACCTAATATAAAAATTTCTTAGGGGGTTGTTATTTTAAGGAGGAGGTGAGGAAGATTTCCAAGTTCAGATTCTTGGAACACCCCTCGGATGCCTATGTAGAGGCCTACGGAAGTACCTTAGAGGAGGCTTTCGAATCGGCTGCCTTAGCCATGTTTGAGGTGATGACTGACACGAGCTCAGTGAGGGCCGTAGAGGAGATCGACGTGAAGGCCGAGGGTCATGACCTCTGTTCCCTTCTTTACAATTGGTTGGAGACGCTCCTTTACTATTACGGGTCTCGGAACCTAGTATTCTGCAGATTTAAAGTGCTGGGCATAAGGGAGAAGGAGGGGGGATACGCCTTAGAGGGCAAGGCTTGGGGGGAGAGGTTCGACCCCTCTAGACATGAGTCGAGGGTTGAGGTTAAAGCCATTACATACTCCTTAATGGAAGTTAAAAGAGAAGACGGGAAATATACGCTAAGGTTCGTGCTGGACATCTAAGATAAGGTGGCGCCGGGGGTGGGATTTGAACCCACGACCACCCGGTTAACAGCCGGGTGCTTTAGGCAGGGGTCCTACCCGCTGAGCTACCCCGGCACAATTAATATCCCTGCCTACCCTATTAAAAATTTAACTTAACCCTCGCTAATGCTTTAAGTAGGGTAGGTTAATTAAGCAGCTGGAGAAAATAAGGCATGAGCTATGAGGTGAGTAATATATGTCCTCGAGAGTGCCCTTGAAAAGGATAGGCGATGACGTGTGGGAAATACCTAAGAGCTATAGGAAGGGGATGAGAGTACCCGGAAGGGTATTTGCGGACGAGGAACTATTAAATAAGATGCGCTCTGATCTCACATTAGAACAATGCGCTAACGTGGCCCACCTCCCGGGGATCTACAAGTACTCGATAGTGCTCCCGGACGGCCACCAGGGTTACGGGTTCCCCATAGGGGGCGTCGCTGCATTCGACGCGGAGGAAGGCGTCATAAGCCCAGGCGGAGTGGGTTATGACATAAACTGTGGGGTGAGGGTCCTTAGAACCAACCTTACCGAAAAAGACGTAAAGCCGGTCTTAAGCAGGCTGATCTCAACCCTCTTCAGGATGATACCTTCCGGGGTCGGCTCTACCGGCAGGGTCTCCTTGTCCGTTAACGAACTTGATAAGGTATTAAAGGACGGAGTAGAATGGGCCATAGATAACGGGTATGGCTGGGACGAGGATCAGGATTACATAGAAGAAAGGGGTGTTATGGATGCCGCCGATCCTGATAAGGTCTCCAGGACCGCTAAAGGTAGGGGTAGGAACCAGCTAGGGACGTTAGGTAGCGGTAATCACTTCCTGGAGGTCCAGGTGGTTGACGAGATCTACGACCCTAAAGTGGCGAAGGAGTTAGGCATATTCGAGAAGGGGCAGGTGACGGTCATGATTCATACTGGTAGTAGGGGTTTGGGCCACCAAGTATGCAGCGACTACTTAAAGATCATGGAGAGGGCGGTGCATAAGTACGGTATCGAGCTTCCTGATAGGGAGCTGGCGGCCGTTCCGGTTACTGGCAAGGAGGCAGAGGACTACTTCGCTGCTATGGCTGCCGCCGCCAACTTCGCTTGGACCAATAGACAGCTGATAATGCATTGGGCGAGGAAGGCATTCGAAGAAGTCTTCAAGAGGAGTGCTGAGGACCTTGAGATGGAACTAATATATGACGTGGCACACAATATAGCTAAGCTCGAAACCCATAAAGTAGACGGCGGTTACAGGAAAGTTTACGTGCATAGGAAGGGGGCCACGAGGGCCTTCCCTCCAGGTCACCCTCAGATCCCAGCTAAGTATAGG
>Ga0180302_10000550_pt1 | contig 16646 bp, 18 predicted proteins | sample GuaBasSediGuay17_FD_121794 | JGI IMG/M metagenome (GOLD analysis project Ga0180302, IMG submission 121794) | Subseafloor sediment microbial communities from Guaymas Basin, Gulf of California, Mexico - Guay17, Core 4571-4, 12-15 cm | ecosystem: Environmental > Aquatic > Marine > Hydrothermal... | reverse complement strand
GTGTAGGGACTCTATATTATAACTTAGATAATCTGAGAGGACTAGTTATCCAGAAGCCTAACAGAAAATATACATTAAGCGAAAGAGGACGAAGAGTTTATGAAATAATATCTAAAGAAGTAAAGAGAATTGAAGAAATGTGTAGGGAACCTCATTTCCTGATGAGATTTTATAGTAAATACATAGGTAGATTCATAACGCCTGTTGACCTTTTTTCGAGGATGTATAAGAATGCCCTCTTAACGACAGTTATAGGTCTAGGAGTTTTAGTGATAGGAATTCTGGGCTTAAACTTAAACTTGATTCTAGGCTTAACGCTCCCTGGATTAGATATAACAATTCTGGATTTTGATCTTCAAGCTAGGATACCAGCCGGATTCTCCCAACCAGTATGGTCTTCCTTAAAGCTCTTGGGAAATTGGTTATTGATAGTTATCATCAGCACGTTACTAGCCAAACTCTTTGGTTCTCGAATAGAAAGGCCAGAAATAGTTAGCGCTTTAATGATAGCTCTTGCTCCGATATTAATATACCCCTACATATACTACTTATTCGCGTCATGTAATCTATTTTCGGAGTGGACATTCGTGCTACTTTCAAATCTAATACTCAGAGTGCTACAAATAGTAACTGTTGGATTTCTAACCGCTTCAATTTCAGTATTTGGTGGTATAAGTTTGGAACGAGCTTTCTTCATTGCGTTTATAATAATGTACTTGAGCTTCACGTTAAGCTTCTTATTCTAAGTTAGCCTAACTATAATCTTGCCCACTTAATAATTTTCCGAGCAAAGACGACCCAGGTCATGGTTAATACTATGAAGATAGCGAACCAAAGTATTCTTGATAAGGCATGAACTTCGCCTTGGTACATCGCTCCTCTAATTCCTATGATTGCAAAGGCTACTGCAGGCGAGTAAAGCAGAAGTGAGATAGCATTCTTGAATCTCATACTTCTTCTAAGTCTTTTCCTCTTAACTTCAAGGAGTACTTCGGCACTCGTGCTCCTAGACAGTATGTTTAATGCTTCTTGACCTAGGCTACTAATAGCGAAGATATGAGCCCCCCTACTAATCTCCCTTCTTATTAATTCAGCACTCTCAAGCACAACTAGATGTCTATACACTGATGACCTATGCTTGCCTAGGGTTTTAGAGATTTCGCTGATGGTCATTGGTCCTCTTTCGTTCAAAAGCTTAAGTATTTTTACCTTTACATCATCACTTAGGGCCTGTGCTACTTTCTCATCTCTTACAACATCTTCTATCCTTCTACTGTACATCATGCAAATAGCCTATATCAACTATAATAGTTTAACTTTCGACACTCTAATGTATCCTGGAGCTCTAATTAAGGGTTCGTTATCGTCTAAGTTCAGTGGAGATAAAACATAGGTATATACGTTTCTAGCCTTGCTAAAAGCATAAATAGTGACAAATACTTTTTCAATTAATCTATTTGCGAGTTGCCAGCCATACCTGGAGTTAATGGCTCGAATCAAGTCATAGAGATTAATGATGACTACTTCAATGTCCTTAAGCTGAATTAGTATAGATGGTAGATTGTTTAAATTTTCGAGTAGTATGACTTTATAACCCTTGAATATCGATAAGTCCTGCTCATAACAGGTTATTATTACTGAATGCCTCCCCTTCACTAATTTCGATGCCACCTTTAAGATGTCAGATTTACTCCCTGCTATTACTACGACGCTCATACTTCTCGTTAAACCTCCTCTGAGCGATCAACTTAGCTAACACAACTGCACCTACATGAGTACATACTTCCTTTCTCCTTCGTTCTCCCCAAGGGGAGAGCTTGTCGTAGCAGGTACACTCATAACGCCCTCTCTTTCTGTCGAATTTGACTAAATAGAAGGCTCTTCTATCGCCTAGTTCAGGTATGCACCTTAAGTACCATATGTCTCTCCTAACCCTGTGTATAGTGCTCAGTCTCTTAACACATCTCCTAATCCAAGAATCACTCTTATAAGGGAATAGAGATTTAAGTAGTTCAACCGATTCCTTAAGCTCACGTCGCATCTCTGATACCACCCTCATATATCTCGAAGTACGCTTCAGCGCCAAACGGTAGTCTTGGAGAGTCTATGACCTTAACTCGACGCTTGGTCTTGTCCTTAACCTCTATCATTAGTCTATGAGTCATTCCATGAGCCACTATATTGCCGCCAGCTGGAACCTTTTGTCCAGCCTTCCACGCTACTGGCACTTCGAGGACCTGATTTGTTACTACTACGTATATGTCATATACTCTAGCTATTCTCAAGAGCCAGTCTATGAAATAATTAAGTCTTTGTTGACGTAGCGCTAGCTGATCTCTGCCTGCATACTCCGCTCTAAAGTGGCTAATTAGTGAGTCTACTATTACTAGCTTTACGTCATTCTCCTCAATGGCTTCTATGACTTCGGTTCTTAAGCACTCTATTTGATGATCAACATTTATTGCCTCAATATTCAATATGTTCTCCAGAGCTAACTCTGGATCCAGATTAAACCTTTTAGCTATACTCTCAATTCTCTCTGGACTAAATGTGCCCTCGCTGTCTAAGTAGAATACCTTACCTGAAACGCCTCCCTTGTCTCTGGATAATTGCACTGTTACGGCTAATTGATGGCAAAGTTGGGTCTTACCAGCTCCAAATTCGCCAGCGAATTCATAAATGACTCTGGGCTCTAAGCCTCCTCCTAATAGTTCATCAAGAGACTTAACTCCAGTGGTTATTCTCGGCAAAGACTCTCTCATGTCCCTATAACTTTTCCCACTGTACACTTTGAAACCGACTATTCTCCTAGCATGTCTTAGGATATTAGATAGCCTTACTGGGTCTATATCCACTATATCAGCTAATTCATCTGCCGTATAAAGTGCTAGCTGCTTTATACTAAAGACTCCAGCGCTTCTTAGCTTCTGAGCTGTAACTCTTCCAACTCCTGGAAGTTCTTCTAATTCTTTAAAGTTTATTTCCGGCATTACTTATCACCTCCTCTAGAGCTTTTCTAACATTTTCCAAACTTTCAACAACTTTAGATACATCAAGCAGTGCACGTTGTAATGGATTCACGCTCAAGTCGTATTGGTTAACTAGCGTGATCGCATTATTTAATATCTCCATGAATGATGGAATATCATAATATTCTGAGAACATTTCTCTTGATTGTTCCTCGCTTCCTCTCTTAGGTATCAAGTATATGCTTCTGACTACCCTCGGGCCTCTGCGTGTGTTCACTAACTTAAGTGATGCCTTAATTACCCCAGAACCAGTGAGAGCTATAACCCAGCTAAATCCCTTTCTATTCTTAAACCACTTCAGATTAATACCCATTTTCCTTCACCTCCTCACCGCCTCTTAAGGCTTCATATTCTTCAAGCGCTCCGTAACCCCTAATTGTGAGTCTCATCCAATATTTCGTATCTCTGCCAACGACTTCTTCAATTAAGCCATAAGCCACGAGTTTAGTCACTAGTCTAAGTGCATGACTGGTTTTGATCGAGAAGGCGTAAGTGAGATAGGAAACCAGGCCATCTCTTGTAGTAGCTCCCTCTCTAAGAAAGGCTAGTGCTTTGAAAGCTATGTCGACCTCTCTCTTAAAAACTTTCTCCAGAAGGGTCACTTTAACTCTACTTATAGGTTCGAGTAATTGCTCAGGCATCTCTCCGTACGCAGTCCATAATGGAATATCATCGAGTATTACTTCGTATGTCTCGCCCCTTTCCTGGAAATATATCCATCGAGTACTAGTACCTACCTTCATCTCCTTCAACAATTTAAAGTCAGGATAGTTCCTCATTACTCTCTCGGCTTGATGTTGCGTAATGCCCGAGACTATAAGTTTGCTGCTATGACCTGCCGAAAGGATCAAGTCTACTGTCACTCTCAAAACTTCAGCTATGCCCTCAGGTAGAGGTCCTCCAAGTATGAGCATATTGTAACTCCTCATAGCACACCATACTGTTAAAAATCCGTAAATTAGCCCCTTAAACTTCCAGGGAATGAGGCTAAGATCCAGCAATAATGAGCCATTAACTTCATCGAGAGGAGCTTTGTTCGATAGAGCTGCTCCTACTCTTCCTAAGTTAAGTAGTTGTAGTAAATTGATAAGCCTCATGACTCTGATCCTGTCACTATAGGGTAGAGTTGAAGAAATTTCTTCAACTTTATCAGTAAGGTTATTAAAGCTAAGCTCTGAGCTCGAGTCGATTAATTCAACGAGTGCTTCAGTGAGTATCTTAGCCTCAATCGAAGAAAGATTAAAGGTTTTAGCGAAAATTTCTACTAAGTAAGATACCATGAAATATTTGTCATGGAATTTCTCTTTTAACAAGTCTGTAAGACTTATGGAAGCGTTCCATCCTAAAATACGCCATGATATCTCAGGAATACTAGTAAACGTCCTTCTAATAGAACAAGGATCAATAATAATAACTTCTCCTGAATCTAGTGCTTTATTGATCAAGTTAACTTCCACTTTGAGAGTAGACGTGCCCTCTATCATCAGTCTACTAGTACTCTCTAGCAGCTCTTCCACGCTAATTAGGGGAAACGTGTTAGGCAAGTTCTCTAACTCTCTGACTTTAACCCTATACAAAATCAACACCTCCTTCTAACAATGAGCATAATTCACTAGCAGTTAGTAAGGTACACTTTCCTTTGTCTCCAATGGCTGATGCCAACTTTGTTAAGGCATAAGCAACCCTTTCACCTAAGTCTTCGATCACCTTCTGAGAGACCTTGAGGGTAAACTTCTTAGTGTATACTAATAGGTGAACTGGAGTTCTCCTTCTAAGATAGCCAGGTCTTCCATACACCATTACTTCAACGCCATTATCGTGCATCAAGTCTAAGAGTAAGGCTAATTCCTCTTCTACTTCTGGTGTTGGCTCATACAGTCTTATACCGCTTACTCCAATTACCTTGAACTTGCTTACTAGAAACACCAAAGGAGTTTTCTCATCGAGTACAAATCTCTTTGTTGCAGGGATTACCTCTATTAACTTATTACCGTTGAAACTTATAATCCTCGATATTTCCGCCTCTAAGTACGCGGCTCTCGCGTCCCTCTCCTCTATGTTTTTAGAGATTAATGACTCTTTTAAGTAAGTGGTGCGGGCTTCTTTCCTAGCTTTCCATTTTCTAAGCCTAGTTACCAGGTATATGGACCATCCAAGGATGGCTATAGTGATTAAAGTCAAGGAGCCGCTTAGAATCACTAGTGCTGTTAATCCTATCAGTATCAGTTTAACTATATTTTTCATGTATTCCTCACCTCGTTCACTAAGTCGAAGTATTCCGAGTTAAGGATTTGTTGCATGTCTTTGTGCATGCAATGACGCACAGATTACCAATAGACAATGTAAAAATACGATGATGTTAATTACATCTGATTGTTGTTGTTTTCTAATTAATTAATCACAATAAGTTATTATATTATACCAAAAATTTAGATATTTTATACAATTAATATCGCACAAGGTTTAAGTTGCGCTTCCTGAGACGCGAAAGATTAATATAATATCTTAGCTTCCCTAAGCGCATAAGAGGATTGAAAGTTCTATGAGGGAAGAAATAAGAGTAGCTACATTAACCCTAGAAATTATAGAGAAACGAGGCTTCTCTTTCAACAGGGCATTTAAGATAGCTTGTAATAAGGCTAAGATAAAAAATCCCTATATTAAGCTTAGGTCATACGAGGTTGCATATAAGTCCTTAACTAAGGTATATCTATCTGATTACTATCTAAAGTTGAGGGGATTTAGGAAATTGCACTTAAGAAGAAAATGCGCCTTTAGAGTTGCCTTTAGTTTAGTATTCATTAATGGACTACCAGTGAGGTCACTAAGCAGATATACGGGAGGATTGCTGCCCCGCAAGCTACTAAACATTCTAGGAGATGTGGACTATAATTATATAGACCAAATGCTTGAAAGGCTTAACTATGTTGATAGATTATCAATAAAGTACTCACATCCAAAGTGGCTGGTTTCTATTTTAGCTTCGCTCTTTGATCATAAGGAATTGGAGGCTCTCTTAAAGGCGAATGATACTCCTACTAAGTGGATCAGAGTGAACACGCTTAAAATTAGTGCTGAAAGGGGTTATCGGAAGCTAGAATCACAGGGACTCGTAGTAGAGCCTGATAGGGACTTTCCTAATCTCTATAAGGTCATTAAAAGCAAGAGACCGCTAGATGAAATTAAAGGTGTTAAGGAGGGATACTTCATAATTCAGGATAAGGCCAGCGTAGCTGCAGTCTATGAACTCGACCCAAGCCCAGGAGACATAATCTTGGATGCTACAGCAGCTCCGGGATTAAAAACTCAGCTAATTGCCGAGTTGACAGAAGATCAGGCTACTTTAATTGCTACTGATATCTCGGAGCCTAGGTTGAGAGAGACCAAGAAGCTGCTTAACCTATATAATGTCAAAAACGTTGATATTGTCCTAAGTGATTCTACAAAAATAAAGTGTTCTCAGGTTGATAAGGTGCTAATAGATCCCCCATGCTCTAACTCAGGAGCCATAAGAAGAGATCCTGCCTTGAGGATATCGTTAAGGGATATTAGTAGGTTAAATAAATACGTGAGCATCCAGGAATCATTGATTAAGAATATATCCTCTATCAACGTGAACGACTACATAGTCTACTCTACCTGTTCCCTGTTACCAAACGAATGTGAAGCAGTTATAGACAAGCTTGTCGATGAAAGTATACTCTTGAAGTGCAACGTAAGAGCTATTAGGGGTTATAAAGGGTTTTTCTCCTCTAACTATACTGTTAGATACTTCCCTCACATTCATGATACCATAGGCTTCTTTATATCCAAATTCCTCGGGTGAGAGCATGACCGATCTATTAATAAAGACTATAAGAGGTCTTGAGAAAGTAGTAGCTAGTAGAATTCTTGAGAGTTTAGCTGGCTCTGAAGTTGTCCCTAGACCTCACGGCTTCTTAGGCTTAGTACTGGTCAAAAAGACTCCGGTAGACAAGTATGAGGCTGCCAAGGTAATCTTAGAAGAAGTTGAGGAGGCCGAGAAAGTCTTAGTAATAGAAGGCGAGTGTGAAGCCAACATAAACGATATAGTAAGAACCGTAGCTAGGGTAGTAGAGAGTAAGATTTCTAGCAATGAGACCTTTGCCGTTAGGACTACTAGGAGAGGTGTGCATGATTTTACTAGTATAGACATAAATGTAGCAGTAGGAGCCAAGGTGAAAGAGATAACAGGTGCTGAAGTGGACTTAGATTTTCCCCAAAAGATAGTTTGGGTCGAGATATTGCAGAATAGAGCGTATATCTCAATAACTACTGGTGAGCTAGAACACCACAAAGTATATGAAGGAAAGCCCGTGGCGTTACCCATACTTAAGAAAATAGCTATAGCTCAGGTGCCTTATATTGGTCCTCTAGATGCTGCTAAAAAGATGGGCGTAAGAATCGGGAGGGCTATCCAAACATTTGAGGTAAGAGAACTCTACATAACACCATTTAAACCTGTACCGGCAGATGAGTTGAAAGCTTTTCTTGAGGGGCTCTTTGAGGGCATAAACTCGAGGTATGAGATACAGAGGCGAACATACTCTAGGAGAGTTCATAAAGTTCCAGTGTATGTTCAAGACCTGTACCAGTTCATTAGGGATAGGAGAGGCGAGAGTATAATTGCAACTTCAACTAGAGGCAGACCAGTTAGTGAATTAAGAAATGAAATAGCTGAAATATTTAGGAAAAGAGGAAGAGTAAATGTGTTAGTAGGAGCTAGAGAGGGATTACCCACAGCTACTTTTAGATATTCCACAGTAACTGTGGACCTTGCTCCATCAGTGACTATATCAACGGAGTTTGCATCAGTAGCAGCAATAATTGCATTGATAACTGTGCTAGAAGAGTGCAACTTGTTGCCCAGGTATCATAAAGAAAAGAAGTCTAAATAGGCTTAAACTTAATGCCATATTCTATTATTCCGTCCTTCGACTGCTCTTTGATTCTTCTAAAGGTAGCAACGACTCTAATTCCAGTACTAACCTCTTCAGGATCAACATCAGTGAGTTGAGATAGCAATCGAGTTCCGTCATCTAATTCTATGAGAGCTATTACATAAGGTTCGAGACCCTGAAACTCTCTTGGCAGAACTCTAATTACTGTATATGATATGACTTTGCCTGTCTCAGCTAACTTAACCTCAACTAGCTCTCTGGATCCACAGTTGAGACATACTTTCCTAGGAGGATAGTAGCGCTTTCTGCACTTCTTACACTCGGATCCTATTAGCCGATACCTGTAGCGTCTTTCTCTCCAATATCTGGGGACACTCTCAACTCCCATCATCTCACCCTTTTCAATATGTTTATTACAACTGTTCCTCCAACTCCACCAACACTTTGGGCAAGTCCTAACTCTGCGTTATCAACCTGACATTTACTGGCTTTCCCTTGTAATTGCCAAGCTACCTCAACTATTTGATATATTCCAGTAGCTCCGACTGGATGTCCTCTAGCTTTAAGTCCTCCAAATAAGTTCGTTGGAATACTGCCATCAACTTCCAATTCCCCCTCTTCGACCAACTTCCAACCTTCGCCTTTCTTAGCAAAACCTAAGTCCTCCAAGTGTATTACGCCTAATATGCTAAAGGCGTCATGAACCTCTAGTACGTCGATATCCTTCGGCGATACCTTAGCCATTCTATACGCTTTCTCTGCAGCTATTCGAGTAGCTCTTAATGTGGTTATATCCTCTCTGTCGTAGAGGCTAAAGGCATCAGTGGCTAGAGTCGATGCTATCACTTCTACCTTCTTTTCCAGCTTTAATTTGTTAAGGAAGTCTTCACTACATAACATAACGGCTGCAGCTCCGTCTCCTATTGGAGCAGCTTCTAGTAAGTGTATTGGATCAGCTATCATAGGTGAACGTAATACTTCTTCTAATGTGACTTCCCTCCTAAACTGGGCATAAGGGTTATACTTAGCATACTTGTGACAGTGAACTGAAAACGCAGCTATCTTCTCTTGCTTTACACCGTACTTTTCCATATAATGTCTATAAACTAAGGCATTTAGCCCCACAAAGGTAGCTCCTGTATAGGCAACGTATTCCTGGTCATCTGCCATTATTAATGCAGAGGTGACATCACTAGTTACTGCATCGGTCATTTTCTCTACCCCTGATGCTATAACGCAGTCGTATTGTCCTGAGGCGACTGCCAAATACGCTTGATGAAACGCCGCACCACCACTAGCGCATGCTGCTTCTATTTTACATGCAGCTACGCCAGGTATTCCTAACCATGTGGCTACGAGCGAACCTAAGTGCTCTTGACCCTGTAGGTAACCTGATGACATGTTGCCAATATATATTGCTTCTATATTTTTCACTTCTACTGCAGCATCGTCTACAGCTGCGAGTATGGCTTCTGTTATTAGGTCTCTTAGAGATCTATCCCAGTGTTCACCTATCTTCGTTAGTCCTGTTCCTATCACGAAAACTTTACGCATATGGTCACCTCGTCCTTATCTTACCTCTAAACTTTGCGTAGAAAGCATAATCAATGTACTTCTTTCTATTAATGAGCTCGCTAACTAGTGGTGCTCTTCTTCTCTTCTCTTCAATTAGCTCAGTAACTACTATGCTAAAGGCATCAGATCCTGCGCCGCTACCAAATGATATAACTAAGATCCTTTCCCCTGGCTTAGCTATGTCAAGAGTTGCAGCTAGCCCTATAAGCGATGAACCTGCGTAAGTATTTCCTATCAAGTCGACTAATAAACCTGGCTTTATCTGCTCGGCGCTGAATCCTAACATTTTACAAGCTCTTAATGGAAACTTGATGTTGGGTTGATGGAATACTACATAGTTGAAATCTGAAGGTTTTAGTCCAAGTTCATTCATGAGCATCTTTCCTGCTTCGATAATGTGCTTGAAATAGGCTGGTGCTCCAGTGAATCTATAGAAATGCCTAGGATAGTACTCTCCTTCTCTTCTCCAAAAATCAGGAGTATCCGTTGCGTAAGAGCTGGAGCCTTCAAATATTGCTAATGACCTCTTTCCCTTACCTATTATGAATGCAGCCGCTCCCGAAGCAGCTGTAAACTCGAGTTCATCTCCTGGTCTGCCCTGAGCTACGTCAGCACCTATAGCGAGTCCATAATTTATCATTCCACTAGCTACAAGTCCTATAACGTTCTGCATAGCTGTATTTCCTGCTCTGCAGGCGAACTCCATGTCTACAGCTAATATTTTTTCAGAATCTCCTATCGCCTCAGCTATTATTGTAGCCGATGGTTTCACGGCGTAAGATGGACTTTCTGTACCTATGAAGACCGCGCCTATCTCCTTGGGATCTATCATCGCCCTTTTTAAGGCATACTTACTAGCTTCTACTGACATAGTGACAGTATCTTCATCAGGTCCTGCGACAGCCTTTTCTTTTATGGGCACTCGTGTTCGTCCCCACACTCTAGCTATTTCTGCATCTTTGATCCTATACCTAGGAATGTAGGCGCCATATCCTACTATACCAACATCGGCAGCAGTCTTCAAGACCTTCACCGTCAGGAGTGATTAAGCTAAAAATTTGAAATATAAAAACATTAAGCTAGTGTCGGTACGATGACTCACACACTACCGCTGTAGTTAATATTGAAAAATGGTAACTTTGAAATAGAGTCGATGGAGCCCTCTTTTAGTCTCTTGAACTCGTTAAATATTGTGACTCCAGCACTAGTTCCTATCCTATCAGCCCCTGCTATTATTAACATAATAGCATCAATAGCATGTCTTATTCCTCCTGATGCCTTGACTTTTATTCTCCCTGAGACTGCCTTTTTAAGAAGGTGTACGTCATGTAACGTAGCTCCTCTTCCTATGAATCCAGTACTAGTCTTCACGTAATCTCCTCCTGATTTGGCAACTATTTGAGCTATCTTGACTTTCTCATCGTCGCTTAGGATACCAGTTTCAACTATAACCTTTAATATACAATCATACTCGTGAACAACCTTAGCTACTTTACTTATTTCATTTGCTAAGTAATCCCACATATGACTTTTAAGAGCATTTAGATTAACTACCATATCTACTTCCTCTGCACCATTTTCAATCAACCACTTAGCCTCATGTACCTTAACGTCTATGGGAGAATTACCATGAGGAAATGATACAACGCTGCCAACTTTCACTTCACTATCCTTGAGAATTTTCCTCGCTTCTTTAACATACCATGGACTAATGTAACAAGCAGCAAAACCGATCTCTAATGCCTCTTTGCACACTCTTTCGATATCGTGGACTTTAGACTGAGGATTTAACAATGTGTGATCTATTCTCTTTGCAAAGTCATCTAGTGAAAGAGCTTTAATAGTTTCCAGGATTAAGGATTCGAACTCCATAAATCAGTCACCTGTACAATTTTAAGGTTTTCTTAACACTTAATATTTAGTGTCATAATACACGAAATGATAGCATGAAGTCGATAGTCGGTAATAGTATTCTAAAGGAACACCCGTTGAAATCGATACTTAGTATGAGGAATAAAAGAGTAAGAATGTTCATCCTGGTCTACGTAACACTACTATCATCTCTTATCATAGGACTCTACATTCCCATACCCTTGGGATACGCCGAGTACTTAGTGGACATTTACAATAAAACGATGGTTAGGGAGTACATGATGAGGAGAGGATTTACCAATAAAACATTCTTCATAGTCTCACATAACTTGAGAGTACTCCTACTGTCTTCGGCGCCAATAGTCGGCCCTATTCTAATGTACTACTCAGCCTTCAGTGCTGGCATGATACTTAATGCCTTGGTTCTAACAAGTGGAGGAAAATTATCACACCTTCAAGTACTACTCTCTACCCTATCTATGCCCCACACATGGATTGAGTTACTAGCTTTCTCGCTAACAACTAGTGAGTGCATATTTTTATCTTTACAATTATTAAGAAAGGGAACTCTTAAGGACGAGGTTTTCTACATGCTAGTGATTCTGATAGTCTCGGCTTCATTACTGCTACTCTCGGCTATCCTAGAGACTTTATTTACCATGGCCTTAACTGAGATTTGATATGATAACATCCTAGAAATTCACAGATAATACCGAAATCTACTTAGCTTAAGCTGGAAGTATGTTTCTTCTTAAATAGTCCTAAGTGATTAGGACATGGATAATTTCGTCAATAGGTTGTTAGAGCTCTCTAAAGCCTTAGCTCGAGAGGCAGAAGATCCAAACAATAACCTTAACGAAGTAGCTACAAGGTTAGCGAACTTGTGGGTTAGGAGACTCGTGAAAGCAAATCATACAGTCATGGAGCTAGTCTGCGCTAGTTTCCTGATCAACCAGGGATTTCATGTTGATGTGGAGCATGAAATCGGTGACTCTCTTGTGTGTGATATTTATGCTGTACGCGATGGTGTAACGTTAATAGTTGAAATAGAAACAGGCTTTGTCCCTCCTGAGGCTTCCTTTGATCCCTTACTCTATAGAATTTCAAGAATAGTGAGCAAAATTGCAAGGTATAGCATTTATTCCGATATGTTTGCTTTAGCTACACCCCCTTACCACATACTTCAAGTACCAAAGTTCTTCGTAAAACCTATTAGTGAAAGAACATGGGAGGAGTTGAAGACTCTTAAGAACCTCTGCGATAGGTATTACAAGAGACCGCCCATTCCTCCAGAGCAAATACTGAAGGGAAGAATTGATGTCATTTATCTAGTAGACGTTGATGGTAAATATGTTAGAGAGCTAACTACGAAAGATTATTATAACAGCTTTATCCGTAAAGAGATTGAGCTGCTGAACTCCTTTTCCTTGCTTTAAGGGATTATAAGCGTACATTCTTCTTCAATGCCCCTAATTAATCTAAGTAACCCACCTTCTTTGGTTATATCTCCTATGACTACGGGAATGCCGATCTTAGCCAATGCTATGGCGTATGATAACTTTCTAGATATGCCACCAGTGACATCAGCTACGTTACCGATAGTCGTTTCAAGTCTTATTTTACTCGTAGCCTTGAGTACTCTAATTAGCTCAGCTTTGTTACTAATCTTAGGATTCTCAGTGTAAATACCTTTAACGTCAGCACCAAATACTACTTTTTTAGCTGGCATTCTACGCGCTATTTCAAATGCCAATTGGTCTCCTGAGACTATATAAAAGCCTAAGTCTACGTCCATAACCACATCTCCATGAAGTAGGGGAACAAGACCTAATGAAAGAGCATTTCTTATAGGTTTTATGGTAAACTCAATTACTTTACCCTTACGCGTCACTATGAAGTTCGAAGGACTAAAGGGAGCTATGGGTATTCCATATTCTAGGAACTTTTCAAGGACTCTTACATGGAGAATTAACATGGCTCTCCTTACTTTAGAATAGCCAGTGAGCTGTTCTTCACTTGTATATCCTTTATTCATAGAATAAGCTGAAGCTACAGGGTGTCCAAAGGAGCCTCCACCATGTATGACTATCACCTTCTCTTTATCTACCTCAATGAGCTCTCTTAATTGAGCAGCCACCATTTCGAGAACATCATCTCTTAGACTGAACACCTTATCCTTTTTGGTTAACGCTGAACCTCCCAGCTTTATTACTAGTATAGGCTTCAATTCTGATCACTTAGAAGCTCCTATAGATTATGAAATTAGCAAGCTCTTCAAGCATCTCCCTATCTTCGGATCGTGGCAGTTTTCTTATAGACTTTAATGCTTGTTCTACATACTTCACTCCAAGTGCGTAAGCCTCTTCCTTAGCCTTAGTGTTGGATATAAGACTTATTGCCTTCTCAACATCCTCTTCGCTTACGACATCCTTCCTTAATATTGAGAGTAGCTCAGACTTTTCACTCTTAGGTAGATAGTTTAGAGATAGTAGTATCACTACATTCCCTAGTTTATGTTCTATAATATCCTTACCCCTCTTCTTGCCTATTCTCTTTTCTTCTCCAAATATATCTAATATATCATCAGCTATTTGAAAGGCTATTCCTATAGATATCCCGTAATCATCGAGTAGCTTTAATTCATTATTGCTAGCGTCTGCTACAATGCCACCAGCTACACATGAGGCTCTAATTAGCGCTCCTGTTTTAAGGCTTATCATCTTTAAGTAATCGTCCAGTGTGATCACTAGTCTCCTATGTTTTATTAAGTACTCTTCGTGTCTCCCCGCTTGTTCAAAAAGTATATCTAGTCTCTCACCTTCTATTATGTCCTTTATTGTCTTTGCCACAAGTTCATGAAGTACGTGAGAGTTTTTTGAGTCATTCACGGCCTCAGTTATAGCCTCTCTATAATGGAGACCAGCCAACATTGCCATGACATCTCCATACAATTTTCTCACAGTAGGCTTACCTCTTCTGTACTCACCATGATCTATTATATCGTCGAAGATCAGGGAGTAATTATGTATGAGCTCCATTGCTGCAGCTATTGGCAATGCATCTTTTTCGCGACCACCTACAGCTTTGCAACAGATTATCGTGAGCGCGGGTCTAATTCTCTTACCTCCAGTCCTAATTTGATGAAGTACAATATCTCTAAATTCATCGGATAAATTCCTTATCAAGTATTCTTCTATCACTGGATCAACTTTTTTACCTATCTCAGATAATTTAGCAATGACATTCACTCTCGTCACCAAATATTACTAGAACATTTAGAGGTAAAAACAATTAGCCTTAAGGTTAGTGAGCGCCATGTTTCTAGGATGAGACGCAACATAATTAAGTTGTGTTTAGGAGATAATCAAAAAGAGTAAGAAGCGCTTATTAACGAATATAAGGAAGAGTTTTAGTCTACTATGGTTAGGAGTCATCAGTCACAATGATGGGGTGATTCCTTGTCTTCACGTATAACCCCGATTAGTCCTATAGGGTTTAAGAGGGTTGGACTACACTCACATATAAAGGGCCTTGGACTACGCGATGGAAGAGCTCTTCCAGTAGCAGATGGATTCGTAGGTCAAATGAAAGCAAGAGAAGCTGCTGGAATAGTAGTTAGGATGATAAAAGAGGGAAAGATGGCAGGAAAGGGTATACTTCTCGCTGGCCCTCCAGGAACTGGGAAAACAGCCTTAGCCGTAGCTATAGCTAAAGAACTCGGAGAAGATACACCATTTATGGTATTATCCGGTTCTGAAGTATATTCTTCTGAGATGAAAAAGACTGAAGTATTAATGCAAGCCATGAGGAAGGCCATAGGAATAAGGATAAGAGAGTTTCGTAAGGTCTATGAAGGAATGGTTAAAGACCTCAACATAAAGTTCGATAGACACCCATACAACCCTTATCAGCAAATACCAGTGGGCGCTACTATAACATTGAAGACTACTGATGAAGAAAGATCACTAAGGGTTGATGAGACTGTCACAGTCGAGCTTATTAGTAAGGGGGTCTCAGTAGGAGATGTTATATGGATAGATGCTGAAACTGGTAGGGTAGCCAAAGTCGGTAGAGCCATAGAGGCGGAGAGGAAATACGATATAGAAAGTGAGAGAAGAGTTCCTATACCTAAAGGTCCGATATTGAAGGAGAAAGAGTTTATTCACACAGTAACCCTACATGACTTGGACGTAATGCATGCAAGGAGCGGTAGCATATTCAGCCTACTCTTCGGCGGAAGGGAGGAGAGAGAAATTCCTCCAGAGGTTAGGCAGAGAGTCGACGAAATGGTTAAGAGGTGGGTTGATGAAGGACATGCTGAAATAATACCTGGAGTACTCTTCATAGATGATGTTCACATGTTGGATATAGAGGCTTTCAGTTTTGTTTCGAGGGCAATGGAGAGTGAGCTCGCACCTATAATAATTCTAGCTAGCAACAGGGGCTTTACTAGAATTAGGGGCACTGACATTATAGCTCCTCATGGAATACCACTTGATTTATTAGATAGGCTTCTCATAATAGAGACAAAGCCCTATACGTCAGACGAAATTCGTGAGATTATCAAGATTAGAGCTCGTGAGGAGGAAATAGAGCTATCTGAGGAAGCTCTTAATGAGCTCACGAAAGTAGGTGCTGATAGAAGCTTGAGGTATGCTGTTCAGCTACTAGCTCCAGCAGCTATTATTGCTTCCCATAGGGGTTCAAAAATAATTGACATTCAGGATGTTAAAAGAGCACAAGACTTATTCGCTGATGTAAAGGAGTCAGCGAGATATCTAAAAGAGTATGAAGAAGCCTTCTTGAAGTAGGGCTAACTAAGAGACTTCTTTAATTTACTTACTATAGACTTCCAGTTTATCACATTTAATACTGTTATTATGACTACCACTTGACCCAAGTCAAGGTATAGAGTGTCCTGACCATATTTGCTTAAGTTAACAGTATATATTAAGGGGAGTATCCTTATTAGGTACTCAGTACCTCTACTGGTTATTAGCAATGCGTAGTGGAATACTGTGAATACTGCCGCCGTCATTAATGCTAGATATTTAGCTTGAGATATGTCCAGTGAAAGCATTATTAGTGCTATTAACCACAGTACTAGGTTCATTAAAGCAACCCTCCAGTAAATGTACCAAGGATATTCTTTGATCCATGGATATCCTCCATGGCTTAGAACTCTTTCAAAGGGAATAATGAGTGCTAGGTATGAAACCACAATAACTAACATTAAACTTAACGTAATAGC
>Ga0180302_10000549_pt1 | contig 16664 bp, 24 predicted proteins | sample GuaBasSediGuay17_FD_121794 | JGI IMG/M metagenome (GOLD analysis project Ga0180302, IMG submission 121794) | Subseafloor sediment microbial communities from Guaymas Basin, Gulf of California, Mexico - Guay17, Core 4571-4, 12-15 cm | ecosystem: Environmental > Aquatic > Marine > Hydrothermal... | reverse complement strand
GCCCAAATGAGAACTGTGAAGGATACTATCGCAGAGATGCCCTCAATGCCTGTCTTACATTCTATGCTTGGAAGGATGGTGAGTTAACACTGGAGCAAGCAATCAAAGCAAAGTACAAGCAAAATGAAAGGCATCGTAAAACTGACCCAATAAGAGATATGATTTTTGAATGGCTTGAAAAACAGTGTTTTGATTATGAAGATAGGGTTTTAGCTGGTTCTGTTGCATCGGCGATCGTCAAAGGCGTACCAATTAAGAAAGCTTTGAAAGGTACACCTTTCTGCTTAAACAATGTGCAAATTCAAATAATTGAACAAAAATTGAAAGAGGTTGGAATATATGTTCAAAACTCAGAAGAACCACATCAGGTGCGACAAGAAGACCTATAAAATTCTCAGAATACTAACTCGTCTCTCTAAAAACCTATACAACTTCACTCTGTATACTGTAAGGCTGTACTACTTCAACAATGGGAAATACCTTCCCTATGAGCGAGCTTACCATTTAGTTAAGCACGACGAGAACTACAGACTCCTACCATCTCAGGTAGCTCAGCAGACAATGAAGGTCGTTGATAGGAACATGCGTTCTTTCTTTCACGTTCTCAACGAAAGAAGGAAGGGAAATTATAATCGTCCCATACATCTTCCGAGATACCTTCCTAAAGACGGTTACTTCGTCTGCATCTTTCAGAAGGATATGTTTAAGGTTAATGGAGACAGGATAAGACTATCTCTTGGAAGGAACTTTCACAAGGAATTCGGAGTAAGATATCTAGAGTTTAAGCTACCTCCAACCGTCATCGGTAAAAAGATAAAGGAGGTGAGAATCCTACCTCGTTGCAAGGGACTGTGGTTCGAGATAGAGTATGTGTATGAGGTTGAACCGGAGAAGGTGGATTTGGATTACCGCGACTACTTAGCGATTGACTTAGGACTGGACAACTTCGCAACATGCGTATCCACCAGCGGGACCCCCTTCATAATCGAGGGGAGGGGTTTGAAATCTTTCAACCGCTGGTGGAATAAGAAGAAGGCCAAGCTACAGTCGGTGTACGACAAGCAGGGCATTAAGATGGGAAGGAAGATGGCTTGGTTGTTGAAGAAGCGTAAAAATGTAATCAACAACTTCATGAATCAGGCTGTGAACTACATCGTAAAGTTCTGCCTAGCGAACGGGATTGGTAACATAGTAATCGGTGAGCTGAAGGAAATCAAGCAGAACATGAACATGGGCAAAATTAACAATCAGAACTTCCAGTACATCCCCTACGGCTTGTTCAAGCAGAAGCTCAAGGCAAAGTGCGAATACTACGGGATAAACTACATTGAAGTCGATGAGGCCTACACTTCCCAGACCTGTTCAGTCTGTGGGGATGTAAACAAAAACAACAGGAAGCATAGAGGTTTGTACATCTGCAAGAAGTGTGGTAGCACTCTAAATGCTGACATTAACGGAGCAATTAACATATTGGGAAAAGTAGCCGAGGAGTCCGTCGTAAGGCGGATACTCGGTAGTGGCCTCGTGAACAGGCCTGTGAGGATAAGGGTGGTGGATTTCAGATCCAACCACCAAACTCCTCACGAAGCCCCGTCCGTGAGGGCGGGGTAGTTCACTCCCTTCTTATTTCTTTTATTCTGGATCTAATAGCTTCCCTAAACATCTTCCTAGCTTCTTCTTTCAGCTTGGGCAGAATGTCCTCAAGTGTCGGGATGCCCAAGTCCTCGGCAACCTCCCTCGGAGTTGGAATTACAGCCTCGACAGGCGGAATACCCAACGCTCTCAGTATCCTCGAAAAGGGTTCAAGCTTCCTGTATAAGTCATACTTCTCCTCCATGAGGGAAGATGGCCCCCTAATAATAAAAACTCCTTCCCTCTAACTGAATTAATCCAACTTAGTTATTTTAAACTCAGTTAAAATAAAGGTAGCAAGATTTAAATACTTATAAGATTACTTTTTAAGAGGTGTTCTGTATGGCGGAGTATCCGGAATATGGTGGGGAGCTACATCCCCGACCAGCGGTGAACATAGTGTACAGTGTTGCAGAGACTGTCGATGAACTCCTTGATGGCATTGTTGGAGCGAGGCCGGTTGGCCACGCCCTTGAGGTTGCAAGAAATCTCGCTCCGGCTAATGTTATCAGAAGAGTGACTGGTCTGCCAAAACCGAGTGAGATAGTGGAGGATGTGCTCGACAGGCTGGGTGAGTCGATAGGTTATAGAGGAGAATCGCCTAGGTGGTGAAAAGCCATGCCCGAGCTACCTGCTCCTCCAAAATTGAGTCAGTTTCTCGAGCCTCTTGTAATGGTGGAGGACAACATAAGCAGCATAATTGGACAAACGGGTCTTCCAGTACCACCTGGTCCAGCAACACTCAGCAAGCAGTTCCTCGAGAGCATTGAAACGACATTTGAACAGGGTGCAGCTGGTGGAGGAGAAGGGACTGTGGGACTTCCTCCTCTATTCGGACAGGGTGAAGAAGGAACAATCAAAAGAAAACTCGAGCCGTAGAGGTGTTGAAGATGGTTGATGCGGGTGTGGGTGTAGAAGTGGGTGCTGCTGAAACAGTCAAACTTAGAGATATCGCTCCGGAACTACCACAGGCAATGATGGACAAGCTGACCTATGCGATCGAGAACTTCAAGTGGAGGGAGATCAATGCGTATGTGACTGAGGAACATGTTTTTAGGCGCAGCTACTGGAACATCGCATCATTCTACTATGGCACAGCTGGTAGGATCGTTCTCGATATCTTCAAGGAGTATGAGGTGCTCGCTGAGGCGTTCGTCCTCCACTGTTTACAGAATGAGGACATGATTGGTGAACCGCTCAAAGCCTTACTCGTCGGTGAAATAGCTACAGGCCCATCGCAGGCATTCCTCAGACCGATTACACTCCGCTCATTCACCAACGCTGCTTATGAACACACTCCCACAACGACAGGCAAGTACAACCTAATTCCAACAACATCGGGATCTGAGACAGCAACCACCAAGGAACAGGGCTGGCTTATAATGGGCTGGTACGAACCGTACGCTAGGGTGGTAATCCCGTACGATGAGATCCAGGTAACACTCAGCGACTCCGAAGCTACGAGAAGACCGCTCTACACCAAGGGCAAGGACATAGGGGTTGACGGCAACAACATGCTCGTGTTCAAGGAAGCTACGCCCAAAATCGTCGAGCCCGGTGGCACTCTCGATGTTGATGTGTACATAAGAACACCGAACATCAAATTCGGGCTCTGGCCTATCGGCATTGAGGTGATCAGAGCCGACAGCAGCAAGGCTGCTGGGCCAACGAGCTAACGGCTGAAGGAGAAGGAGGAGGATAAACAATGAGAGACATTGAGGTAATAACCAAGACTGAAATAGATGCAACGCTTACCAGCGGTACGGTGGTTCCGCTGGGCTACATTGGTATTCACCGCTACGGCGGAAGCTACGAAGCTTTTGAGGTCTATGCAAGGCAGAGAGGTACTGCGGGCAAGCCAAAGGCGTACTGGAACATCAGGATAGCGGGGAATCCGATCTTCACATCGAAGAAGTCAGTTGGAGAATTGAATGCCGATGCTAAGCTGATACCAGACGCTGATGGAAGATATGGGGCTGCATCAGCCGCTAGAGTTGAGCTGGTGATGGCGGCCAGCGGTGCAGAGGGCAGCAAGCTGGACATCAGTGTGCTCGTGAGGAGGGTCTAATTTTTTTATGGATCAACCTCAACTGGATCAACCTCAACAGGGTTAACCGGAACAACCGGATTAACCGGATTAAACTAGGGGGATTGCGATGGAGCAGAGGATGAGTGATAGGTTACTTGAGATAGGGGAGAACCTACTTGTGGCCTTCCCAGTGGAAAGCATCGAAGTCAAAAAGGGGGAAAGTGTCTGGGAGGTGGTAACAAGCAAGATTTACACATTTAAGGTTGGGGCGTGGTACCCATTTCTTTACGACTGGAACAAGCTGGGGGGACTGAGCAAGGGTAACTACAGCGGGTTGAATTACCTAGGCGAAACCGGACACGGTTCTGGCAAAGATATACTCAGGATTGAACGGGATGACTTTCATGTTTATCACTTCTTCCTGACTCCAGATGATCCGAACTGCAGAATTTACAAAACAATAAGCCCTATAGGAGATGTTTTAAGCGCGCTAGACCGCAAACTGGCGACCGATCTGGCTGATGTTTCTAGTGGCTCACCCTTTGACAGCTATACCCTCAAGGATTGCAAGGACAAGTTCGATCCAACAACAGTTGCAGAGAATCTGGCTGCGAGATGGGGCTCTGATAGTAGCGGAAAGTATATGCAGTGGGGCTTTTATGCAATAGAGACATTACCCTCAACCTATACCTTCTACCTTAGGGGGCGGGGCTACAAGCTAATTCCAGTAACGGATACTGCCAAACAGAAGGAGATGCTGGAGCAGGCATTGCTGCCACCGGAAAAGCAGAGGGTGAAGACCATAACAATAACCATTGGTGGGATATGGAAGACGGACTTCACTTTAGGCAAGTTTGTACCAGATAGCTGGGAGAACATTGGAAATTACATAATCTATGAGCCATGACGAAGCGGGTAGGGCGTGTACTCGTTAACAAGAGGATACTGTCCTCCGTTCGGATAAGGAAAGCTCCTGAAGTAGTGAAGATTGAGTTTTACGAGGATTAAGTCAGCGGTGAGAGTTGATTAAGCATGGTCGATATACCCTATGAGCTTCGCTACCCCCTAGTGCGCGGATGGGGCAAGCTCCAGCTCCTCACCCTTGTTTTTGAGAACATTCCGGTAGGTGTTACCGAACTTGAGATGGAGCCAACACCTGACTACATGAAGGTTATAGCAGCCCTACAGTTCACAGCTCCTGAACCTGCCGGCCCCACATCAGATCTTCGCATTCAGTGCTGGCACAGCGCAGGTGTGGGGATAGAGGAGTATGCGGAGTGCGACCTGAGGCTTACCCACTCGACTGTTGACTACATGTACCCCTTCTACGCCAGTATGTTTCCTGAATACCCAATGATTTTCCGCATAACCAACAGCACTTCGAACCCTCAAACCTTCGCTGTGAACCTAGTTTTTATCGGCTTCCCCAAGAAGGAGGGATATGATGCGTGGAGGAATTGGTTGTTAGAGGAGCATGAACTCCACAAGAATATAGAAGAGCTGATAGAGCAGGTCAAGGGGCTAAGAACATTGCTGGAGCGGTTGAGGCGGTAGGATGGTAGTTTGGAAACCCGAGGTTAGGGGTGCAATAAAGGAAGCGTCTGATAACAAGGAAATCAAAGTCATTCTAATAGACTCAGACGGCAATGCAGTTAGTGATATTTCTCTTTCAGCTCTTAGAGATGCTTTAAAGGGAGCGAACAACAAAGACTTCTCAACACTTGAAGCTGATGTTGAAGCAATTTTAGCACAGTTAGATGTTGCGTTATCTACGAGGGCTTCGGAAAGTACAGTTTCTGAAATTAAGAGTCAAACAGACAAGTTCCAGTTCGATGCAGACAACTTTCTGAGAATCGCACTCGCCAATTCTGAAATCTTACAGCCCATCGACATCCAAAGCCACTGGGGAGAAGCGGTAACCCTACTTGCAAGCGGTGCAAGAACAGCAGACGGAACAGGAGACGATGTCAATGTCGAGAAGTTCATGGTTGGGGAGCTGTGCATCGATGTTACAGCAGTCAGCGGGACATTTGCAAGTGGCGAGGGCTTGAGAGTTATCGTCGAAGGAAAAGACGAGGTTTCGGGGAAGTACAGGACAATCTACGATAGCTACGATAGCTTGGGTGGAATGATTACGTCTCCTACAACTGATTGGCTCACAATCACGACGCTGGCTTTCAGACTACTTAGAGTCAGGTGGGAGATAAGTGGGACTGATGCTTCGTTCACATTTAGTGTTTCGATGACAGGGAAAGCGTGAGGTGATTGCATGACCGCACCATCGAGAGTTTTGCGTACTGGCGGGCTTTACTTCAACGGCAGGAATGCGTATGTGGAAGTGGCTGATGACGAGAGTTTGGATTTAACAGAGTTGACAATAACAGCTCGGCTAAAAACAACACAGGTAGGAACTCCATATTACCGTGTTTTTTCTCGTGGAGATACAGCTACATGGGAAATTAATCCATATCAGCTTGGTTTTCGTGGAGGTGATGGAAAAGTTCAGTTAACTATAGGAGATAATACAAATTGGAACAGATGTGTAGGAACAACAGATATTCGAGATGGAAAAGAGCATTTTATAGCTGGGGTTGTAACGGGAAGTGAGCTTCAAGTGTTTGTAGATGGTATTCTTGAGAATACTGAAACACAGACAATAACTCCGTTCGTTTATAGAGGCTCAGCAATGATAGCTAAAGCAGGGGACAAATATTTAGAGGGCATCATCAAACATGTCCGCATCTACAACATCGCATTAGAGCAATCCCAAATCCAGCAGCTTTGTGAAAACCCGTACGCACAGGTAGCGATGGACAACTGTGTCTTATGGCTACCATTCACAGAGAACATGGGTGTTGTTGCGAAGGACTACTCAGGAAATAACAATCACGGAAGGCTTTACAACTGCAAGTGGGTGAACAGGCAGAGGAGAGGGATGTACTTCGACAACGGCGGAATTAGGTTTGACAGTGGGTTGAATATCGATTGTAACTATTGTTCGGTTGTGGCTGTGTTTGCGATTGAGATGCTGGAGAAGGGTGGAACATTTCTCACTGGTAGGAATTGCGTTGTTAAACCTAGTGGAGATAAGTTGATGTTATACAATAGTCATGCTAATAAGAAGTTAATATTCACGAACTACGATGGTGCTTGGAAGCCAGTACTGTCTAACATTGATTTAGAAGCTGGACAAATTTACACAGGTGTTGGAATAATGAACAGCAATGAGGAGCATATTTACCTAGCAAGCAATGGTGTTATCATCGATCATAACTACAGGGATGACTTAGGCGATTGTGGAGAATACATTAACTCATCAGTTTTCGTTGGAAGCAATGCGGCTGGGAATTATCCACTGCACGGAGAAGTCCTCGCAGCAATGATTTACAACAGACCAATCAGCGAAGACGAGATAAAGCAGATAAGCGAGATAAATGGATGGTTTGACCCGCCGAGAGATGGGCTAATAAGCTGGATACTGTTCGATGGCTTGAAGGAAGGCGATACTCCAGTTGATTTAATCACGGGAGCTGAGGGAGTGCAGATAGGAACGCCAAAATTTGTAATAAGGAAGCCAGTTAGAGTGTTGAGCGTCTGAGGTGATAGCATGAAGGTAAGATTGGTGATTTACCCGAACGAAAGAAAATGTTTGGTTGAAGGCGAAACTCATCCAGATGTAAAGCCGGTATGCTGGCCTCATGAAATTAGTAGAGATAGAATACTCGTCACGCTCAGTTTGGCCTAGGTGATAGCATGAAGGAGTTTAAGCTTCCCGACGGAAGAGTTATAAAGGTTGGAAGGTTCGATGCGGACAGCATAATCGTAGAGTTCGAGGAGCACGTACCTCACAAGCTCGTTTTCCCAAAAAAGCTCAAGCCCAGAGAAGTTGCTGAGGAAATCAGGAAGTACCTCTACGGCTACGACGACCTAGAGACTGGAGAGCATGTGGATGGCTATTTTGACAGGATAAAGAAGAAAGAGGAAAGAGAGGAAGAATGGTGGAAGTAAATGGCATATCCTTCCGTTGAGAAAGTGTACCCAAGTCAGTGGAGCGGGATAAAAAAGAAGCTTGAAAGTGAAGGTAGCAAGAACAAGGCTTACGATTCAGATTTGGATGGCATTCCAGACAATGCAGATAAAGTGGATGGAATCGACCTGCCCAATACAATAGCCAATGTCCTTACGGATCATGACAAAGCTGCACACGATGCTCTGGGAATTGATGCAGACACAGTTGACGGGAAGCACGCCTCAGATTTGCTTGATAAGGCAACTTATGATTCAGACAATGACGGAAAAGTGGAAGAGGCAGATTACGCTTCATCAGCAGGAGATGCTGATACAGTAGATGGAAAGCATGCTTCTGATCTGTTAGATAAGGCAACCTACGACAGTGACGGTGATGGTGTAGTGGAAAAGGCTGATGATGCAGATACTGTGGATGGAAAGCATGCAACAAGCTTCAGATTCAGACTGTACAAGGGAGGAGCTGATAACTACAGATATCCACCAGACCTAAGAGTTGACTACGACAACAAGAAAGTGGTGGCTTATGATGGCTCTGCGTGGCAAACAATCATTGGAGGAGGATTCGGAGATGTAGATACCGTTGATGGAAAACATGCTTCTGATTTACTGGATAAATCCACCTACGATAGCGATAACGATGGGAAGGTAGAAAATGCAGATTATGCAGATTCTGCAGGAGATGCAGATACTGTGGATGGAAAGCATGCTTCAGACTTCGCTGCTGCAAGCCATACACATGATGCAGCAGATATCACAAGTGGCGTGCTTGCAGAAGACAGGATTCCGCACACCTTCGATGACACAATAAGAATTACTACAGATCCTAGCAAAGGAGGTGGACTTTTACTCCAAGCTACTGGTGCTACTCACAATTCCCCAATCATACTTTTTGTTGACAACGCAGACACAAACAACAGAGCAAGAATTTATAGTAACTATCAATATTTGAGATTCGAGCATTCAACTGATGGAGGTTCGACATGGGTTATAAGTTTCTCCGCACGTGGAAATGGTATTGAGTCAAGACACATTGTGCCTGAAGCAGACAATTCGTATAATATTGGTGGCTCATCCCTCAGGTACGCAAACCTTTACGTTGTTAACTTATACACTGGTGACCTCTGCTTTGAGGAAAAGATATGTCCAGTTTGCGGGCAAGCATTCAAGAAAGATGACGAAATCATTCTAAAGGTTAAGAAGGTAGATGATTATGTAAGGACATTACCGATCCACTTGAAATGTTCCGATGCATACAGAAGTCTTGAGGAGAGAATAAGAAAGTTAGAGGGGTGATCTGATGTTACCTCAAGTTGAAAAGGTGATTGGAGGAGGAATGAACTGTACAATGAGGTTGCCAAGGAACTGGGTTATGAGGTTGAAGATCTTGCAGGAATGGATTGTGTAAGAGCAAAGCTTGTTTTCACAGAAGGTAAGCTAGTTGCGGGGGTATGTCATGGCAGCGAGGACAAAATCGTCGGCCAGCATGGCTCATTGCTAATGGCGAAGGATGGCGAAACTGCTGGCTTTTGCAGGAGAAGATTCGTCTGGATGCTTTCATGTCTTGCTGGGGCAGAATTGCTTCCATGGATGGTTCAGAGAGGGGCGATTTCGACGATGGGCTACAAAGACAAGTTCATATTCTGTATTAGCGGTGGGATGAATGGCTACGCTGAGCCATTTTTCAGGTCGCACTTCGCTGGAGTTCAGGCACTGCTAAAAGGTAAAACTGCAAAGGAGGCTTACGAAGAAACGATCAAAACCTTCGAGAAATACTTGGATGACCCAAATATTCCGGAAAAGATAAAGCCGTACCTACTTCACGACAAAGACTGCTGTGTTTATTTTGGCGATCCCAATGCAAAGTTAGAACCCAAACCAGAACCCGAACCATGGTACATCAAAGTACAGCTAGAACCAGAACAGGAAGGAGAAACGATCAAAGACTGTATCGTCGAAGTTGTCGATCCCTCAAACAATCCTGTGAAGGGAGCTGTGGTGAAACTGGAGGGTAAGGAAAGTAAAATCACAAGAATTGGCAGAACGGGAGACGACGGAAAAACTAGGCTTAAAGATGTACCAGAAGGAAAGTACACACTGACAGTAACAGCACCCAGCTTCAAGAAACTAATCAAGAAGGTGGAGTTGCGAGATTAAGTATGGGTGGTAAAAATGTCGATATCAGCCCAGTTATCTAAAGTGGAACTTAAAAGTCCTAAAGTTGATTTTAGTAGATTAGCTGCATCTCCAACTCTACCTTGGCTACCGACAAGTGTTGATAGTTCAGATCTACTGGAAACGCTCAAGAAGCAAGCACCAGTCGATAGAAAGGAGATCGTTGAGTGGATGCACTACTGTGCAGCAGACGAAGCAGTCTTTTCGGGATTTAGTGAGGAGTATAAGGTTTGCAGCACTGTAGGTGGGACAGTACGATCAAAAAGTGGAGATTCATTTATCCCAGGAGTTCGAGTTGAAGATCTAATAGCAGAGAGTGTACAGGGCAGAGTAGTACGCGAGAGAGGGTACGGTATAGTTTATACTCCTAGGGGAAGTTTTAAAGTACCTGTTGCAGGAAAAACGCTGTTTGCCATGAAAGATATACTTGCGTGGGCAACTTTGCTATGGGCAGGGACAGTGCAGTGGTGTATAACCCTACTTAGGTGGATTGAGCTTGCAAATGCTCCAATAAAAGAGAAAGTGAGGTTCCCCTCTTCGTGGGGTCGCGTAGCTCCAAACTTCTTTACAGTGTCGACGAGAATCCCCTCACTAGTCTGCATAATGAGAATTGGGCTGACGAGCAACAAGGCACAGACTGTTCAAATAAGGGGGCGGGGTACGAAGGGAAGCTACCACAAAGTCATATTCGAAGATAGCTTCAAAGTCGAGAAGGGAGAGAACGAAGTTATTTACCATGTCGTCGGATTTCCAATCGTTGGGAAATTCACATTGGAACTGCAGCCACAGGACTATACGAAGACTGTGCTCGACTACTTGGAAGTTTACCCGTGAGGTGTTAAAATGCGGATTAGAAATGCAGTTTTGTATGAAAGGTTACTGGATGGCCATCCAGGATGGCGGACGATTGATGAGATGGTTGAAATAATTGCAGGTGTTAGACCGGACTTCATATTCAGGGCATGGTTCGTCTGGAGCCCACAGCCAAACTTCTGTGAGGAGCACAAAATTTCGAGACAGCGCCAGATCTGCGAGACCTGGAGCAGGTATGCTTATGAGTGGCTTGGAAAAGCTGTGAGGGCTTTGAGGAGGGCTGGAGTGAGGAGCATAATTTGCGGAGCAGTTCCAGTTCAGGTTTTGAACAGGGACGAATATGACCCAGTCAAAAGGAAGTGGCTGCACTATCCTGAAACATGGGAGATGGCTTTAGATCCAAGAAAGTGGGGTATAAATGTGTCTAAAGAGGAATTCCAGTGCTGGTTCGAGAAGATTCACGGCTCTTTGCCACAAAACTTCGATTGCCGCAGGTATGATCCGGAAACGAGGCCAGCTTACTTTCCAGACATAACTAACCCGAAGGTGCAGGAGCTGCTTTTGAACAAGATAAGGGCACAAGTTAACAGAGGTTGCAGGGCGATGTGGATAGACATGCTCTTCAATCAGGCAGGATACCTGTTAAATTATGTCAATCAGAGGCATCCTGCAATCAGGCAATCGATAGCAGCGGCAAACAGAATCGTCAGTAGGGTAAAATTCATGAGGGGGCGTATCTTCGTTGGCTCTTGGCTTCCGATGGAGCCATTTAGAAGCCCGCTCGACTTTGCAACAGCGTATCCGGTGAGGAGTGAAATTCTCATGCAGAGGATGAACGACAGGCGCTGGAACGATTTGCTGAGGAGGGTGCGATATCAGATCTCAGGAAACACCTTAATTGCATTCTTAGACTGGTGGGGTTCGGACAGCTGTCCACTTGCGGTGTTCAGTCAGAAGCTGTCCCCAGACAGGCAGGCAAAATTCCTTGCTTATGCGGACACTTACTTCAGGAGCAAGGGAATAGTGTTTGCACTACATATTCACGGAGGGTCGATGGGTGTAGGGCCAAGAAGGCTTGCGTGGGGTAGGTTCAACTGGTACGATTCATTAGCTCCAGAATTTCGAACATATCCAACGATAAAACAGCTTGCGATGAGGAAGCTTGGTATGAAGTCTTCCTAGTGAACTACCACCCGTTAAAAACGGGTGATGGTTATGGATATAACAGAGCTGATAAATTACAGACCACCTCTTGATGTATTAATCGTCCTGCTGGCTGTGGGTACTGCTTACTGGTTGTGCAGGGCTTTTAAGAACATTGAGAATTTTAAGTCGAAGGAACAGTGGATCAGGGCGATTAAGCGATTTAATCATCATTTTACTTATGGCCTGCTACTCATGATCTCGACATATACAATCTCTTGGTTCAATGAGCACGAGAAAGCCAGCTTGTTCGTATTCTGGTTCGGCTTCACGCTCGTCCTCGATGATTTGGCGGATCTGATGGCAGCAGTGACTCAAACATTAGCTAAGTTTAGAGAATGGAAAAAACAGCAAAGTTAATATAGTTTAGGAGCTGTACCATTGATTGCCCATATCTCTACCTCCCTTTTTTAGCACACCAAAAACCTTTTATAACTTAGTTATCCTAACTCAGTTCGTGAGAACTAAGGAAGGGTATTACTTGCACAATTTAATGATGGACACGGTTTGCGACATCTTCTCCAGTAAGGGCTACAGAGTGTTGAAGTACCCCATCGTGGAGGGAAAGAGAGTCGATGTTCTAGCTGTTAGCGGTGACGAAACCGTAGCAATCGAGTGTCAGGTAAGGCCGTCAGTTCAGACGATGAAAAAGAGGAGGAAAGAACTGCTCGGCCATGTGGACAGACTCATTTTTGCCATCCCGCACTGGGCAGGCGTCGAGCAAGTTACGAGTGTGGAAGTCATGAAGCTGCCAATTCCATCGCATAAAGACAGCGTCGCCTCGATGGCTCTGATTCCGGTCTCTCGATCCACCAAAGCCAGACTCAATAAAATCATGAGGGATGATGAGACCTATGATGAGGTAATACTCAAATTACTGGAGGGGTATAGTTGAGGGTAGCTTATATTTTCAACAATTCAGGAATTAGCGGAGCTGAAGAGCAAGCGAGTCAACTGATACCAGCTTTGAAGAAGGCGGGCCTAGAAGTGCATGCAGTAAACTCGCTGCCAACCGGTGCACCAAAGAGCTTTTGTGTCGATGAAAGTGAGAACAAGCTTGAGGTTCCCTTGTGGTTTCCTGGACCGGGTTTTGTTGAGTGTCTGAACCAAATTAAACCAGACATCGTGCTGCAACACTCGATGGCCGTCGACTTATGTAGAGAGCTCATTAGGGCAAAGAATCGCTTGGGCTTCAAGCTGGGCTTTAGGGCTGGAGCAAACCCAATGGAGAACTGGATGGTCTGGCCTGTAAGGAGAGAAGCTGAACCGTACTTCTGGTACTTGACACATGCCCTTAACAACTACGACTTCTTGGTTGCACCCTCAGCATACGCAAAGAGGGAGCTAAGCTTCCTGTACCCCCACACGAAAATAGAGGTTATACCCGTTGGCATAGATGTCGATTTGTACATACCGACGGACTACATGAAGGATGGGATACTGAAAATCTTGGGAGCTGCGAGGCACGAAGTAAACAACTACTTTCCCGTTGTGTTCAATGCCATAAGAAGGCTGAAGAACCGCTACGACATCTCGATGCGCCTTCTGTCGGAGGGAACATACTTCAGAGTTTACCAGAATGTACTCCAGAGGTATCAGATCACCGATGTAGTTGGTCTAACAGGTTGGGTTCCTATCCATGAAAAGATAAAGGCGTTCGAGGTTGCCGATGTGGTTGTGATTCCCTCTATTACACACATGGGCATTCCAGTCAGTGCGCTGGAAGCTGCTGCTGCCGGCAGTGTCGCTCTTGTCAGCGATCTGCCGGTTTACAAAGAGGCAACTTTTCCAGTGAGACTAACCTTAGACTCATTCACCGCCTGGTATGAAGCTTTGAAGAAGTGCATCGAAGACAGAAAGTGGGCAGAGGAGAAGATCAGGCAGGGGCTCAGGGAAGTTGAGAACTACAGGGTTGAGAAGATCGCTGCTAAGTACAAACAACTGTTTGAGGAGGTGGTTTAAGTGCCAAGGAGAAGGATACATGTGTACAGATACACGGACAAGTACGGAGATGGGCTTGTATTCGTTGATGAGAGTGGAAAGTGCAAGTACGATGCCAAATCTGAATTTACACACCTCGGAACACTCAACGAGTTCATCAAGAAGGTAAAGGAGGAAGTTGCGGAAAAAGGAGTGGCAGAATACTGGTGGGAAGGATGATAGCCGTAATTAGTATGGTCTCCGAAAGCAGTAAACCCTTCATAGATACGGCTATACTCTCAGCCATCGAGTGGAACCATGGTAGCAGAATTTACATAGCCTATGAGACTGAGAACTGTTCCCAAGAACTCATTGAAAGGCTCAAAGATTGGGAGCTTGCAAACAATAAGGTAATTCTCGTGCCGGCTGAGAAAAGGCCGTGGCCTACCGTAGCCCACGCTCACAACGACGCCCTCAAGGAGGCCCTTGCCGATGAGGACAACAAGTATTTTGCTCGTTTAGATCTCGACAATTACTTCCTCGACCACTCTCTCAAAGTTTTGAGGGATGCTTTAGTCTCTAAAGGGGTGGATATGGTCTACGGAGACAACCTAAAGTGTGTCTGGCGTGGGGAGTGGGTCATTTGGGGTTGCTCAATCGCCCCACCCACAGTTTACGCTGGTGAGTTGATCAGGGAGCTGAATAAAATACCAGGAAACTCGATCATGTATACTAGAGAGTTGGCAGAAAAAGTAGGCTTCTGGAATGTCGAATATGAAGGCGGCTGGGATGTCGAATTCTATGTTAGAGCTCTCGTGCACGGCTTTACGCTTGAGAAGGTAATCGATGGTATAATTCCCATCGAGGTCACCCGCTACCACAGGGATTCTGCATTTGCCCAGAGCAAGCGGGGCGAGACATTCGAGGAAACGCGCTGGTACAAGTGGAGGAAACGATTGTGGGAAAATAGAGCTTTTTACAGGCAGATTCAAGTTAGGAGGATGTTTGGTGGTGGAAGTCAACTATGTTAAAACGGGTGTTTAAAAACCTAACGGAGGTGAGAAAGGCGGCATTCCTCCCCTCGTTAAAACGAGGGATCTCCTGCCGCCAATGCTTATGAAGAACGAAACTCTTAAAGTTTTGGTTTGTGGAAGCAACGGCTACATCGGCCATTATCTGTGCAAGAAGCTGAGAGACTTAGGCCATGATGTGGTCGGCTTGGACAACTTATCTAAAGTTAGGCAGCTCTACCACTTCGGCTTCGAGAGTGCAATACCCTTCAAAGAGAACTTGGATTACCTAGAAGACCTGAAGAACTACCAGTCAATTAGGTCGATTCTATCCATAGAAAAGCCGGATGTGATCTTCAACCTCGCACAGCAGCCCGCTCCGACATATTCGATGCTGGGCTTCAGCCAGTCAGCGGAAACACAGGTAAACAATGTTGTTGGTGCATTGTCACTTTACTGGGCAGTTAAGGAAACCAATCCTGAAGTACCAATTATCCAGATAGGAACTCTAGGAGAATTCGGGTACAGCAAGATGGGCAGAGTTGAGGATGGGTTAAGCTTTGTTGATCAGGCGAGAATGGCTGATTCGAGTTTATATCACCTTTCAAAGAACATGATGACTCTAAATGCAATCTATCTCTCCAAAATCTGGGGCCTCAAAATCGTAGACATACAGCAGACTGTAGTTGAGGGTGCGAGAGAGAACAATCCCTTGTACATGGACTGGGTTTTTGGGACAGTATGCAACCGAATCATGTGTCAGGCAATCGTAGGCGAAATACTTAGATACGGCAGCGGCAATCAAAGGCGATCTTTACTCTCACTGGAAGATTCCGTCTGGGCTCTGATAACAGTCATGAGAAACATCGATGAGGTTGAAGGCTATCTCTCAGTCAACCAGTTCGATCCGGATTCAATTCTGTCCTGTAATGAGATCATTGAGATTGTGCTGGACATCGCTGGTGAATATAACATCGAGCCCAAGGTTAAAACGATTCCCAACCCCAGAATTGAGAGGGAGGATAATGAGCCGGATATTGAGTTTGAGATACTGCCTTCGTGGGGCTTCACACCGCTGAAAACAGTAGAGAGGGAGATAAGGGACTCTTTTCCCTTGTTACTTGAACACAAAGACCGGATACAGCGGTATGCGCATACAATAGAGCCTAAACCCGTTATGGGGTGGCAGAGAAGATGATAAATCTAGCGCTAGTAGCTGTAGCTGGGGCGATAGTTGGAGGAATTATAGCTCATTTCCTATACACCCAATGGGATGTGTGTTGTGTATTCTGTAAACATTGGGATATTGACTTCATAGATGGGTATGAGGTCTACTACTGCAAAAAGACGGGTGTGTACAAAAGTCCAATAGTAGACCTTCATGCAAAAAGAAAGTGTATCTATTTTGAAAAGAGGGATGAGCCATGCCAGAAATAGTGGGTGTAATGGCCGTTAAAAACGACCCGTACCCCGTAGACCTCGCACTGAAAAGCACAGCTCCCTACCTCGACAAAATCCTGATTATCGACAGCTCTACTGACGGAATAACGACTGAGAAGATAAAGCGCACGATAAAGGAGCTGCCGTGCGAGGTCGAGTATCGATGGGAAGACATACAGCATTGGGATGCATGGCTAAATGGGTTTAACGAGGTTAAAGACGAGTTTGACTACATCTTCAGACTCGAAAGTGATGTGATTTATACGAAAAGAGGCATGGAGCAAATACTGGCGGCAAAAGGCCATAGAATTACTGTCTGGCCTATGGGGTGGTGGGCTATTGAGGAGGGGTGGATGTTCACATCCAAGGCGCAAAAGCATGGCCCGCACCCAATACTGTATTCCACAGACACAGTC
>Ga0180302_10000548_pt1 | contig 16685 bp, 25 predicted proteins | sample GuaBasSediGuay17_FD_121794 | JGI IMG/M metagenome (GOLD analysis project Ga0180302, IMG submission 121794) | Subseafloor sediment microbial communities from Guaymas Basin, Gulf of California, Mexico - Guay17, Core 4571-4, 12-15 cm | ecosystem: Environmental > Aquatic > Marine > Hydrothermal... | reverse complement strand
TACCTCAACATCTCCCCCTGCAACTCCGGATGCTCTCTCCACACCCTCATCCACTCAGCAGTACCGGGCTTCAGTCCTTCGTAAGGCTTTTTGGCTACCTTTTCCACAGGAGGCTTGGGTAAAGCTACTTCTCTCACAGGTGCCCTTGGTATTCCCCCCGTAATGACTTCCAGCTCTTCCAAGATTCTCTCAGGAGCCTCTTCCGCCAGCACCTTAGGCTTAGGCACAAACCCTGCCACTTCCGCTACCTCTGCCATAGCCCTCTCAGGAGCTTCTGTGGGGAAGACCTCTGTAATAGTACTTAGGAACTCATCATAATCCTCTGGGGTCTCTATGCGCTTGGTAAATTTTTCCCCTACTTCCTCCAACCGCTTAGCCAACGTCTCCATTTCTTCTATTGCCGTAACAGGAGGTCTCCTCACCCCTCTTATAGCTCTCCACAGCCTTCCTGCGCCTCTGAGAATAGGAGGAAAGACAGCTCCAAGGGCAAAGCTCTCAGCCATTCCTCCCGGAGTCACTCTTTCCCCTAATGCTACTTTCCCCAAAGTCTCCAACCCAGCAAAAAGCGCTCCTTCAGTAGCAGCGGCAAGAGGAAGGGGTAAGCCACCCGTGGGAACGGCAGCAGCCGAGAGAAGCCCAAAGCGGAAGGCCTCCTTTCCCCACTTCTCAGGACCTGTAGGCTCCTTGATAACCTCCTCCAGCACAGGCTTAACCTGCTCTACTTCTACTCCCTTCTTCTGAGCCATTTTTTCGGCCATTTCGTCAATGAGCAACCCTATTCCCCTTTCTATCTGCTCATCTGTATACCCTTTTGCCCTTGCACTTCGGATAAACCGATCCAGTCGGGGGTATTTCCACTCAAGGGGAACTAAGTGGGGAGCAATCTTTTGAGCCAAGAGCCTTGTGGGAGTAGAAAATCCCCTCAGGAAACGTTCAAGAGAGGTAGGGGGAGCTGTAGGAGAAGGGAAAATAGCCCGTTGGATTGGCGGGGGAAGAGAAAGAATCATCTGCCAGCTCCTTTCTTACCCAATTCCCCAAGCCTTCTCCATGCATCTTTTAGAACGCCTGCCAAGTCCTTGAGCAATTCCCTATCCTCTACAAGGGCTTCCGCTTCCTCTTCAGACTTAGAGGGCTCAATGCCGTACGTCCTGTAGAAATTGTCAAGAACCTTCTGCACAGCGGCAGCGGCCTCAGTATCTCCTTTGCTAAGGTAATGCCTTTTCAGTCCTCGCAGGTGAGTTTCTGTAATCCTACCTCCTCTTTTAATTGCCTCTATTTCAGATAAACCACTGTAACGAATCAGGTTGTCAATCAACTGCTCTCCTCTGGAAACAATAAGGGAGGCAGCGTGGTAGGGATCAAGGGGATTTGTCTCATCCCGGGCCAAGTTTGCAATGTCCTCCATTGCTCGGATATGGCTTTCCTCTACTCTGGCCACAGCCGCTGTGGGAGGAGCATATTCAGTGGTATAAGTCAGCTCTAAATCCCCACTTTTAGTTATCCGCTGTTTCACCGTAACCGATGCTCCCCCTCCAACTGCTCCCTGTAGGATATCCTGAACCCCCTTCAGTATCCGCTTTATCCTCTGCCATTTTCGAGCCTCTTCTTCCTCTTTCTTTTTCTTTTTTAAAGCCATAAGTTCTTTGGGCACAATCACTTGTACACTTGGAGGCAATACTCCTGGTACAAGATCCACAGTCCGCACAATAATTCCCGTGTCCTTGTCTATTTGTTGCTTCACAGTAGGCTTGATCCCCAAGAGCTTACTGGAGGCCACATACCGTTTCATAGCCGCTGCTACTTGAGGGTCATCTCCGTAAAGCCTATCCACAAGCTCATAGGCAGTTTCTAAATCCTCAATTTTTATCTCTCGTTTTAGGGCAGCAACAGCTTTTAGCTCTTTCTTCCTCTTTTTCCATTGCCTTTCCCATAGCTCCTCCGGACTTGGAATTTTCTCCACCATGCCTCTTAGCTCCTTAGCCACCTCTGGATAAGCCCATTCCACTGCACCAAAAGCTTCTTGAGGACGGTAATTCTTAGCCACCAAATCAAAGAGCAAATCAACAGCCTGCCTTCTTTCTTCTCTCCTTCGCCTTTCTTCTTCTTTCTTTTCTTTCCTCCGCTGCTCTATACCATACACCAGCCCTTTACTAAGGCCAGTGACAAAAGGAACCAGACCATTGGGCATTAGTATTCACCTCCTATCCAAATAACCCAAATCCTTTTCCAACTAATCCAAGTATTCCTAAACCTGCCAGACTGCCCAAAGACTGCCACATGGAAGCTTGCTGGGCAGCAGCAGCCTGCGCAGCAGCAGCCCTTTGTTGGTACACCATAGCACTTCTTTGCTGCTCAAGACCTACAAGAGTCCGAAGGGTAGGACCATAGCCCGCCCCCACCATGCTTGCTAATGTTGCCCGTGCCTCTTCATACAGAGCCCTTGTGGCTGCAGCTTTAGCCTGAGGCTTCCAATAGGCTTCCAATTCTAGCATTGCCCTTTCTTTTGCTCCTCCAGGCCTCATGCCAGAAATGGCTTCTTTTGCCTTACTGTATTCCTTCTCTATAACTTCCATATAAGGAGCAAGAAGGTAAGTAGGAGGACGAGTAGGAGAAGTAGCGGGTGCAGAGGGAGCAGTAGGTGCAGTAGGTGCAGTAGGTGCAGTAGGTGCAAGGCCCTTCATTTTCTGCTCATAAGCATACTTCAGCATTTCATGGCGTGTTGGATAAAAAGGACTCTCCACATTCTCTTTTTCCTTCTGCATAAGCGAATACAATTCCCAGGGGGGTAAATCCTTAATCTTCTCCCAATAAGACTTTTCCCAAGGAGGGAGACCGTATGGTCCAGGACGCCATTTAAGAAGATGAGAAGGAGGAGAAACATCTGAGGGCCACTTGTAAGAAGTAAGGGCTACAGGAGCCGTAGGAGCAACAGGCGCCGCTGGAGTAGCAGAAGCACCAACAGCAGAAGCACCCGGCCAAGCCCAAGCGGACTCCCGCAGGATGATCTCCTCATACGGTGCAAACCTCCGCATCCTTTTAGCCAACTCTTTCTCATAAGGCCCAGGCTTAGGAGCCTCTACCTTAGGACGACCTCCACCCATTACTTACACCTCCTTAGCAACTATAATGGCATCGTATCCTTTACCAAACAAGTTCTTAATTTCTCCACAAATGGAATAACCAAATCGTTTAGCCACCTGTAAACTCGTTCTGTGCCGCTTCCAGATAAAGCCCATCAGTACTACCTCTCCGTATACTTGTTTTACCACATTTTCCATCCCACGGCAAAGTTCCTCTAAGTAAGGGCGATAAGCAGGGTAGATGAAGAAGGAAAAAGCAAGGGCATGGGGAATTTCGTAGAAGAAGGCAAAGGCAACAAGGGTGTTGTCGAGGAAAGCCATAAGGCAGTTGCAGGTGGAAAGCTCCTGACAGAAGTCTTCAAAAGTATCCCATCCGCTGTCACCAGGGAAAGCATACCTATAAGCCTTATCCTCCTTCATACTGAGCCACCACTGGTAGAGGAAAGGAGTGTCGAAGATATCAGGGTGGAACCAGAGGTATGTGAAGTGCTCAGTCCTGTACATCACGCCACTGCCTCATATTGGTCTTCCAAAGGCTCTATCTCCAACCAGACCTTTGCCACCGGCTTTCTATCCACCTCCCTTATCAGCACAAATCCCCCTTCTTCCTCATTCTTTTCCAGCTCATATCCTTCAATAGCTAAAAGGTAAAGCACATCTTCTACTTTCATTACAAGGTCTCCTTTTTGTCTGCTATATGGGGTAAGTCGTAAAGAAAGGCATGGTGATGAAACTTGCCATCCTCTGTTACCTCAATTATGCACGCCCCTATATCAGGCTGCATTCTTCCATAGAGTCTGAGAAAAATTTTATTGGGAACCCAGGCAAGCCAACAGGGGATTTGGAGCATATACTGCCCATTCTGTTCCATGTAGAGATAAAAATGCCTGTGGGCTTTAACTATCACCTGCACAGGGGGAATTTTACCTATCCCTGCAGCGGCATTGATAAACAGGTTTTCTTTATCCAAAGCTGTAGCTCGATAGACAGTAGCATATGAGACACCATGAGTGATAAAAAAAGTTAAAGGAGAGGGGGCAAAACGGCAAACGACAGCTGATCCCTTCCATTTTCCTCCCAAAAGATGAACTATCATTTGATCTGCACTTACTCCACTCGGCAACACATGGTAGCCTGATCCCTCTATTCCATAGACCTCCCTGTCTTGGCACAATTTCCTCAACAGAGCCACCGCCATTTCTATTTGATCATTTAGATTTGCTACCACCAGATTGCGCCCGTATCCTTTTGCATCAAGCCCTTCTATTAGATCCCCCATAAAGAAGACCGTGTCTACTCCCAATTCATCACACTTTTGGCAGAAATCTTCAAAGTACTCAAAAAGTTTCTTCTGTCCGGCATTGAGACGAATGAGATTTTTTTCCTTTGTTTTATACCCTTCAGGGGCTACACCAAAGCGGCTTCCCACATGCAGATCCCCCACAAAGGCAATTACTCTACTCATTTTATCCACCTCCTACTATTTTCCGCATCAAGCGGACTATAAGACTAATCCAAATATCAATGGCGCATATTGCTATTCCCAAAAGGATAAGAATTATTGCCTCCATCTATCACAGTGCCTCTACTACAGGATTTATAATTCCTCCTTCAAATATTCTGCGGCGATATACCTTACGCCATATCCTTCCACATGAAGTACAGCGCCAAGAATTACCACTTGATACAGGAATTCCTCCACACTCAGGACATCTTGGCCGGTCAAAAAAATCAGAAGGAGGAGATTTGGGGCTGGAAACCTTTTTCCACTGTCTTCCACATTTCTTACAGTACCAACAAAGGCCATTAGAGACAGGAACACTTCCACAATAAGGGCAAAGAGGACGACCGTCCTGAGGAGGTGTCTTACGAGGGCGCTTTATCTTTAGCCACTGACGCCCACATTCTCTACATAGCCACTTTCTTCCACTTGAAATAGGATTAGGCGCTCCACACTCAGGACATGGCGGTCTATCTGTTTTCTCCTTCTTCTCCAAACAATGCCCTCCTTATCTCTCGCTTGACCTCTATCAAAATTAGCTTTCCCAACCCTTCTATATCCCTCTCGTGAAATTTGACATAAGTCTCATCCTTCAGCCATCCTTTTATCAAAGAGCAGATCTCCTCAAGTAAACCATTCCAGTCCAAAGCACTCACTTTATCAGGTGGTCAGCAAAACCCCATTCTATAGCCTGCTGAGCACTTATCCATGTTTCCTCTGCACATCGCTTCTTCAGCTCCTTTGGAGAAAGCTTAATCCGAGAAGCAAGCATCTGGATCATGGTGTTCTGAAGCTTCCTCATCACCTGCGCCTCTTTCTCTACCTGCGAGACACTCTGGGTAGATAAGAACTTAAATACCAATAGCTCATGCACCATGACAAAAGAGCAATCAGCAATCCAGCGGTGACCGGGGCTACCAGCAGCAAGGATAACAGCAGCAGCGGAAGCAGCAATGCCATAGCAGCGGACTTCTACGATGATGCCTTTAGATTGCAACTCTAACATAAACTGGGCAAAGGAGAGACCATCAAAGAAACTACCACCAGAAGAATTGAGATAGATTACAATACGCTTTACGCTGTACCGCTTAAAGAAATGAGTAGCCTTAACAAAACGAGAAAATTCCCCTACTACACTTCCTGTGAGGAGGTAATAGCCTGTTCCACCGGGATCTATGAAATAAGAATAATCAGGAGGAGCAACAGGATAAGGAAGAGGCTCAGTTTCAAAAACTTCAGCATAGGAGATACCAAGCATTAGTAGACATAACACCAATACCATCAATCCTGTCTTTATCCTACCCATGGCTTATCCTCCTACATTTCTCTTAATCCCTCCAAGAATAAAGCCCTCTCTGCCTCCCTCCTTCTCACCAGGCCCTTCAGTTTCCTTCCTCCTGCATACACCCACCTTGGGAACTCATCTGCCGCATCCCAAAAATCCCCAGCATTCAACTTGCGCCTCAGGGTAGAAGCCCTGAAAGCATAGATGCCAACGTTGAAGGCAAAACTGATCAAAGCATCCCGCATCCAAGGGTGAATCAGAACATGGATAAGCGGATACAACCTCCACTCTACCTTAATGAGATCCCACACTAAAAGCCTAAGCGCCTCCTCCTCTGTGATACTTTTCACAAGTCTCTCCTTCTCTTGCGGAGTTACCACGTGCCCGTAGCCGATGGTGAGGTAGCCTGCGGGGCAGAGGTAGGGCTCAGAGCGGAAGCCCTCGAATTCCTTGACCAGTTCTATGCACCGTGGGGTCATCCGTCTTTCCTTCCGAAGGTTCTCTTCATTGCCCTTCTGCCAAACCAGAAGAGGATAACGGCGGCTACAAATTCCTCATCTGCGGGTGTCCAGACTGCGGCCAAGCCTCCTAATTCCTTTGCCAAAGAGAATTTCACCACAAGCCAACAGGCCATGATCAGATAGGTCAGGGTGGGACGGACTGTCTGGTTGTAGAGGTTGCCCAGTATTTGGAGGAAGTCAAGCCAAGTCTTTCCTGTGGGCTTGATAGGCTGTGGCTCTGCAAACTTGTAGACGGCCTTGTCAAGCTCAATATCTGCCTGCGCCTCAGCCTCTGCTATCCTAATCTCAGCCATCTCCCTCTGGTACTTCAACTGTAACTCCAACATCTCCAGCTCCTGCTTATGCTGTTGCCGCTCCCTAAAGATCTTGATGACCTCTGGAATAACGGAGCCTACCAATCCCAGAATGGCACCTGCTAACATCTCCCACCTCCTATTTGATGAGATCAATGCGGTTCACAGCCAAAATCAACCTCCTTAGAGCCGCCTTGATCTCTTTCTTTGCTCCTTCCTCATATCGATCCAGCCCCTTTTCTATCTTCCTTTCCCACTTTAGGAAGTACTTCTTAGGGCTGACGAACATCAAAGGCCAGTTGTGGGCAAGTGCACCTGTACCCACTATGCCTACAACCAACCCAAGTATAAAAGCACCAATCAACCCTTCCATGGCTATTACCTCCTTTCCTTAAAACTTTGCCTTTTAGCGGCCAATTTTCCTACCGCCTTAATCCCAAGTTAATCAGAACACTCGTAACAGCGGCAACCAAAAATCCCCACACTGAAGCCTTTCCTTCTACATTGGACACTTTACTCTTCACCTCGGAGACATCACCCACCACCTTATCCAGCTTCCTCTCAATACTTCCCAACTGCTGAATCACCATCTCCTGTTTGCCTTTTATCACTCCAATCTCTTCACGAAGTCCGTTATCCATCGGCAACACCTCCAGATAAGATACATTGGGCATAGAATGCCGAAGAGAAGGATAAAGTTATCCCTATTCATTGTCTTTGAAATACCCTCCATTCTGATCTCTCGTAATGCTCTTTTGCCTTTAAAAAGATTTCATATTTTCTTGGTAAATAAATAGTTGAATTGTTATATATATGATCCATCAACAAATAAGCTTTCTTATTTCCAATATAAATTTCAACGTAATTTTCCGCTTCTCTTATTCTGTATCTTATCGTTGGTATAATTGTAATGGCAAATTCTATGAATCGCTCTATTGTTGACTTGTGGCCACACAGCCCAATAAGAAGAATTTTAATTGGATAAAATCTCCCCTTAACTTTATTCTTTGTCGTTCTAAAGGTTAGCCACCCATCGCCATCAATCATTCCTCGCCAAAAATGTTTACTCTGCAGTAACTCACTCGGCAGATCCATTTCGGAAAATGTCTTATTGCTTTTAAAACCAATGGAGATCAACCTATCAATCATCCTCTGAGAATGAATTATCAGAGAGTAATTTAAATATTTCTTACTTCCAATTATCTTTACTTCTTCTCTTATTGGCCCATCAAATTGGAGAAATTTCTTGAATGTCAACAAATGATCTTTATCTTTTTTAGCAATTCCAAGTTTTAAATAATGTCTCCGTTCCGATATGTGTCCATCAGCATATAAAAATCCAAGCCAATACTGCACTTCCTCTTTGGAAAGATCATCAAATGCACATTCATTTTTGGAATAATTCTTTATACTTTGTTCTCTCAAAGTTATCCCTTCTCTATGCAAAAACTTTCTCACTGTCTCAGCACTCACATCATATAACTTGGCAATTTTGTAAGTACCGTACCCTTGCTTATACAGACCAATTATTTCATCTCTATAGGGAAATAGAATTAAATTCCTATTCATGTTATTTTCCCATTGCCTCCATTTCTTTCCTCAGCTCTTCCTCCAGTTCCATGTCCCTCTCAACGGCAGTCTTTAACTTGAGCTTTGCAATAACCTGCCGCTTCTTTTCTGGGGCTAACCGTCTCGGGTTGTACTCCGTCTGCTCCTCGATGATCCTGTCTATGACCTGCCGTACCTTGTTCCTCAGGAGGTTCTCAACCCACTCGGCAATGTCCACCATGTCCGTGAGGAGGGCCTTTTCCTCCTCGTCGGTGAGGGTGAAGGACTTGGAACCTATTGTGATGGTGAGCATGTCGATCCCTCCTTATCAGGCTATTTTAGCTACATACAAATTAGTATCCTGAGGCGCATATGCTAGCTGTGCTGTTGAACCTGTATTATGCCAAACGGTTAACTCTACGTAATCACCTGAATCTAATTCAAGAATAGCAAATGCTACACTTGTAAGATATTCTGCATGTGAAGAGTGTACATCTCCTAGAGCTACCCAATCCCCATTTTTTTTAATCCTCACTTGGTACTTTTTATCCGCTACAATAGTAGAACCATTCCACTCCACTCTTCCCAAAACGAGATATATCCCATCCTCTGAAGCTGTGAAACGATAATTTGTGGTATCAAATTCGTTCTGTCTATCAAAGACCTTAGTGCTTAACTGAACAACCGTCTCTGTTTGGTCTGGTATATCTTGCGCACTGGATAAGCGAGCATTTACAGCACTCTGCTTCGGCAACCCCACAATCCCCGAAGTCGCTACAGAGAGCCATTCATTTCCTGACATAGAAGCACTAATGGCACTTGAAGTACTAAGGGGAAGCATATCTGGATCGTGGGCTTCATTCCCATGAACATCAGGTGAAGGACTACTGAACTCCAGCCCATCTTCCGTTGACTTCACCACAACGGCCTTCCCCGCCTGGCCTGTGTAATCCGAAGGGGCATCATCCAATTCTACGAAATCAACCCCATGAGGATTACCGCTGGTGGTGTTCTTGTGGTCTTCCCAACTTTTAGCCAAAGCATTGCTGAGGACCTTGTTCTTGGTGGTATCAGTAGAAGTAGTATCCACAGGTTGAATACCATGGGGGGAAGAAGCCGGTACATCAGCATCTATATGGCCCCTTATCTCCTGAACGGTAGTGCTATTGGTTTCGTCCGTCAATTGGTTGTCTACATGAACATCCTTAAACCACCCCTTCTGCCACTTATAGCTACTGGAGCCAAGATCATCCGCTTCATTTTCCTTTGGCTCTACATTCCCGCTGGTGGCACTGTGGGGAACAAGAGCATTATTGCGCAAATCCCAAATGCCATAAGGGTTAACAGTGGGGCTTTTCTCAGAAGCAGTACTTCGGTACATTACAAAGGCCCCAACTCTCTCTATGGCCTCTACCAGAGTCCTGATAGTCCGGTTCAGGTGGTCCACCATTTCCTCTGTGGAGGCTACAGGTGGGATCTCAAGCCATTCGCCTATGATCCTTTGCCTTGCCATTACTCAGTTATTCCTCCTGATGCCGGTTCAGTTGCTCCCCCTATCGGTTCCCATTCTATCTCCAATCCATAGAATTTGGCAATATTGCTGGAAATATAAACCTCGTAGTTGAGATAATGGCCTATTAGGTTGGTGGTGGGATAGAAAGTCCCAAGTGCACCATAATCAGTCGTAATGGAAATGTTGTTCTTGCTGTACTCCTTCCCGGTGCCCCCACCATCCACCTTGAGTGTAATGCTAACCTTTGGAGTACCTTGAACCTTGTGCACCTTGAACTTGAAGCCCCTAAGGCGGAATTTCCTGCCTGGGCCGGCGGGAAAAATCCTATTGCTTTGGATAAGATTGGAGCTGTCTGGGGAAGGAGAACTATCATCTGGGTAAACTGACTGAAGGCCAAGGGGATACAAATAAGGCCCCTGATTAGGCTTAACAGCAATAGCACATAGTCCTTTCCTGTAATTCCAAGGCACAGTATAACTGGGGGCTGAATACTGGTATATCTTATCAGTAGCATCACCAGCTACATAAAGACGATGACCGCTTTGACTGAAGCAATTTCCCCAAGGGTTAGTGTCCTGCCCACTTATGTCCAAAGCCTTATCATACTGAGCCGTAGATATATCCCAAGAGGTTGAAAGAGTGTGTTGAAGAACACGGTCATCGTCTCTATCAGTTACATAGCATTTAGAGCCATCAGAAGAAAAAGAAAGGCCGCTGGGATTGTCAGTACCGGCAGAGCCACTTTTACCAGTATAAGAAGCAGTAGAAATATCCCAAGGGGTAGAAAGACTATATTGGAATACAGCGTTATTACTTGCTCCGGCTACATAAAAAGCAGTTCCATCTGGCTTGAAATAAAGTGCATAAACATCGGGATCCTCACTTCCGACACTATAGCTAACATTGTCATAACTGGCGGTAGATATGTCCCAAGGAGTAGAAAGGCTGTATTGATATACATCTTTATTATGTAAACCCAAAACATAAAGTTTAGAACCATCTGGTTTAAAAGCAAAAGACCAAGGACCGTCATCTTGTCCACCAAAATCAAAACTCTTTCCCGTATAGGTGGCAGTTGAAATATCCCATGGAGTAGACAAACTGTATTGATAAATTCTATTTGTGTCTGTACCTAATACATACAAAATATCTCCATCTGGGTTAAATCCTACATCAACAGGATATGAAGTTTGAGAGGAAACATCCAACGAAATATTATCATATGAGTAGGCGGTTATATCAGCAAGGTAAGGATAGTCATCAAGGTGTGGAACATGAAAGCGGGGATCCATGCAAAAAGCACTATAGCCATGTTCGTCTATAGTCCACTGACCATCAGAGTGGACAATAAGAGTGTAAATACCCTTAATATCCAACTCACTACTACCAGCTTCTTGCTGAATCTCGGCGAAAGTTATAACTCCTCGGTCACCAGCAGTAGAAACAGTCCAAAAGTTATAGCCATAATAGTCGGTTAACAACTCCTCAGCTTTTAAGATACCCTCAATGGGCTCCCCAATGCTTTTACCTATACCTCCCACGAATAGTATTACAGATTTGGCAGGGGTAACCATCATTATCCCTGTGGGTATTACTGTCAATGCAGCAGGACCTATAACCCCTATATCTGCTACTTTCCTAAGCTCAAATTGATCATTGATAGGACCTATTACTTGGTATGTTTCATCTTTAGTAAATGCGTAAGTAGTTCCTCTAAAAGTGGCAAGGGCCAAAAGCTCAAGGCCTGTATCTATGTAGTTATCAGTAGGCCAATAATCAGGCTGCCAAGAAGAAGACCACCAGAGCCGACCATCGTCGTCTATAGCAAAGAGACGGCCCAGTTGCTCGTTCCACTCAAGGTAGACGACGTCGGAAGGTGGAGGATCGTGGTCAGTTGGAATGTTTTGACCCCATTCACTTTCGGCTGTGGATACGGTATAGGTAGTAGTCTGTCCTTCCCCGGGGTTATCAATGGTGGCAATTAACATATACTCCGTTACCGATCCTCCCAAGCCATAAATTCTGATTTTGTCTACTCCCGGTTCACCTGTGCCAGTTATGTTGCTCAAATCCACATTTTGGTTGGCCACGGTAACAGCATTTGAAGCAGGAGACCCATTGCTCTCAATGTCTAAAGAGGAATCGTAATAGGTGTAGCGGAAGTAGTAAGTGCCATCCAAAGCCCCTGATGCTCCCGCGGCAGCGGAAGGGGCTTGGGTGGGCGCTTCTATGCCAAGGTTAAGAATCGTAATAGAAGAATCCAGCTTAATTTTTTTAGATCTTATACTTCCATCCGAACTCCAAGCTCCTATGAAAGCATAAGGAACTGTGGAAGAAGAATAAGGATTAAAGATAGGAATGTTGTAAGGTGAGAATCCTCCTACGGAAGTTGGAGAAATATCAGTATAACTATCTTCGTCTATATTATAAATTCTCACATAGTATTTGTAGTAAGAGCCACTTGAAGAAGAGCCAAGTTTCTTATCCAGCACTCCTATAATAAGATAATGTTTATTGCCAGTTCGAGCAGAGAAAACCTTAATAGGAAGGCCAAAGTCTGTCCAAGCTGAGGCGGGGATGAGGCTTTGGCCTGGGAGAACCATAAGTGCACCATCGTTGGTAAAGCTTACTCCACGAAGTTTGGAGGCAAACTCCACTCCCGTATCCCCAACTCCCATACCCTTTGCTGGTGCCGGTATCCACGTCCTCGGCATATCAGAGCCTCCTGTAGGCAAGGATGGTGGAAATTAAGTGGGACATGACTGCTTGGAATAGGGCAAGGAAGAACTGGGAGCGGTCTGGATCTTTCCCTTCCCCTTCGTACATAAAGGCAAGGTGGAGAGCGTAGAGGTAGTGGGGTAAGGCAAAGACCTTCGGAACACCTAAAGCATCAAGCCTTGTGCCCACCTTGAGTATGACGTGGATGTCTTTGTTATCTGTATCGGGAGGAGGCCAGAGGGAGAGGTCAGTTGGATCGCCTTCGGTCTGGTACCAGTAAGTAGGAGTGCCCGAGCTCTCGGATTTCCAAGAGGAGGACAGAGAGCGGGGATCCACCTGGTAGAGCCCAGAGGAATCGTAGAACACGTGGATTATGTCCTGTACATCAGCCAAGGGCAGTCTCCTCCTCTGCGTCAGTTACTGTAGTAATGCTGTAAGAAGCTTGATCGGCAACAGAGCTGACTTTCTTTACGGCCACAAACAGGCCGTAGCTTTCCAAGTGGCTGAGAGCCTGGTTGGATATCTGAGTCCTGACGTTGCTACTCCAGATCTCATCATTGGGATCTATAAAGTCCAATATATCCTCAAAGGTCATTCCCCACCTCCAAGTGCAGAGAGATTGAAGCGTGGATAGTGGAAGTCGCTGTCCCTGTCTATACCAAGGGCCAAGTAGCTGGCCTCCTCTATTCCCCTGCGGAGCCAGTATCCCGCCCTTGCTAACATGTGCTCCTTGAGGTCAACCATGAGGCATCTGCCAACTGCTATGTGGGCCATGGGGTAGTGCCAGGGGTCGTCAAGTGGGGGATCGGAGCCATTGGCAATTTCATCGGGGATGTAGGCATAGTTGAGAATGTAATCGTGGGACGAAGTGGGTTTAGGCCACAAAAGGATGTGGGAAGAGGTAAAGGCATAGTATTGGGGAGTGCCTGTGGTGGAAAGACCCAGATTGCGCAGTTCGGACAGGCTCATGGGATACAGTCTGGAATTGTCACAATAAAGGCTATAAGGACAGAGGAAATCAGATGGGATGTCCAGAGGGTAAGTGCCTGAAAAGGAATAGGATTTGAAGAAGGCGTGGAAGAGAGTAGCTAAGACATAAAGGGCAAAGTTGATTCCCTTGTAGATCTCGGACTGGGTGTAAAAGACCTTGTTCTCGTCCATCAGGATACGAGAGATGTAGGTCTCTATCTCCGTGCCCGTCATAGTGCTTCACCTCTGGGCATCCCACCAGTAGACATCGTGCTTGTAGAGGAAGTCATCTCCTTTGGGCAGCTCGGCGCTGAACATCTCGTCCTTTACTTGGTCGGGAAGGTCCTGGTGCCTGATGTCCTCCTCCCTTGCTATCTGGTACAGCATCTGGGCCTGTTGGGAGGCAAGGGGAATAAGGGAAGCATAGTTGGCATTGCGGATTGCCGCCATCTGGTAGCAACTGACTAAGGTAAACTGCTCCACCAGATCTTCTGGAAGCAGACAGGTAGCACTATCGGAATAATCTATCTTCTTCACGTAGTGCACTCGGATACCGTACTGCTGGTCAGGAATGGGGAAAAGGCGGATCTTCTGGTACTGGTTGCTGTCCTCTCCAACTGGGGCCCAGAGCCAAGGAGGACCTGTGGTGGTCAATTGAGGATCGAAGCGGTCCATGGCATCTCTGGAGCTTCTCTTCACCTTGACATCATGGACTACCGCCTCCACTTCTGCCACATCCGAAGGGAGAGAATAGATATGCTGGAAGATGGTGTAGCTACTGCCAGATAGGTCATCTGCCCCCTGGTAGGCAGGGGAAATAGTAAGAGAGGTATTGCCGCTCACAGAAGAGATAGTGTAATAGTACCGCTCATCACCGAAGCGGATGAACATGCCTTCATGAGAGGAGGTCCAGGTGGTACCAGAGCCTGTGACAGAAGTGGAGCCTGAGGAGACAGAGACTGTGCCTGTGGAATAGGTGCCTTTGGTGTAGACATAGGAAACCCCCCTCAAGGCCGCCCAGGGCCAAGAGGAGAGGAGGGTCTGATACCTGCGCTTGAGAACCTCCTTTATCGCCGCCAAGTCCAGCTCAGGGACATAGCGGTGGATGTTGATTGCTATCTCCAGAAGCGTCATCTCTTACCAGCCGCCTTCCGATTTCCCTGACCAGAACGCTGTCCCTGTTGCTTCCTCGTGGGCATCCGAGGTTCATTGGCCAACTTCTTTAATATTGGATCGAGCTTCCGTGGGCTGTCATACCCCAACTCCGATGCCTTCTTCTTCCGCCACAAGATCTCCGCAGCCCACCAAACGGTGGGAGGCTGGTCAAGGAGCTGATCCCACGGCATGAGCCTCAACTTCTTAGTACTCATAGCCTTCCCTCACAATGTAACCTACAGCAGCACAGTAAACAGTGCTATTGGCAGTTTCCACAGTGAGGTTCAAAGCAGTATCCTCAGACAGCTCATAGCCACGGGGACCGAAGTTCAGAGTGTGGGTGCCCACTTGATTGGTAGCCCAGAACTTAGTGCCTCCAGCGCCGTTCTCAAGAGCAATGACAGCATCCGTGCCCACGGAAAGCACAGAGACAACGGCATGGGTGATCCTCAGCTTTTTGCCGCTACCAGGCTTGGCAATAATGGTCTGGTCCCCTACCGCCGTGAGACTGCCTTCACCCTGAGTGCTCTCGTACAGCTCATCCCTTGGCATAGCGACTCCTCCTCAGGAAAGGGGGAAGAGGATAGTGCCTCCTCCCCCTTCTGGTTTCTAACTGCCGATGATCATTACCCTCACGTCGGTGAGAGAGCTCAGGTCAGTGCCGTTGGCCACTTCCTCAGCCGGGCCAGCATCAACGGTGCCCTTTTCCCCGCTGAAGCTTACATCGTAAGTACCAGCATCTCCATCTCCAGTGGTACCAGTCACAGTCACAGTAGCAGCAAGGTTGGAGTCTTGGGACTTGGTGGGGTAGAACGCCTTCAGCTTCTCATTGGTATAATCGTACTCGAAGATGTACCCCGACTTCGGAGTGGCCTGGAGGAAGTCAATGGCCTTGAGCCCGACATCCGAGGCCTGCAAGCTCTCTCCACCGGTGGGGTAAGAGCTGTCAAAGTCCACATCGGCAATCACTATTCGCTTGTTGCCGAATACCGTCCTCTCTACAACGCTTATCGTCAGAGCCATCGCCACACCTCCTTACAGCATGAGGTCAACGAGAGTGACGGTGTTATCAGCCACATCCGCTTCCTTCACGATCACACCGAGCACAGGGTGAATGTTGGCATAGTCACCATTGGATGCAGTAGGAGAGCCCAGAATCATCCCCTTGCCAGCATGGTTGGTGGAGGCGATGACCAGCTTCTCGTCAAGCTCCTGACCAGCGGAAGCACCAGCAGTGTCGATCTCCACAGGAGCCCAGCCTTTCACCTGGCCCCAGAAGTAGTAGTTGGCAGTGACAGGACGGATGGTCACGCATACAGGCCTCTGCTGGGCATCGGTCGGATTGACCACAAGCCCATTGTAGGGAGAAGGATAGAGGTCAACATCGGTGTCGCTGGTATCCCACGCAGTAATGAGGGGGTCATAAAGAACCACCTTGATCTTACCGCTTCCGCCTCCACCTGTAGCCGTGTTGGAGCGGATCTTGTAGATCTCTCCCTTGCCGGTGCCGTCAGTGACCACCAGATAGCCCTCGGCGAAGTCATTGGCCGAGACACCAGAAGCCGTGATGGTCACCTCCGTGGTGCCAGCAGTATGGGCTACAGTCACCGTGTCCTCATGGGTTGGGCTGGTGATGTAGGTGTGAAACAGCGCAGCGCTCAGGTTGGAAGAACCAGCCTTGCAGTACACAAACTCACGCCCATCACTGAGCACCAGCCTCTCACCTAACCTGTGCTTGGCCTCTGAAGAGATCTCATAGAGTCCCTGCTTGGGACCTCCCTGCATTAAACCAGAAGCAGCTCCCATCTTTTCATACCTCCTTTCCTTTGGTTATGGGCAACCTCAGAAGGCGATTGGCTTCGCCTCGGAAAGGATTTCTTCCTTCGGTTGCCATTACTCTTCCTCAGTTGCTGTCTTTTTCCTCCTTTTCCTGCCCTTCTTAACACCACTCCTCTCAGCCGCTATGTCCTGTACCTCCCCCAGAAACCTCCTCACGGCGGGCATGAGCTCAGGGAAGTAGCGCACAAGGATCTGGAGCAGCATCACCACCTGTCGGAAGATCAGGACAGGATTGGGCCCCTGAGCCTGCTCCTGAGAAGGAG